>ERZ772926.886-NODE-886-length-15563-cov-7.509866_pt1 | contig 15563 bp, 10 predicted proteins | sample MGYA00511136_ERZ772926 | MGnify/ENA primary metagenome ERZ772926 (study PRJEB29015, sample SAMEA2737917) | human oral metagenome | biome: human oral; feature: human-associated habitat; material: dental | place: China | collected 2153 ... | reverse complement strand
GCAGCCCACGAGCAGCGCCCCGGCGGAGTCCTCCAGAACCGCCATCCAGGCGGAGTGGTGGCGGACGGTGTCGTCCCAGGGGTCATCGTCGGCGGTCCGACGGCGCTGCTCATCGGCGATACGCATCGGCGCCTCGCTCAGGCGGCGCCAGCCCGACGGCGACCAGGAGTTCTGGCCGGTGCGGTAGAACTCGCCGTCGCGCATATCGTGCAGGAGGGTCAGGTGGGAGGCCTCGACGTAGACCGCGCCGGTGGCGCCACCAGCCCCGTGCTGGGTGGTCACCGTGCCGTCGCAGGCCAGGGCGATGCTGCGCCCGGTCAGGGTGATGTGGTGAATCATGCGCTCTCCTCGAATCCTGCCTGTCCGCCTACGGGCGAGGTCCTCGTGAGACCCCGGCCCCGCCCGGCTCGCACTGTACGTGGTACCGACCGTACAGACCGACATTTTCTTCAAAGATGACGCGGAGCCGCGTCGTTTATGAAGATTCGGTCGGTGTGTGAGGATTGTGCTGCCCACGGTGGAAGTAGTCCGCCAGCTCCGCGTCGAGCTCGGGCACGTCGAAAGGCACGGAGCCCGAGCGCAGGGACCGGGTGGCCAGCACCCCCGCCGCGACGGCGTCACGCGCACTGACCGGGGAGACCTCGGTGGCCCCGCCATCGCGCACGAAGCGCAGGAACTCATCGATGGCGAGCTGGTCGGCGCTGTCGTGCCCGGTGCCCTCCTCGGCGATGACGTACTCCTGCGTGGCGCGCTCGCTGTAGTGCTCCGTGCGCTCGGTCCACAGCTTGACGACGTCGCCGGCGCTGTCACCGAGGTTCTCGGCCCGGCCGCGGGTGCCGATGACCGTGTAGCTGCGCCAGTAGTCGGGGGTGAAGTGGCACTGCTGGTAGGAGGTCATGACCCCGTTGCGCATGGTCATCATGAGCATGGAGTGGTCCTCGACGTCGATGACGGGGTTGAGGTCGCTCACCTCATCGGCCGGCCAGTGATCGAGGCTGAACCAGTCCTGCATGACGGTGCCGGCGCTCGTTCCCGGCTCCCGGCGCCCGGCCTCGCCGTAGACCATGAGCCCACCCATGCCGACGACGCGGGCCGGCTCGGAGGCGGCCAACCAGCTCATGACGTCGATGTCGTGGGCGGCCTTCTGCAGCAGCAGGCCGGTGACGTGGCGGCGCTCGGCGTGCCAGTCGCGGAAGTAGTAGTCACCGCCGTTGCCCACGAAGTGGCGGCACCAGATGGCCTTGAGCTCCCCGATCCGCCCGGAGTCGATGATCGACTTCAGCAGCCGCACCACCTCCATGTGGCGCATGTTGTGGCCCACGTAGAGCCGGGTGCCGGTGCGCCGGGCCGTGGCCAGGATGCGGTCGGCGCTCTCGATGGTGATGGCCAGGGGCTTCTCCAGGTAGACCGGGATACCGGCCTCAAGGAAGAAGCAGGCCAGCTCCTCGTGCGTGTCATCGGGGGTGGTCAGGACGACGGCGTCGAGCCCGCACTCCAGCAGGTCACGGTGGTCGCCCACGACCGCCACCCCCTCGGGCAGGAGCCGCTCGGCACGCTCGGCGGCGTCGGGGGCGGTGTCACCGTCGCCGTCGGAATCGGTGGCGTCGTCAAAGTCTTTGACAATATCGTCGAAGATGATATGGTTGAAGATCTTCTCTTCAACTCTTGCTCGCTCAAAAACAGCGAGCTTTTTAAACATCTCCTGCAGATGCTTCAATGCATCAATGTCGGCTGACATCAATGCGGTTGAAAGCATATACGAAAATCCCTCTATGGCAGCTTTTGCCTCATCGAGGAAGAAGTCGAAGGCTCCTTCCTCGTCGGAGAGCTCATCTCTGATGAGCCGGAGAGAACGCAAAACGTTCTCCCGCGGGGCAAGGCAGTAAGCCATGCCGGGGATCGTCCCCTTAATAAAGATGAACTCGTCAAGCTCGTCGTTTGCGTCCACTTTTCTAGCCTTTCTAAAGACCTGATCTCATGCGGAATTGCGATGAGATCCTGGGATAATATACTATGTTTGTTTGGGTTGGTCAAGGGGTTTCCTACTCTAACCCCTTAATTGCAACATTCTCACATATAAAAAGAGACATCAGTTTCTCTAGGCTTTGTGAAAATTAGGTTTGAAACAACAACTTAAAACAAGGAGAAAAGATCCCTCTAGGATAGAGCATATATACAACGCGTTCACGGGGATGCATGGTCATCGTCAGCTCATGTCGTGAGATGCTGGATAGAATAGAGCAGAGTATATACGAATACGTTTACTAGGAAGAAGCGAATAGTTATTGAATCATTATTAAAGAAATCATTTTACCACAACCATTTAGCTTTCTGTACATATGAATTTTGAGTAAATTAAGAGATTTTCTTTCAAACGCCGAAAATCCGTGTCAGATTTAGCTGTACTATATTGATTTTGTGCTATATATAGCAGTTTACACCTTTGTTTGAGCTTGAATCAGCCATCTTTTTTATTGCATATGCAAAGGATGATGCTTCCACGAAAACGTACGGCAGTTATATAACCGCGGACGAAAGATCTGGAACCACTCTAAAGAGATTGGATTCATTCCTGAGCCGACTTATCCGATCTAAGAGGGTGACACTAAATCCGTTCATATGTGCAGAAACATCATGATTGTGCCTAGTTTTATATCTAAAGCCTAAGTCTAAATCTAAATTATCTACTTTGCCAATCCTCACCATATCCTAGAGAACGTGGACGTGACCAGAGAATATTGATGAATTAATTCAAAAGACTCCTTACTAAAAGGCACCGACTTCAAGAAGCTAACCAAGCAAGGGTATAGGATTATATACCACTCGTCCAAGAAGACCCGGTGAAAGCGACGATGAATATTTTTTCGTTAATGATGATGAATTCAAGCAGAAGAGATCGACAATTTTACCCGAGCACTGGGAAGAATCGGAAACGTATGGTAGAAGATACGGTCAAGACACGCACTTCTACAATCAACAAATGGAGCTCGGGAGGTTTGTCATAGGGTGCTGTCGCCCGTCACTGACAGAGGTAGAGTCTCTTTACCTCTATTACGACACGAATCGTATAAGGGCAATATTTATGGATATTGACGAGCGAGCGCGTCGTGAGCGTATGCTGCAAACTCGCGACTTGGAAGTAGTCAAACGGTTGAGCTATGACACAGATTGGAGCGTATCGGCAGATTTTCTTGCACGAGCCGATTACATCATAGCACCACATAATCATCTCGAGCAGGATCTTACTACATTTAATTATATTGTCAAACAAATTATACGTCGTGAATAAAGGCTTCAATATGGCGTACGATACTGGCGAGGTCGGTATAAGCATGGTCGGCAGCTATTACCTCCATCATCTCAAGGAGCGGTTGGCTTGAGCATAGTTTGCTAACTTCACGGTAGCCACCCATAGGATCCTCACTTGCCTGAATGCATAATGTCGGAACTGAAATGCTCTCAATGAGCTGGACTGTATCAATGTGCCTCTCCTCCATATAAGCAATCGGCAAGCCAATCATAACCATCCTGTTAATAATGGCGCCATCAAGCACTGCGTTCATTCCTATAATTGCACCTGCTGATTTTGCGATCACTATCGTTGACTTATGCGATTTAATGTATTCTCCAAGCCGATACACTTCCTTTTTGATGTCTATTTCAGATTTACTATCCCAATGAAGATACGGAAAGATTTCTGAGTCGATACTATGGTTTTTGAGACACTCGGAAAGTTTGCATAGCCATTGGCGATTACGTGGATTTGCACCTGCGAGAAGGAGGATATTAGGGTTATTTCTTGTCATATAGTAACTTTAGTTTTGATATAGCACTACAACACAGCCGTCTTATTCGGCACGAGAAGGCAGCGCAGATCGTTCACACAACTATGTAATCTCCCTTAATTTTACTAGAATTGTATCATACTTAATTAATGCATACATACCACCTTTAATCCTTGAGAAACGTGATGTTTTCGCAAACAGTAATATTACTGAGCAAACGCAACAAGTGTCACCATCAGGAACAACCCTTTACAGCTACAAAAAGAATTCGGCGGGGGAAATATTAAAAAATAAACCAAAGGGTTCCTGGTGGAGCGGAGCGTGTGCTATATGCCTGCAGGCGTTGGGACTGAGCTACGCATTTTGCTAGAAATGAATTCTAGCTTAGGTGTAAAAGCTCACCAAAATTAAGACTTAACTTTGTTGCAGATGGATCTGAAAACAGACACAACAATGCCCACGCGCTTCTTACAGACAGAGTTGCCCAACGATAATGTTTCCGTTGGGCTAAAACCGAAGCGTGCCATCAATCATGCCGGCAAGCTGACGCACGTCATTCAGTTGCTTAACACCAGGGTTAAGCGTACCAAGTGGATCAAATAGCTTGCGGATCGCACGATACATATCAACGCGCCGCGCACCAATGCATTCGTATGCGAATCGATTCAGCAACCGCCCTTCACCATGCTGACCAACGACTGCGCCACCATACTGGTGAACAAGCCGCGTCGTTTCATCAAGCAAGCGCATAAGTTTTTGCCGATCGCTTGCCTGCGCTATTGGCACAAGCGGATACACCGACACAAGTTCGGCCAAACCGTCTACCGCAAGCGGTAGCTCCACGCGCAACTTATTGCCAAGCACCGTCAACGCTTTCGTGAAATCCTCAAACCGTTCTGACGGCACAAACCAATTGGACAACAATGGCGGTATGCCAACGCCTGCACGATCTGGAAGCGTAGAATAACGCGTAATGTCAAGGAGCGATAATAGCGAAGTGCGCGTGCTGCCATCGTCCAATGTCAGCGAAACATCAGCTACGCTATTGCATAATTTTTCGAGCTTTTTCTTTCCTTTCGTACGAGCACGCACGTTAAAATCATCAAACCCGACAAGAATAGCCGCCTGCGGTACTTTACCACCAACCTCTTGAAACCATGGCGCCTTAAAACCAACTTGTACTGCTCGCCGTACGAGCGCTGCATCAAAGTACTTCACGAATGCCGGTGCAAACCGGCGTAGCTCATCAAGCATGTCGCGCGCTGTGTCTGCCGAAGCAAATACAAGCGCCGCCGTATCCAAATGCTGGCTGCGAAAATCAACGCGCAAAATCATCTCACCAATAACGCCAAGTGTACCCTGACTACCTATAAAGAGCGGCGTCAGGTCAATACCACCATCACGGCTGCGTATACGCGCGATACTATTATAGCCAGTCTGATCGCGCTCATGGATTGTACTGATTTCATCAGCGTAATCTTCCAAAATTGTTTCTACACCGCGGTAAATATCGCCCTCTAAGTCCTGCTGCCCTTTCTTGCGATTCAGCTCGCGTCTGCTGATTTTGCCGGTTTGCAATATGTCACCGTTTGCTAGTACAACCTCTAATTGACTCACATTCGCCGCAAGCGAACCATACTTACCCGCTAGATACCCCGCAGCATTGTCAGCAATCGCGCCGCCAATCGTACCACGCGAGTCAAGCCCACTAAGCGACAAAACCCCCGCACCCTGCAATGCAAGCGCCGATTGAAGTGCCTGAATTGTCACGCCAGGCTGCAAGCGCACCAACCGCTGCTTGCTATCGTATTCAAAAATCGTGTTCATATGAGTTGCAAGGGAAACCTGTGCGCCGCGACCAACTGCGCCACCATTAATACCATAACCAGCACCGCGCACCACTAGCGGCAGTGTATGCCCGCGCTCAGACAGCTGCCACGAAAATCGCGCTGTTTTGCGAATGTCACTCGTATTTCGCGGCGACACGATCATTTCCGGAGCAATCGCCAAGATCCCTGCGTCTTTGGCACGCGCCGCACGCAAATCCGTGCGAAAATCAACTTCGCCTGCCAAATGTCCGCGCAAATAGGTTGCGACCTTGCTCATTACTACCCCTTATCCCTGATCATTTACGTCTGGATTTATTTTAACACAAGCAAAGTTGGATAGAAAATAATATTGGTAACAAAACCGATATTATTAATTACAAAATTACGCAATAGGTACATTAAACTAAAACGGGACATCCTTACTTTGATTAGTTGTTTACATATACTCTAATTTTACCGGGTGTTCCGTTTTAGTTTAATGTACCATGCTTTAACCTTTACTTACCGAAGATCGTTATATTCATCACGCTCTTTCGGTTTGTTTTGTAAGCAGACAAAGACGCAAATCTCATTCTCTGAGCTGCTTGCTATATGTTTGTCTAAATAAAATCCTTCCTTTGTGGGAGGCAAAAGTTGCCCCTACTAGACAACGAAACGCGGCAAATTTATAGCCGTTATTAGTTGTCTAAAGCCCAAGGTACACTAGTCGTGAGATTTTTTCAAGAGCAGTTTTTAGGGGTAAATAAAATATGTGACTTCATTTTGAAGTCACATATTACTCTTATAGGTGAAAGTTGCTAGAATGCGCCGTCCTTCGCTTTATCGCCTAGACGATAGCGAACATAATCGCAAGCATCGCCGCTTCTATCCTTTCCGCCAATAGTCCACTCTGTTATATCGAATATATCTAAGCCTTTGTCGTGAAGATATCGCCTACCGTTTTTGTAGTTATAAATTATCGCAACCTCAGATAACGTATTAACAATCCATACAACATCAGATTCTTTACATGATATTGGTGCTACATATGGTTCACCAAATTCTTTGACAATATTTTTATAGTCTACAACCATCGTACCAACTCGCTTCATCTCCTCCATTCTCTTTGCAACGGGAGATCTATGATAGAACTCTTGTTTGTAGTCGCTATAGTTCTTCATAATGTCAAAGATCTGCTCACGCATGAGACCGCTACGTTCCTCAACAGCTCTGGTGTCGTACATGTTAGTTACCCCGCTAAGACGAGCTGCTTCATATCTGTCGAAATCCGCTTTTGTTATATTCATACGAGTTATATTTATCCTTTCTCGAGTTTTATTACTCGGGCTAGTTTGCTATATGCTTAGAGAAGTTTAAGTCAGGTATTGAAACAAGGGTTAATGCCTTGTTTAAACTAATCTAAAGCACTAACATGATAGCTCTAATAGCATAAGATAGCGAGGTAATTTAGGATAAGATTGGGAGCGATGGGACAAGGACTAATATGTGTCTATCCGATATGGGTGCATAGGAATCTCTTCAAGAGATGATTCAAGTTCAAGAATAGAACACTAAGTTATGTTTCGTTAAAATACTGGAACGTGTTTTATTCTTTTTCCAAATCCTTTCATATCACTACGCAAGCATAACAGTTTTTCATATTGGCATGCTAGTTGTAAGATAGGGTAGTATGGTTAGTGGAAGTTACTTACTTGCACGCTTAGGGTCAATCAAACTTTTTTGGCGTATACGCCACAGATTCGACTGGTTAAACTTTAGGCGGCTGCGCACTGGTTTTCAGACCAAAGACAAGCTTAACGCAGCTACCATTGAGATACAGTATTGGTGGGCGATGACTAAAAGTGTTGCATTCTCTATTGTGCTGGCGCTGGCTGCTAGTTTTGCAATGTATTTATTTGATAAACATTACCTATCATTTTTCACTAACATGACTTGGATACGCGATAGCATTGCCGGTAAGTACTTATTACGCCCTCTCGACAGTAATGCATACGTACAAATTCTCGCTACCGTAGCCGGCATCGCTGGTGTGTTTTTAGGTCTTTATTTTACCGCTGTTAGCACGGTTATATCCAATACTTACTCGTATGTCTCTGGCGATATACGAGAACTAATACTTAAAGACAGGCTTGGTAATATCTATGTCAGATTAGTGGCATTCCTAACGGCTTTAGCAGTCGTTCTGCTTAGTTTTAGCGCAACCAAGGTCTCGCCTCCACACCTGGCTGTACCTTTATTGGCTGTGCTATCGTGTTTGGCAATTTTTGTCTTTGTAAAGCTTGGATCACGCGCATTTTTCTTGTCTGACCCAACACTACTCTTCAGTACGTTAGCCAATGAACTACAAAAGTGGGTCAATCAGGCAACATATCGTGGATACCAGTGGCGCAATCCTAGTTTTCAAGAGTATTATCGTAAACAAGCGTTAAGGTCAGCTAACACATTAGTAATGCTGACAGAGATATCCAGCAGTAAAACTGAGCTACATAGTAAATCGTACCCTCTTTTACTAACAAAATTATTAATTTTAGCCGGCACTTATTATGGTAAAAAACATTTAATACCTACTGATAGCAGGTGGTATGGCAAAAAGCCTAAACATAAACAGTGGTACTTAACCAACAGCGCTACCATCGAGATAGCTACTCAAACTAATACTACTTTGCAACCAGATGAAATACCTGATACTACTTGGCTTGAGGATATAATTTTATTTGCAGTATTCAAAGCATTTAAAGCAGATGCCGATCCTGGGGATTATCGATCACTCTACAATAAGATTTCTAGTCTACCGAAGCTTTTTGATGGAATGGGCAAGAATTGGTTCGTTAAAGACGGTAAAAAATGGCACGACAAACTTTCTAAAGACATTTTAGCTATGCTAATTAGTAGTCAGGCTATAGATGAGGCTCAAGAAATATACTCAATAGCAGTAATAGACATTTTAGCTAGCTTACCAATATCGCTAGAGCTCGGTTTTATTAAAACGATAAATGGACTGAACGTGGATAAGCTACGCAGTAAATTAATCAATACTAAATGGTCTCGTAGCAATGCACCTTATCAATTCTCGCTACCGTCAAATGCTATTCGAGTTTTGGAACAGGCTAACGATAGTGTCTTATTTGAACGTCAAGCACGTGTGCAGCACGGAACGCCAAACTGGTATATTATTGAGCTTGTTTTTCACGAGTTAGAACTTGCGATTTATGATCAATGGCAACTACTTATGGGGCTTATAGAGACGTGGTATGTGGAAACAGGCAAACTACTATCTGACGCAAAAAGATATAAGCAATCTGCTAATATTTATAATCGAGCTATTGAGCTTGCATGGAAACTAGATAGTCATATTGAAGATATCAAAGAGCTATCAAGGGCTTTACGTAAAGACACCAAAATTGGTTTTCTAAAGCAAGCCGAATGGGATTGGGACGTCGAGCACAAACGAGTCGCGAATTTCAGGAATACGGTTATTGAAGGTCAAGCAAAGCTCATCCCAAGACTATTTAACACTAAAGAACTCAATCCTGATATGCCAGACTTTTTTGGCGGTGCAATACATAGAACTGGCGAGGCTTGTTACGAAGCATTGGAATCTGGTGATGCCGACAGGTTTAAAGCATTATTTCGACCTTACTTCTTGGGCATATTGGGTATTTTTGAAAGCATCAGGTTGCAGGTTAAAGATTGGGAAACATCGTCAGCTATGGTTTGGATAGCAGAGCCGTTACTGGACCTATTTAACATTAGCGGTTACGCATACATATATGCCGAATATCACAACAAGCCTGAGTTATGGAACGAGTGCAAAATAGTATGGGACGCTTACCTTACCGATACACCACAGCAACTACAATCATTTGCAGTCATATCAAATTACCACCAATCACATAACTTTATGATTACACCTCGTACAACGCTACGTAGTGAGCGACAAAAAAGGCTAGCTGATTTACTAAATAACCTGCCGAGACAAGGTGGCTCATCTACCTTCTATTCCCAATCATTAGTGCAACATAAAAGCGAGCTGATACGCCGCATTGCACCATGGAACATTAGATCTTCATCTATGTTGGTAGACGCTATTGACATATTTACAGTTAGTTACTTAATGATCGTCACGACAGATACGGCTCTTAATTTCGGTGTTGAACAAGACAAAATAGATGTCGTAAATGGTCGTCAGGAGGATAAAAATGCCTAGACTATCACGAGCATATTTTTCTAACGTCAAACAAGACAACTTAGGCAGTCATGCATTTATGTTTACCAGAGATATACATACTGGTATAATGCCTTTCCGCAACGGACGCACATATCCATTTACGATAAAATTAGCTAGAAAGAATCAAAGATTAGAAGATCAATTAAAAGAGTTTCTGGATGTAGGTACTCATGGAGGCAGGAATCAGTTAGATGAAACCGTATGGAATATCGTGGATATTTTGTCTCATTATCTTGCTAGCTTTGGCGATGCTTATCTAGAAATTATTTACGATAGCGACAAAAGTGGTCTTAAGGGTAAAAAACTAGAGTTTCTGCCTCGCGGCAAGATTGTTAAGCTATTCAGCAGGTATATACAACTAGCACCCGCCAGAGATTGGGAGCGCAATAAAAAAAAGTTTTATGTTATACCGTCAAGTAGAATTTGGCACGTTAAGTTGCCGCGCAAACTAGGCACGCCACAACAACATCGCAAAATGCTAAAGCAACTAAGCTTATTGTCAGAACTAATGCCAAAGTTTGCATTAAAGACTTCAGATAGGGGTAATTCTGAAAAATACGATTTTACAGCGCACCGCAAAGCTAGGGATATAGCCATAGAGTCTGCTACATCTAGGTGGGGCAGTATTAGTAGCTTAGGTCGAATCGAAGGTACTACGGAGTATTATCAGATTGTCAACGGATTACAAATTGCTTACTCCAAAGCTTTACTTCGCGAGCATATAATTAACGAGGTAAACAGCCTACTGGCGAGGTTAGGTATAAGAAATAGTTTAAAAGTCACGGGGCTAAAGACATCAGTTGAAATAAATGATACTATTCAAAAACTAGAGCGTGGCGAAATAGGTCTTACAGATGCTATAAACGCAACAAAAGATTAAACCGCAACAAATTGTAGTACATATATTCTTATGTACATAGGATGTGAGCCACAGGTTAGTTATATTTTTATTAGATAGATTGTAAGATAAAAAGAGTCTTTAGAGACTCATAACTCTTATATACTTGGTAGGATTTTACACCCAAGCTAGAACCTATTTTAGTACAAAATGTTAAAAACTGTGAGCCGCGCCGCCTACCGCAAACAGTAGAGGCGGCGCGGCTTTTGTCGGCAAAGCCGACGCGCTTCGCGCACTTACTGCGATAACGATTCTTCTAAAATTGCATAATGATCAGGGAATGTAGATTGCATTAGCTCTAGGAGGTAGCCAATATTTTTCTGCGTTTCTGGCACAAGTGCAGGGTCGAATCCTGATCCAGTAATATGAGATTGATCATTCACAAATTTATATATCGCAGCTTTCTTTTGGGTGTCAAAATTCAGTCGCTCAAGCCTTTTGTATGTACTTTCACTACTTGGTATACGGAACATTAAGAAATTATCGAGAACTTTGCGTGCAATATTGGGCATTTTATATGCGTTAGCTATTGTACCATCCGACTGATAATTATAAATCATATTAAACAGATAGTGGTATTCACTCTCATATTTTTGCAAGTCCGTATCTAGTTTATCTAAAAATGCTTTCCTTGAGCCGTCAGATGTAGAATATCTGTTATTAATCATAAAGTATTGCGCTTCTCTGCCACCGTTATTGCCTTTTTGCCAATTTAAGAGTAACTTTAGAAAATCAAAGTTATGAGTAAGAACAAAAAGTTGCTTTACGCTACTTGTTGCAGTTTTCAAGAACGAAAAAGCTTGGTATTGCGAGTTTGCGTCAAGGCTTGACACCGGGTCGTCGATAACAACAATACCGTTATCAACGTCAAAATTTTCATCTTTTAGCTGTACGGTAAAATACACAAAGGCAATCGCTGTTCTTTCACCCTCGCTTAGGCTTTTCGCAACCGTATTGCCTCGCTTAAGCGTATAGCCACTGCCATCATCGTTGGTACTAAAGGTTATTTCGGCGTGCCCTAAGAAATTTTTCAAAGATTCATTTAATATGCTGCAAGCCTTATGCGAAGATGAAACCTTGGATTTATTCATATTTACCCTCTCGGTTAGTTTGCGCAACCCGGGCTTATCTGGAGCTCCTTCAACACCATTAGTCAGCTCTTTTATTTTATTGTCATGCGCCAAAATATCAGTTTTTAGCGCTTCTACATCATCATATATCGTGCTTAAATAGTGCGTCTCTATTTGTTTACTGACATTTAGTTTATGCGCATCAAACTCATCAGTCTTTTTATTGTGTAAATCAATTTGCTCGTTAATTTTTACAATACGCAATAGCAAATCGTCTAGTTTTGGTTGGTCGCCAAGGTCGAGCTGGGCAGTAGTATGAGCCTTTTTTGATTCAAGTGTTTTTGCAAAATGCTCAATTTCGGTGAGTAGCTTGTCGCGGGCGTCAGTCATAGCTATGCTGCGAGTTTCGTATTCTTCACGTAATTCTTGATAAAGGTTCATTTTATCAACTGGCTGTAACTGTTGTATTTGCGCATAGTCCGTGCGTAAATCGTTAAGTACTATGTCGATTTGCTCTTTTAGCTTCTTGTCTGCGTCGTTAAAGTGATTAGCAAGCTCTTTTATGCGCTCTTGAGATAGCTTGCTACCGCAGAATTCACACTTATCGTTTTTATGTTTTTCATGCAGAACAACACCTCGTTCGACCCACTCGGCTATGTCAGTATTCTCTACCAGTCGAGAAATCACATTGGCCTCTACGGTTTCGTTTGCTAGCTTCTGGCTCCTTTCGAAGTTTTTCGTAAGTTGGTTATTCGTGAAAGACATTTTTTGTTGTTCCTCCATTGACTCTTGTGAAATTTCTTGCACTAACAGCGTGAGCTGCTCGTCTTGCAATATATGCTTTTCACTGAGTTTCGCAAAAGCCGCCTCAGCCTCTGGTTTTCTATATGTGCGAGATATCGCTCCGCGGGTATTCTGACCAATGGTACGCGCTATATCGGTAAATAAACGATCTTTTCTCGTTGATTTTTCTTCTTTCTGACGAGTCTCTTCGCTAATCTTAGTGCGAATTATGGATATTTCTTTTTCATCACGTTCAATTTGCGCGATGGCCTCTTGATTCTCCTCACCTAATATAAGAATAGGCTTTGCTTTATTGGCTGTAAAAGACACATTGTCGTCTACATACTCTTGGTTGAATACGCGTATCGGTGTAGAAAAAATTTGACCATGTGAGCATGTTGCACCAGCGTCATCTTTTATCTCATATAGTGCAGTCGAAAATTCCTCACAACCACCTGAGTTTAGGCTGGCAAACAATTTTGATAGGGTCGTTTTGCCCGACCCATTCCAGCCGTATATGATATTGTATCGTTTAAATTCTGGTAGAGCTCTTGGGACAACGAAGTCCCTAAAAACTCCGAAATCTTTGATTTTTGTAAACTTCTTAATAACCATAACGCAAGCTAAATTAACGTCAATTCTATGTCTATATATTATACAACAATCAGAGTTAGATGGCGTTATTATTTGACTTATTTACCACAGAGGATAGATGGGTAGGCTGTGAATATAAGTAATTTGTCATGCTGCGTGATATATTATTGGCAACAACAGTACCCTGTCCACGAAAATACGGCTCAAGTATTGCTAGCGTCTCTCCAGTCGGGAACAATACAGGCAGTATCTGCTCTACAATCCGTTCATCATCAAACAGCTTGCGGAATATGCGAAGCGGCAGGTCTTTTATTTCTTCGGCGGATTCTTTGGGGTTGGTGTCAAAATTTACATTTGGCAAGTCGGGTATGTCGTGCCGCCACTTTTTCAAGTTGGTCATGATATCACGCCAAATATTTGGGTAGCCGAGCTGTTCAAACATATCTTGTCCGTACGATACTGATAAGTATACACCCCAAGAATCTTGTAATTTTTGCAGCTCCGGCTGATAAAAGTTGCGGTTTTTGACAAGACTTGGGTCAATAAAATAGAAAAATCCCCACGTTACTTTGTCGCCGTAAATATCGACCAATGCCTCTAACTTTTTCTCAAAATTACTAATTTGTCCGCGCTTTTTGGTTGAGTCGTGGTCGTCGCGCACTTTTTGCTCAATGAACAACACTTTGTTGTCTTTCGTGAGTAGCTGGTCAATATCGAGCGCGTCGCCCTCTTTGGAGATTATTTTTTGCGGTAAAGTCTGCCACCCCGCATTGATAAAATACTGCTTGATTGCCACCTCGAAAGCGTCGCCAAAACGGATTTCATTTGACTGTAAAAGATTTTGCAGCAACTTAGCCTCTGGCTTGGTTGGGCGAAACAGCCCAACATATCTGTCTGGATATTCGGCAACTTTTCTTATGAGGTCGGGTTTTGACTTTGCAAAGATTTTTTCATCAAAAATTTTCTTGAATTCTTCGTAGTCAAGCATGATTTTTCTCCAGATACTTCTGTCGAATTTCGTCAATCAACACACCGTCGATATACCAAAATGTCCAGCCGTTGCATGACGGTTGGTTTTGTAAGACTGCGCCGACTTTGTGAATAGAACCCTCGATATCGCCACTTTTGAGCGAACCGTTGGCGGTAACAACTGCGGAGTATTTGTCGTCTTTGCTGGTGAGTGTAATACCCGCTTTGATGAGTCCAATATCAACCAGTAGACCAAATGCAACACGCGGCACTTTTGCTTCTAATTTGCTCGTAATGAGCGTTTCGTCGAGAGGCGTCGTGTCGGTAAGTCGCTTTTTGGCGACTTTAACGTAGGTGCTGTCGCGTTCAATACCAATGTAAGAACGCCCGAGCTCTTTTGCGGCAACTGCCGTCGTGCCGCTGCCGAGAAATGGGTCAAGCACAATGTCGCCCGGCTTTGTAGTCGCATTGATAATTCGGCGAAGCAATGCGAGCGGTTTTTGTGTTGAGTGAGCTTTTTCACCGTTAATTTTAATCCGCTCTTTACCGCTGCAAATCGGAATTAACCAATCGCTGCGCATCTGCTTATCTTCGTTGTAGGCTTTCATGGTTTTATAATTAAAAGTCGGCTTTGATTTATCAGATTTGCCAGCCCAGATAAGTGTTTCATGCGAATTGTTAAAGCGTGTGCCCTTAAAATTTGGCATAGGATTTGTTTTAATCCAAAGAACATCATTCAGAATCCAGTAGTTGAGGTCTTGCACAATTTTACCAACACGGAAGATATTATGATAACTACCAATCACCCAAAGCGAGCCGTTGTCTTTGAGGACGCGGCGACACTCGGTGAGCCATTTGGTCGTAAAATCATCATAAGCAGCAAAGCTATCATATTTATCCCAGTCATCATCAACCGCAGATACCTTTGTATTATTTGGTCGCCACAAATCGCCTTTGAGTTGCAAGTTGTACGGCGGGTCGGCAAAAACAAGATCAATCGACTTGTCTGGCAGTGCTTTTAATAATTCTATACAGTCGCCTTGTAATACGACGTTAGTTTCTAGTAATTTTTTACTCATGGACGCCTTTGAGCTTTAAGTTGATTTATCTTGAGTAAAGTCCGCACATAAAAAACGGACACCTACTCTAGGCGTCCAACCAACAATTGGGATTTGAACCAAAAGTTTTTCGAGCAAGTGCCCGTTTTTCTGGTTCAAATACCAAAATACTGGGAAAATCCCTAAGATGTTAATTGTTGGTTGGACTTCTTTATTATATCATTTCTTGCATTCTTACTTACAGAATAAACACGCAATAAATCCGCCAAGGTAGCTAAAGCAACAGCGCACCCACCCAGAACACCCTTTACCTTTTTCTAATAAAATCACGGCGGGGGAAATTACAAAA
>ERZ772926.883-NODE-883-length-15583-cov-28.630216_pt1 | contig 15583 bp, 9 predicted proteins | sample MGYA00511136_ERZ772926 | MGnify/ENA primary metagenome ERZ772926 (study PRJEB29015, sample SAMEA2737917) | human oral metagenome | biome: human oral; feature: human-associated habitat; material: dental | place: China | collected 2153 ... | reverse complement strand
TATGACTGACCGCGATGCCCAGCCACATGATGATGCCGGAAATACCGACGATGTTGACCAGCCAGATATAGGCGTCCTCAAAAACCAGCTGCGTGAGGAAGCCGCACGCCGCCGTCACCGTGGTCACCGCCATCGCATAGCCGGGCACGCCGCCCTTCGTGACGCGCGCGAAAATCGCGGGAGCCTGACGCTTCAGGGCCATCGAATGCAGCATGCGCGAGGCCGCATACAGGCCCGAATTACCCGCCGACAAAATCGACGTCAGGATGACCGCGTTCATAACGGCAGCCGCCGCGCCAACCCCCATGCGCGCAAACACGAGCGTGAACGGCGACTGAGCAATGTTGTTCGCCGAGTCATCGGCCGCACTGAGCAGGCTCGGATCCGTGTACGGCAGCAGCGTGCCGATCACCGCGATCGCGCCAATGTAGAAGAACATGATGCGCCAAAACACCGTGCGGATCGAACGCGGCACGTCCCTGCGCGGGTTCTCGGACTCGCCCGCGGCCACGCCCACCAGCTCGGTGCCCTGGAAAGAGAAGCCCGCAATCATGAAGACCGCGATGACGCCGACGAAACCGTTGTGGAAGGGCGCGTCCCCGGTCGTCCAATTCGACAGGCCCGGCGAATTCTGGCCCATCACACCGGCGATCATCAAGACACCCGACAGGACAAACACAATGACGATGACGACCTTGATGGCGGCCAGCCAGAACTCGGCCTCACCGTAGACTCTCGCCGACAGCGCGTTCAGCCCGACGACGACGCCGAGGAAACCCACCGCCCATATCCACGACGGCACGGATGGGAACCAGTAGGCCATCACCAGGCCCGACGCCACGAGGTCCGCGGCCACCGTCACCGCCCAGTTAAACCAGTAATTCCACCCCATAGCGAAGCCGAAGGACGGGGAAATGAACTTCGTGGCGAACGTCTGGAAGGAGCCCGCGACCGGCTGATGCGCACTCATCTCGCCCAGGGACTGCATGAGGAGCAGCACCATGAGGCCGATTGCCGCGTAGGCGACGAGCGCACCGCCCGGACCGGCGTTCGCGACCGTCGCACCGGAGGCCAGGAATAGGCCCGTGCCAATAGCGCCACCAATGGCGATCATCTGCATGTGGCGCGACGCCAGGCCGCGCTTCAGCGCGGTATTGGAGCGCTCCTGCACATCGGTGGCAATGTCGTCGGGAGTGGGGGTTTCCATGACTGGGTTCCTCATCTGTCGATCGTCGAGTCCCATCTTAGCCCCACAAATACTTGTGTCGAACTTGGTAGATTCTTTTCTCACTCTTTAACGAGGTCGGGGCTGAGTTCCGCTCTTGACACCCCCTTCCCCCGCCACCGCCTCGTCGCCCCTCACGCGCCTCACACACACGAGGCGGTTACACTAAACCCACCCACGCCACCGCAGGAGGTCCCTATGACACAGTCCCTCATGAGCATCGGCTGGATGCTCCTCGCCCTCGTCCTCTCTGCATCCATCGGCCTCGAACGACAGATCCGAGGCAAGAGCGCAGGCATCCGCACACAGGCCATCGTCGGCCTCACCGCCTGCCTCATGATGATCATCTCCAAGTACGGCTTCTCCGACATCCTCGTCGACGGCATCACCCGCTACGATCCCTCGCGCGTCGCCTCACAGATCGTGTCGGGCATCGGCTTCCTCGGCGCCGGCATCATCCTCACACGTCACGGCGCGATTCGAGGCCTCACGACCGCTGCAACGATCTGGGAGACCGCCGCTATCGGCATGGCCTGCGGCGCCGGACTGTGGTGGCTTGCCCTCGCGGGAACCGTCCTGCACTTCATCGTCATCGCCCTGCTGACCCCGCTCGTCCAGTTCATTCTCATGCGCACCCACGGGCACAAGGTCACGCTCACCATCCACTACACGCCCGGACACGGGGTACTCTCAACGCTGCTCGGCCAGGTCTCCTCCCTCGGCTGGAACGTCTCAGGCGTATCGACCCGCACGGATTCGTCCGAGCGCGCTACTACCGCGCGGTTCACGGCGACGACGCGCCAGGACCTCTCACGGTCCCTCCTCGTCACCACGCTCGCCGACCTCGACGGCGTCGCGGGCGTCGACATCAGCGAGGACGACGACGAGTAAACATTCGACACAGATGGGAGGGCCCGCGGCATTCGCCGCGGGCCCTCCCTGCGTTCTCTCAACGCGTCAGGAACGCGTCCCGAAGGGGTTGTACGGCTTATCGCCCTGCTGCCCCTGGTTGTAGCCCTGCTGACCATACTGATTCTGGCCGTACTGAGGCTGCTGACCGTACTGGCCCTGCGCCGCCTGGGGAGCCTGGAAGCCACCCTGCTGCTGAGCGCCGGGGTAACCGCCCTGCTGACCATACTGCTGGCCCTGCTGGCCATACTGCTGCTGAGCACCCGGGTAACCGGCCTGCTGGTTCTGCTGGCCGTACTGCTGCTGGTTCTGCTGGCCGTACTGCTGCTGGCCCTGCTGATTACCCTGCGGAGCCTGGAAAACACCCTGCTGGCCATACTGCTGCTGGCCAGGCTGGTTACCCTGCGGAGCCTGGAAACCACCCTGCTGGCCATACTGCTGCTGGCCAGGCTGGTTCATGGGTGCCCCAGTGAAAGCGCCACCAAAAGCGTTCGGGTTATCGACCGGCGCAACCTTGCCATTCTTGAGCTCCAGGAGCAGGATGCCGCCGGAGACACCGAGGCCAATCGAGAAGAGGAAGAAGAGAATACCGCCGATGCTGGGAGTTGCTTGACCGAGAATGCTCAGGAACTGGAGCACGCCCAGCAGGGCAACCACGATCGCCGCGATACCCGAGGACAGGAACGCCCACTTCTGATTCGTGAACCAGTAGGCAGCTCCCAGGCCAAGGACGACCAGCATGAGGAAGATGTGGAAGAAGGCGTAACCGCCCGCACCCAGCATCGAGAAAGAAATGCCGTACACCGACGCGAACGGCAGGACCATCGACACGATCGACAGGACGAAGAAAGCCGCCATACCGATGAGCGCGTACGTCGCGCGCACGGAACGGCCCTTCACCTTGCCGGTCTCGTTGACGACAGCGTTCTGGAACTGGTTGAACGCCGTGTTCGCGGCCGCACCGAACTGCTGTGCTGCAGCCCCAAACTGCTGGCCAGTCGAAGCACCCTGCTGAAGGCCCGGAGCCGCGTACGGGGACTGCTGACCGGTCGGCGCATACCCCTGGGGACCGCTCTGAGCGGCGTACGGGGACTGCTGACCCGCCTGCGAACCGTACTGTGCCTGGCCGTAGCCGTGCTGAGCGCCGGCACCCTGGGCCGGATTCTGGCCGTAGCCGGAGGCCTGCGTGGCAGCGTTTTCCTCGGCAGCACTCGCGGCCGTGGAAGGCTCGCAGATTCCTTCCACGATCGTGTGCTCGAGGTCCTCGTCCGAGATCGAAGACGCCGCATCCACGGGCTGCTCCGTCACAGGTGCCACCTGGGGTTCCTCAACGACGGGCTCGGGCTCGACGACCGGCTGAGCCTCCTCAACCACGGGAGCAACCTCGCCCTGAGGAGCACCCCACGCATCGGACTGCACCGGCTCAGCCTGCACGGGCGCGGACTGACCAGCGGGAGCAGTTTGCGCCGTCGGCTCAGCGGCCTGCGGGCTGAAGGGGTCGGAGGGCTGCACGGGGGCAGAGGCGGGAGCAGGCTGAGCCACGGGGGGCTGCGCAGGAACGACACCTCGGTTGGCCAGCCACTGGGCAAGCGCAGGGTACAGCGACGGGTGCGACGCCACATACGGATGCAGATCCGCACGAGCGGCGGTGATATCGGCGAGATCCTGTGCTGTCAGCGCCGGATTGCTCATGTCTGCAGCGGTGAGCTGCGACAGATCAATAGTGCTCATCTCAATTCCTCTCACACCCGAAGGCGCAGTTCCTGGTGGCGAACATGCAATACTATCGCGTCGAGACGCGGATTAGTCAAGGCGCTTACCCTTTGACATGCCGGTGACAAACAAAAGACCCGGCCCCTCACGGGACCGGGTCTGTGGTGGTAGCGGGGACAGGATTTGAACCTGCGACCTCCGGGTTATGAGCCCGGCGAGCTACCGAACTGCTCCACCCCGCGTCGGCTTTAGATACTTTAGAGCATTCAACGGGAGGACACAAACCGAACGCGGTGATGTACGTCCTAGCTACGGGGCGCTGTCAGGAACAGTCGAACCGAAGCTCTACTGCGGGGCCTGCGCGAAATCATCCGGAGTCCCGGGCACGACGGGCGCTCCACTCGGAGGCGCAAGCGTGGGACTCGAAGTCTGCACCGGCATCCCCTGCGGCGGCGCGGGCTGAGTTGCCGACACCTGCATCGAAGCTCCCTGAGGGGGTGCGGGCGGGGTTGCCGACACGCGCATCGGAGCTCCCTGGGGCGACGCGGGCTGGGCCGGTGCTGCCGCATGAGGGTAGTAGCCGACCGGAGCACCGAAAGGGGCACCGACGGGGGCGGAAGCAGAGGGACGCCGGTCGGGTACAGCAAGCACAATGGCAATGATGAGACCAGAGCGCACGATCAGCCAGATCATAACCATACGCACAACAAGCAAGGGGGCATACCAAACATCACCAAAGACCGACGGATCGAGCGTCGGAGGCATAAATTGCCAGTACCAGCGTCCGCCTTCCAAGACGGCGAGGACCGGGTCAATGAGCAGGAAGGACACGACAACGACGCCGACCAGAGCGTAGCGCACTGCTTTGCTTCGTTTTTGGAGCGCGACAGCGGACAGTACGATCGCCACGATGTTCATAATGACCGACTCATAGAACCAGACGCTCGTAAAACGCTCGAAGTAGATGCTCAAGTCGTCGAAGAAATAGGGAATGAATTGGTTAACGAGCGCGATTACCCAAAGGATCAGCTCAAGCCTCAGGCAGACCCGCACGCGCGTGGAGAGCGGTGGACGCTTCGGACTCGGCGCGGCCGCGTAGGGGCTCGGCTGTCCCCAGGCTTGCGGTGCGGGCATCGGTTGAGCGCCACCCTGGTACGGGATCCCCTGGGCAGCACCGGAGAATTGACCGGGAGCAGGGAAAGCCCCACCTGCACCACCGGGAGGGTTAGGCAGGGGGTTCGGGATTTGAGAATTGCTCACTGTTAGGTTCCTTCCGCGTGTGTTGGTGGCGCGTGAGCACGCATGATCTTCATCATATCGGCAGCGTGCTACCGACATGACGAAACACACGGAGGGGCTTTCCCGGCCGTGCACAAACCCCACCGTCACACGGGACGCGCCCGGCCCACCTCACAACGTGATCGGCCGGGCCGGGCGCGCAACGGGCACAGAGCGCCTATGAGCCGCTTTGTGCTCCGCTCGTCGCAGATGCGCTCGGGCTCGGGCTGGGCGCCCGCGATCCGGAGTTCGAGGTCGCCGACGAGGACGTAGCGAGCGCCGCCTGCGCGGCCTCCGCACGAGTCAGGGCATCGTGCAGGCGCGTCTGGGCCTCGCCGTATGCGGTCCAGTCACCCTTGCTCATCGCCGCATCCGCGTCGCGCATCGCTTGCGCGGCATCGCTGACGGCCTGGGACAGCTGGGTGCTCGCGTCGGAAGAGTTCGCACCCGACTGGGAGGTGTCCCCCGATGGCGGAGTCGTCGCACCGGGAGAGGTTGACGAGCTTCCATCGTCCGAGACGAGCTGGCGCAGCGACTCCTCGAGGGTCGGCGCGAAACCAACCTTGTCACCGAAGGCGGTGAGCACCGAACGAAGGACGGGGTATGACGCGGATCCGGTGCCCTGTACGTAGACGGGCTGCACGTAGAGCAGACCGCCGCCGATCGGCAGGGTCAGGAGGTTGCCTCGGATGACCGTCGAATCGGCCTGGTTGAGCAGGTTGAGCTGGGTGGCGATCTTCTCGTCGGAGTCGTACTTGTTTTGGACCTGGCCGGGGCCGGGCACGGTCGTCGATGAGGGCAGCGCGAGCAAGCGGAGCTTGCCGTATCCCTCGCGCACCTGGCCCGGCGTGTTGCCCGTCTCCGAATCCACCGCGAGGAAGCCCGCCATGGCCTCGCGACGTCCCTCGCCGCCGCCACCGGGGACGAAGACGGAGGTCAGAGAGAACTCAGCGCTATCCTGACCCGGCATCTGCATGGTCAGGTAGTACGGGGGCTGCAGGGCGGTCGGTGCGGGCAGCGGGTTTCCTGCCGCGTCCATGCGCGGGCTCGAATCGGTGGAAGAAGCCGCGCCGTAGGTGGAGGTCTCCTCAGCCAGGCGCCAGCGGTCGCCACCGGAGTAGAAGCCCGCCGCGTCAGTGACGTGGTAGGTGGCCAGCAGGTTGCGCTGCACCTTGAACATGTCCTCGGGGTAGCGCAGGTGGCTCATGAGGTCGCCGGAGATAGCGGACATGGGCTCGACGCTGCCGGGGTAGATCTTTTCCCACGTGCGCAGGATCGGATCCTGATCGTCCCAGCGGAACAGGCGCACGGACCCGTCGTAGGCGTCGACGACCGCCTTGACGGAGTTACGCATGTAGTTGATCTTGTTCGCCTGCACGTACTGACCCATCTGCGTGGACTGCGAGTCGACCGTGGCGTCCGAGAGCGACTCGTGCTGGGCGTAGGGGTAGTTGTTCGTGGTCGTGTACGCATCGACGACCCACACGAGGCGCTTGGGAGTCGAGGCGTCCCCGTCCACGTCGACGACCGCCGGGTAGGCGGACTGCTCGAGCGTCAGGTAGGGCGCGACCTTGGACACGCGCAGCAGCGGGTCGCGGTCATACAGGATTTGCGAGGCCTCGTTCGTCTGAGAGGAGAAGAAGAGGTCCGTGGACCCGAATTTGATCGCGTACAGGAGTTTGTTCCACACATTGCCCACGGACGGGCCGCCGTTGCCGGTGAATGTCGTCGACACCTGGCCACCAACTGCCGTGTCATCGGGGTAGTCGAGCTCCTGCGGGTCGGCGCCTTCGGGGGCACCGACGATGGAGTAGTCGGGCGAACCGGGGCTGAAGTAGACGCGCTCCTCGTAGTCACCCATTTCACCGACCGAGGGCACGGACTGCTCCCAGTAGGAAGGCAGTCCGTCGCTGGTCAGCTGGTTGCCGTAGGCGGCGACCGCACCGTAGCCGTGCGTGTAGACGGTGTGCTGGTTGACCCAGGTCTGCTGCTCGGCGGACAGGCCCGAGAGGTTGAGCTCGCGCACGGAGATCACTGTATCGCGCCGTTCCCCGCCCACGTTGTAGCGATCGACCTTCATACCGGAGTTGAAGCCGTAGTAGAGGCGCGACTGCTGGAGTTGCTGGACGGTCTTCGTGATGACCTTGGGGTCCAAGAGACGCACCTGGGAGGTCAGTGCGTCGTTGTCGAACTGCCCGGCAGAGGCCGTCGTCGCCGCGTCGTAGTTGGTCTGGTAGTCGACGTTGTCGAGCCCGTATGCGGCCAGCGTCGCATCAATGTTTCGCTGAATGTAGGGTGATTCAAGGGTGCGCTGGTTGGGACGCACGCGGAATTGCTCGACGAGGGCCGGGTAGGCGCCAGCCAGAACGAGGGCGGCGACAACGGTAACGGCCACGCCAGTGACCGGCAGGCGCCACGTGCCCTTGAAGGCCGCGACGACGAAGAGGACCGCGACGAGGCCGGAGATGACCGCCAGAATCGAGTGCGCCGGCAGCGTCGCGTTGATATCGGAGTACATGGCGCCATGGATGGAGCCGGAATCCGAGGTGAGCAGCTCGTAGCGACCCAGCCAGTAGTTCACGCCGATGAACAGGGACAGGCAGGCGGCCATCATGCCGGTCTGCAAGCGCGCCTGCTTGGAGGCGTGAGGACGCGGGGCGAGGCGAATCGTCCCGTACAGGTAGGACACGATGATTGCCGCAACCAGGCCGATAGCGGTGACTGTCATGAGGAAAGAGACGAGCACCTTGAGTGCGGGCAGGACGAACACGAAGAAGGAGATGTCCAGCCCGAACTGGGGGTCAACCTGCCCGAAGGAGGAACGGTTGAGGAACTGCAGGAGCGTGCGCCATTCGGTGGCCAGGCGCGCACCGTTGGAGAAGCCAAAGAAGAGGGCCACACCCCAGAAAGCGAGGCGACGCATGGGTTCGAGCGCCTCCTGGTATCCGCGCAGGGCAGCCGATGCCTCGCCACGGGACGAGGAAGCACGATGCCGGTAGGCGAAGGACATCGAGAAATAGATGAGGGCCGTCGCCACGACGAAGCCAACGACAAATAGGCCGATGTGCGCTCCCCACTGGGTGAGGATGACGCGCGTGGCGCTCATCTGGCGGAACCACAGGATCTCGGTCCACACGATGGATGCCGCGTAGATGATGGCTCCGATCACTGCCAGCGCCACGATCGTGATGCCGGCGGGTCCGGGCTTGCGGACGGTGAGCTGCCTGGGCGCACGATCAGGGTCTCGCGGAGCGCGCGCTCCACCCGGGGGAAAGACTGAAAAATCGAAGCTCACGGCATTCCTCTCTGTCAAACCGATAGCTTCAAACCAGTGTAGCGGCGCACAGGTCTAACTTCGCCTCGGTCTTATTCGCTCTCCGTGAGATTATGGGGGCATGACTGTTGAGATGATGCCGAGTGCGCGCGAGATCGCGCTGGCCAACGTGGTTGTCGATATCGAGAAGGGCGCTGCCCGGGTGGGTTGGGATCACGCACCGTCCATCTATGCGCTGGTCCCCACGGCGACGCTGTTGGCCGACCCGAATCTGCCCGCCGACATCGCCGAGCAGCTGCGCTCCGGCTGGGATGGCAGCGATGATCACCTGAGCGCCATCATCCAGGAGGATCTGGCCGACGACGACATCGAGCAGGTCCTGGCACACCTGGCATGGCCCGAGACGGTGCCGGGTGCGGCGATCACGGTCGAGCGGATCGTCGTTCCCCCGGAGGTCGAGGACGAGGCCCCCGAGGACCCCGAGGAGGCCCTCGCGTTCGTGGCTAACCACCCGCTGCGCACCGACGTGCGCCTCGCCGTCGGCGTCATGCGCAGCGGCGAATCCTGGTGTGCGCTGCGCACCCGCGCCTTCGACTCCGATGACAAGGTCGGGCAGGGCTCGAACCTCGTTCCCGCCCTGGTTGACGCCCTGCGCACATCCCTCGAGCCGGTCACGGACGAGCAAGCCTGAGACGCATGAGGAGGCCCCGGCCTCGTCCCGGATGACAAGGACGAGGCCGGGGCCCTCTCGCATCCACCTGACCGAAGGCGGTGGGTTGGCTAACGAGCGCTACTGGCAGGTCGGCAGGCTATCCCCGGCGCCATCGGCGATCGAGTGAACGGCGGAGACTGCCTCGTCGAGGGTGGACACCGACACGACGCGCAGGCCATCAGGGACGTGCCCGACGACCTCGTCGCAGTTTGTGGAGGGAGCGAGGAACCACTGAGCGCCGTCACGATGCGCACCCCACAGCTTTTGCTGGATGCCTCCGATGGCACCGACCTGACCGTCATAGGACATGGTTCCGGTGCCCGCGATCGAATTGCCGCCGGTCATGTCACCGGGGGTCAGGCGATCGATGATGCCCAGCGAGAACATCATGCCGGCGCTCGGGCCTCCCACACCCTCGATGTTGACGCTGATGGTGACAGGCAGGGTTGGCTCGACGGAGAGGTAGATTCCCAGCTTGGAGCCGCTTTCCGTCGCCGATGCTGCCACGGAGTCGAAGGAGAGATCCTGGGTCTCACCGTTCCTCTCGACCGTCAACGTCATCGTCGATCCCGCGGGAACCGTGCGCATGAGCGAGAAAGGCGTGACCGCGTCCGCGACCTCGTGGCGGGTCCCGTCCGGAGTGGTGATGGCACGCAAGATATCGCCCTGCTCGACGATCCCCTCGGCGTTCGAGCCCTCCACTGCCCCCTCGATAGTCACGGTCGCGGGAACGTCCCATCCGAGGTACTCGAGGGCTGCGACCTGGGACGTCGTCTGCGAGTTACGCATCATGGCCAGCTGAGCGTCGCTCACCTGCTGGTGCGTGGTTCCTTCGGGATACACCGACTCGTAGTCCATGATCTTGCTGTGAGGGTCGAAGTACGCGGCGATGAGCTGAGCGAAATTCAGGCGAGAGTCGGGACTGCCCGATTCGGAGACCGTCACCATGCGCAGCTGCCCCTGCCCGGGTGTCGCCGGATCGAGATACGAAGCGGACTCGGGCTCATCCTGTTGAATGGGTTCTCCCGTCGCCGGGTCAGTCCCGTCGATCTCGAGGACCGGGACACCTTTGTCCGACCCCAACACGTTGAAGGTCGGGCCGGGGCTATTGACCACGAAGGGAACGGGGATCACAAAGAGGATCACGACCATCGCGAGGGCAGCCAGGATGGCTGTGAGGATACGCCAGCTGATGATCGGTGTACGTTTCGTCGGAGTCTGCTCGAAGGGCAGGAGATTGTCGACTGACGAGGTCATGCGTGTGTCACTCACCGTGTCATTGTGTCCCACGCAGCGCGCGGTTGCACGCCCGTCGGGCCAAGTGCGTTCAGCTCTCAGCGTTTTCGCAGGGATTGGCCAGCCGAGTCGCACGAGTGCTCGCTAGGCTGAGCTCATGAACGAGAACGAGTCCGGCACCCCCTTTGAGGATTTCCTGCGCTCCGTGTTGGGCGACGAGGCCGCGGCCGAGGCCGCTCGCGCGCTGCAGGCGCAGGGCTTTGATCCCGCGAACCTGCCCGCGGAGTTTTCCGATCCTGCGCGCATGCGCGCCGCGATGGGCCAGTTCCAGTTCCTCATGAACACGACGGGCGGCCCCGTTAATTGGCGACTGGTGGAGGACGGCGCGAAGCAGGCGGTGTACGCCAGCGGCGACCCTGCCCCCACGGCCACCGAGGCAGAGGCTGCACGACAGGCGATGACGGTCGCGGACCTGTGGCTCGACGCGGTCACGGATTTCGCCTCGGGCCCGGTGACGCGCAATGTTTGGAGCAGGGTGTCGTGGGTCGAAAACACGATCCCCACCTGGAAGCGCATCTGCGAGCCGATTGCCCTGAACGTGTCACGCGCGTTGTCTGCGGCGCTGTCTGAGCAGTTCGGGCAGGGCGGCCTCGAAGATTCCGCATCGCTTCCCGACGGCATGGCAGCGATGCTCGGCAAGACCCAGGAGATGATGCCTCGCCTGTCGGCGATGATGTTCTCCGCTCAGATTTCACGCGTCCTGGCGGCTCTGGCGGGCGAATCTTTCGGCACGTTTGACACGGGCATCCCTCTGTCGGATTCCTCGCACGCAGCGCTCCTGCCCCACAACATCGCCCAGTTCTCCGAGGGGCTCGACATCCCCTTCGACGAGGTGCGTCAGTTCCTCGCCGTGCGCGAGGCCGCGCACCGGCGCCTCTTCGCATCCGTGACATGGCTGGAAGGCGACCTCGTGCGCGCTGTCGAGCGCTACGCCTCTCAGATCGCGATCGACACGGAGGCGATTACCGAGGCTGCCCGTTCTGTTGACCCCTCGGATCCGCGGTCCGTGGAATCAGCGCTCAGCGGCGGCGTGTTCGCGCTGTCCACGACGCCGGACCAGCGCCGCGCCCTCACGCGCCTGGAGACGATGCTCGCGCTCATCGAGGGCTGGGTCGAGGTCGTCACGGCCCAGGCCACACTGCCCTATCTGCCGCACGCGGATGCGCTGCGCGAGATGATGCGCCGTCGCCGCGCTTCCGGAGGTCCCGCTGAGGAGATTCTGGGAACTCTCATGGGGCTTCAGATGCGCCCGCGCCAGGCTCGCGGCGCAGCGTCCATCTTCACCCTGGTGGAGGCCGACGGCGGTCGCGTGGCGCGCGAGGCCCTGTGGTCGCATCCGGATATGGTGCCCTCCGAGACGGAGCTGGCCACGCCCGATACGTTCCTGACCCTGCGCCGTGCGGCTGCGGAGGAGGACGCGGATATTGACGCTGCGCTGACTTCTCTTCTCGACGGGACGCTCGGTTGGGCGGACGGGCTACAGCCCGGCGACGAGGCCTCGGCCAACTCGGATGACTCGTCCTCGGACACCGGGGAAGCGGACGAGCCACACGAAACGAACTGAAACATTCTCAAGAGATCTGACAAGTTTTCCACAGATTTTTCAAACGCCCTCGCGCGAACGCTCTATAGGTTCATCATGGCTCCATCAGGCACAAACCGAAGGAGACTAACATGAACCTGGCACACAATACGGCGATCCTCTGGCGCGGACCGGGCAGCGTGCAGATCGGTGGCGACCGCAGCCGACACGTCCTGCTCGACAACCTACACGCGGGCGACCAGATCTGGCTCAGCAATCAGGCGCACCCCGCCCGCGAGCGTGAGAACGCCCAGGCCTCGCCGGAGCTTCTCGCAGCCCTGGCCGAGGCGCGCCTGACGGATTGTAGCGAGGCACTCCCCCACCTGGCACTCGGCATTGTTGGGGCAGTGCCCGCGACCCTCCTCACCCTGCACAGCCTCGTCGACACATTCTCACTGTCGCTATCGATCGAGACCCACACCCTCGTCGACGAGGATTGGGACCGCGTGTTCGGAGGCCACTACACGGGTACACCGCGCCATCGGGCGGTGCGCCGCACCCTGCGTGATCTCATCCCACTCTCGCAGCTCTACGCACAGGGCGCACCCGAGCTCTCGATCGTTTCCGCGGACAGGGTCGTCGACCCGGGAATCCCCTTCGAGCTGACCGCGCACGACACTGCGCACCTCATCGTCACGCGCGGTGAGCACTCCTACGAAGTGGGCCCGTTCGTCATCCCGGGCGTCACCCCCTGCTACCAGTGCTCGCAGCACTCACGCGCTGCAGCGGACCCGTTCCACCTGGCACACCTGCGCGAGCTGGAAAGCTGGCCGCTCGCACCACTGGCTTTGCTCGCTCACTTTGCGGCCGCTCAACGCATCGGCCAACTGGTCATGGACTTCGCCTCAGGGGCGCTCACTCAATCGCAGTGCGCGCAGGTAGCCACGATCGGCGAGGACGGGTCGACGCGCATCGAGGAGGTAGAGCCCGCCAGCAACTGCGTGTGCGGCATCGACGGGCTCGCTTCCTCGCTCACGCCCCTTCGTCGACGATGACCTCTTCGCCGCGCACGAGCGCGAGAACGGGGGCGGCGAAACGCTGCACCTTCACGTCTCCGATGCCGCGGATGACGCGCAGCTGCGTCGTGTTCTTGGGCATGGCCTGCGCGATGTCCCGTAGCGTCTGATCTGTGAAGACCGCGAAGGGCGGCACCCCCGTCTGGCGCGACACCTCGAGACGCCAGGCCTTGAGACGACCGAAGAGCTCGATCGCCTGGGGCGAGGCCTCCTCTTCGAAGGCCTGGTTGAGGGCACGCGTGGAGGCGCGAGCCTTCTTCTTGGGGGCGCCCAGGCGCGCCTCCTCGGGCCAGATGCCGTCGAGCAGACGACTACGCTTGCGCTTGCCGCGCCCGTCGGCGCCCCGCGAGCGCGCCCACGACAGGGTCAGCAGGTCGCGCGCACGCGTGATCGCCACGTACAGCAGGCGGCGTTCCTCCTCGCGCGCGGCGGCAGTTTTTGCGTAGGAGATCGGCAGGAGGCCTTCGGCGATGCCAACAAGGAAGACGGCGTCCCATTCGAGGCCCTTGGCCGCGTGGATGGTGGCAAGCTCGACACCGGCTTTATCCGGCTCGACCTGGTAGGCGACGCGCTCGTCAAGCTCGGCGACGAAGGCCGACAGCGTCTGCGCCTGACTGTCATCCGCCCAGCCGACGATCGCGTTCATGTTCGACCAGCGTTCGGACCCCGCCTGACCGGAGGGGGCCTCGGGCGCCCACCCGACGCCCGACAGGACGTCGCGCACGATCTCACCCGCGCTCCCCTCATCGGTCCCTGCTGCAGCCGCGGCTCGCAGGCGCGAGATCGCGGTGCGCACGTCATCACGGGCGAAGAAGGGCTTGCCTCCTGCGACGGCCACGGGAATACCGCGCGCCCCCAAGGCCTCTTCGAAAGCCTGGGACTGGCCGTTGGTGCGCATGAGGACGGCAATCGAATGGGGAGCCATCCCCGCGTCGATGAGGTCGGCGATCGAGGCCGCAACGCCCTCCGCCTCTGCCCGATCGTCGTCGTAAGTCCGATAGGTGACCTGGGCGCCGCCGTCGCGCTGACTGGACAGGCGCACGGTGCCCTCACGTTGGGAGGAACGAGCCAGAACGTCATTGGCCAGGGTGACGATCTGCGGGGTGGAGCGGTAGTCGCGGGTCAGCTCCACGATGCGGGCCCCCGGATGCTTGCGCCCAAAACCCGTCAGGTAATCCGGGGACGCCCCCGTGAAGGAATAAATGGTCTGCGCGACATCGCCGACGACGCACACATCGTGGCGACCGCCCAGCCACAGGTCGAGCAGACGGGCCTGGAGGAGGTTGACGTCCTGGAACTCGTCAACCACGAAGGAGCGGTATTGCTTGCGCACGATGGAGGCGACGTCCGCGCGTTCCTGCAGCATGCCACACAGGTAGATGAGGATGTCCTCAAAGTCGATGACACCGCGCTCGTTCTTCGCATCCTCATACACGTCGAGGAGGCGCGCCATGTCACCCGCGTCCAGCCCGGCGGGCACATCACGTCGCAGGCGAGCCACACGCGACGCGTAGTGCGCGGCGTCGACCATCGACACCTTCGCCCATTCGACCTCGGCCGCGATATCACGTACGTTCGTGCGGTCGATCGTGATCCCCAGGCGAGCAGCTGAGGCCGCAACGAGGGACGCCTTATGTGGGATGACGTCGGGCAGCGGCCCGCCCACGACGGTGGGCCAGAAGTGGCGCAGCTGGCGCAGCGCCGCGGAGTGGAAGGTACGTGCCTGCGCCTTCGGCACCCCCAAATGCGCCAGGCGATGGCGCATTTCGAAGGCCGCGCGCTGCGTGAAGGTCACGGCCAAGACGTTCGATGGATCGAAGGCGCCGACGGCCGCCCCGTAGGCGATGCGGTACGTAATCGCGCGAGTTTTACCTGTGCCCGCACCGGCCAGAACGGCGAGCGGCCCGGCCACCTGCGTGGCGACGGCGCGCTGATCAGGATCCAGGGCGTTCAGCAGTTCCTCGGGGTTCATGGCCCCCATTGTTTCATCGCCCACGCTCACTTGCGTCCCGCACCCTCGGGCCCGCTCGGCAGATCAGCGCCGTACCATTCCCGAAGGAGCGCGTAGGCGATCGAGGCGCGACCGGGCGCGCTGATCTCACCGGATTCGAGCGCGCACGTCAGTTCCTCGCGACTGTAGAAGCGTGCCCACTCGATTTCCACGCCGTCCGCCTGCGGGGTCGGGCGCTCCTCGAGGGTTCGCGCGCGGTATCCCATCATCTGCGAACGCCCGAAAGGCCAGGGCTGCGTCGCAACGTACGTGGGCCTCTCGATATCGACGCCGACCTCCTCGGCAACCTCACGCGCAACCGTCACATCCGGGGACTCCCCGGCCTCGACGTAGCCGGCGATGATCGAGACGAAACCGGGCTGCCACAGTGCGTTATGCGCGAGGAGGACGCGCCCATCGTGGTCCTGGACCAGGACGATGATCGCCGGATCCTGGCGCGGATACTCGAGGCGGTCACATGCATCGCATCGCGCGGCCCACCCGCCGGACACCAGGCGCACCGCCGCCCCACAGCGCGGGCAGTGGCGGTGATTCGCATGCCCCCCCGCCAGCGCCAGCGCGGTCAGC
>ERZ772926.882-NODE-882-length-15586-cov-6.132509_pt1 | contig 15586 bp, 19 predicted proteins | sample MGYA00511136_ERZ772926 | MGnify/ENA primary metagenome ERZ772926 (study PRJEB29015, sample SAMEA2737917) | human oral metagenome | biome: human oral; feature: human-associated habitat; material: dental | place: China | collected 2153 ... | reverse complement strand
TGACCTTGCGCGCGTGCATGGGGAACTGCTTCTTGATGGACACGACGATGCAGTCGTGGAACACGCCCTCAAGCGGCATATTGACATCCACGACCTCGGGCAGCATCTGCTTTAAGAGCGGCAGGAAGATGCGCTCCGTCGCCTTTGCAAGGAAGCAGTCCTCCATGGGGGGCTTTCCAACGACCGTTGCGGAGTAGATTGGATCCTTGCGGTGCGTGATCGCCGTGATGTGAAAGACCGGATAATCGTCCGCGAGCGAGTAGTAGCCCGTGTGATCGCCGAAGGGGCCCTCGCGGCGCATCTCGTTTGTATCGACGTAGCCCTCAAGGATGATCTCCGCCGTTGCGGGTACTTCGAGGTCGACGGTCACACATTTCACCAGTTCGACCGATTTATGCCGCAGGAAGCCCGCAAAGACCATCTCATCGATGTCGCGCGGGAGCGGTGCGGTCGCAGCGTATGTCACAACGGGATCGGTGCCGATGGCGACCGCCGCTTCGATGCGCTGTCCGCCGCGCGCCTTCATATCGCGGAAGTTCTCCGCGCCGTTCTTGTGGATGTGCCAGTGCATCCCCGTCGTGCGGCTGTCGTACTTCTGCAGGCGGTACATGCCGACGTTGCGCTTGCCCGTTGCGGGGTTCTTCGTAAAGACGAGCGGCAGGGTCACGAACGGACCGCCGTCATCCGGCCAACACTTCAGGATAGGGATCTCGTCGAGATTCGGATTCTCCGTCTCGATGACCTCCTGGCAGGGCGCATTCTTCACGTATTTCGGGAAGTTGATCGCCTTGCGCGCCATCGGGATGAGCGTCATGAGGTTCATCTTGTTTTGGAGGGAAATGTGCGGGATCTTCAGGATCTCCGTGAGTTCATCTGCAATGTCGTCCAGCTTCTCTACGCCGAACGCGAGTGACATGCGTTCGTAGCTGCCGAATGCATTCATGAGGACGGGCATCTTCGAGCCCTTGACGTTCTCAAAGAGGAGGGCGACGTTCTTCTCTCCCTCCATTTTCGAGATGCGGTCCGTGATCTCGGTGATCTCAAGCTCGGGATCGACCTCTGCCGCAATGCGGCGGAGAAGCCCCCGCTCCTCGAGTACCGCAATGTATTCACGCAGATCCTTGTATGCCAAAATATTCCCTCCTATTTTCTGAGTATAAAGCGAACGATAACGTAGCCGACGCCGTAAAGGACGATCATCGGCAGCGCAATCATCGACTGCGTGAACACGTCGGGCGTCGGCGAGATCACGGCGGCGATGATGAACGAAAGGAAGATGACGATGCGGGCATACTTCCGCAGAAACGCAGACGTAATGACCCCCATTTTCCCGAGAATCGTGATGACGAGCGGCAGTTCAAAGACGAAACCAAACGGCAGGACAAACATGATAACGAACTCGAAGTAGCGGTTCACCGAAAATAATGCTTCGAGTTCCTCGTTGCCGAACCCCTTGAAGAACATAATTGCCGCAGGGAATACGAGGAAAAATGAGAACGCGAGTCCGAGGAAGAAAAGAATGACCGAGACAGGCACGACAATCCCGAGGACAAGCCGCTCCGCGGGTGTGAGTGCCGGCAGGAAGAATCGCCACACATGATAGAAAATGACAGGCAGAGCGAGAAGAAAGCCCACGACAACGGCGATCTTGATATAGGTGAAGAACGCTTCCGCGGGCTGCATATAGTAGAGTTTGCCGACCGGAACGGTCAGATAGTGCATGATGTCTTCGATAAAATAGTAGCCGACCCCGGAGCCGACGGCGACGGCGAGAAGACATTTGATGAGGCGTGAGCGCAGCTCCGTCAGATGCGCGATGAGCGACATATTTCCGTCGTCTTCCGCCTGTCCTTCCGCCGGAGGCTGCGGAGCCGGCGGCGACGCCGCCGACGTCTCTGCCGCGGCGGGCTGCGCCGCAGCTCCTGCGTTCTGCTGCTCTGCCTCAGGGGATTTCGATTCCTCCGTCATGGGTCAGCTCTTCGCCTCTTTTTTCTCAGCTTCCGACAGCTGCTTGGACTCCTCCGTGACGTTGATCTCCGCGCGCGTGTCCTGCGGCTCGTTGTTTGCTGACTTGAACTCTTTGATGCTCTTGCCGAGCGCCTTGCCGATGTCGGGCAGACGACCGGGACCAAAGACGACCAGACCGATGATGAGGATGAGGACGAGTTCGGGAACTCCCAGACCAAACATAAGAACCTCCTAAAATATATCCAGTTACTGTGCTTTATTTTCTGCCGCAGTTGTCTGTTCCGCCTTATACGCCTCGACTGCCGCCGCTGTGGTTTCTGCCGTCGGCGATGCCGCAGGCGCGGCAGGTGCCGTCTGCTCCGCGGTCGACGCTGTCTGTGCGGGCTGCGTTGCAGACGCAGGCTGTGGGGGAGCAACGGGCGGCGGCTCCGGCGCATTAATCGCCGCTGTCAGCGCATTCGATGCCTTGCGGAACTCACGGATGCCCTTGCCGAGGGAGCGTCCCATCTCGGGAAGCTTGCCCGGCCCAAAGACAATGAGCCCGACCACCAGTATCAAGATCAGCTCGGGTACACCAATACCAAACATGGATATCTCCTGTTCTCTCCTAAAACATGCTCTAAAACTCTCTGCGGCCGATAAAGTCTGCCGCCATCAGGCAGGTCTCACGAATCTTCTCATCGAGCGCTTCCGGCAGAGCATTCTTGGCGCGCTCCAAATAGGAATCCGCCTGTGCTTGTGCATAGTCAAGTCCGTCCGTCGTACGGACGACAGCAAGCGCACGTGCAACCTCATCCTCCGTCATCCGCGGATTCGTAATCAGCGCCATGAGCTCCGCACGCTTCTCTGCATCGAGCACCGCGAGTGCACGGATGACAGGCAGGGTTACAAACCCCTGCGCGAGATCATGCCCCGCCGGTTTGCCGATATCCTCCGAGGTCTGCCGATAGTCGAGCAGATCATCCGTGATCTGGAACGCCATGCCGATTGCGTGCCCATAGAGCGCCATGCGCTCCGTATCTGCCGCACGCATGCCGCCGATCGCACCGCCGAGCTCACAGCAGATCTCGAGAAAGTCCGCCGTCTTCTTACGAATACGTTCGTAGTACGCATCCTCACTCGCAGGCACCTGATAGGCCGTGTGATCCTGAAGAATCTCACCCTCACTCAGCGTGCAGACGAGCTGTGCGAGCTTGACGTAGACCGAGGAATCATACCCCGCCTCCGCAACGAGCTTGAACGCGCGGGCAAACAGGAAATCACCGCTCAAAATAGCAATCTGATTGCCCCATTTTGCATTTGTCGTCGCCGCGCCGCGCCGCGTATCTGCCTCGTCAATGACATCGTCATGTACGAGAGATGCTGTGTGAATGAGCTCGAGGGCGATCGCCACCGGCATTGCACGCGCACGGTCAAACGCCGTTCCCCCGCGTGCCACCAACAGGAAAAGGGCGGGGCGCAAGCGCTTGCCGCCCGAGGAGATGAGATGTTCTCCAATATCCGTAATGAGCGCCGTTTCAGAGGCAACGGCCTCCGCAAGCGCCGTCTCGAATTCCTCAAGATCCGCCTGTATGACATCAAAAATGTCGTTCTTCAACGTCGTATCACCTACATCGGGCGCAAAATGAATGCCGCCAACTTTCTTCTATCAACGTATAAACCTCCACACATTCTATCATATTGCGCCAAGACCGTCAAAATTATTTCAACAGCCTGCGCTCATGAGGGTGATTATCTCTGCTGCAGAATCAGGGCGCTGCCGACCGCACGCTCTGAACCATCCGATGGAGAATTCAATACTGTTCCATGTACATAAAGTGCCGAAGAGCCGCCGCCGTCGAGATTGATTGCATTCTGTACGCCGAATTTCACGAGCAGCTCCGCGAATTCCGTCAGTGTCAGCCCGTGGCTGTGTGACTGCCGCCCATCCACCACGACAAAGACGATCTTGCCCGCCCGCGTCACGCCGACGGCACTGCGCGGCGCACGTCCATAGCGGATGTCGCCAGGAAACTGCTCCTCGCCCGCCGTCACATGCACGGCACCGTTTTCGACGAGGCGAGGTCCCGCTCCGACAATCTGCACAGCACGATCCCACATGGTTCCCGTTTGCTCGGTGAGCACGGTCGGATCACCCAGACGCACCCCCGCCCCTGCAAACGCATCCATCGAGGAGCCGTGGACAGAGACGACGTAGCCATCCGAGGGAATCGGCGAATCGTTCGTATTGATCTCCGCCACACGCCCTTCACGGATCACGTATTCCAATCCGTAGGGATTTGTTCCGGTCGATCTGCCGTAAGCGCGGTTGTAGATGACGAGCCCATTCTCGCCGCGCTCGGCATTAACCCCTGAGACGGGGAGCGTCACCTGATCAATCTTCACCATGCCGTTGTAGGAAACCGTACCAAATACGAAGGAGCCGTCCGGCATGACACCGAACGCGCTGCGGTCATAGTAAGTCGTCCCGACGATCGTACCGTCGATCTTTGTCACACCGAGGATCTCACCATTCAATGCAAAGTAGGACGCGTTGATCGCCGCCGCCGCATTCGTATCGCGTGCAATGCCGCTGACCGTCTGCCGACCGGGGATGATGCCGCGCGCAAGCGCCGGACGAACGCTGTAGCGCGTTGGGTCCGCCTCGACGAAGTACGCAGATACCTGCCCGTCTTCGTCCTTATAGATGTAAGTACGCTGCAGCAATCCCGCAGCGATCTGCTCCTCACGCAGAATCGGGAACGTCTGCTTTTCCTGTTCCGTAGGCGAAGGCGCATCGCCCGTCGGCTTTGCCGGCTGCACAGGCGGCGTGGCGGGAACAACCTGCTTGGGCAATTCTTTCCCGGACGCAGGCGTAATATCGAGGAACACGCGGGTGGGATTCATCAGATTGCCAAGCGAATATCCCATGCCCTTCGCCATTGTGACGGTTACATAAAAATGCCCCCTGCGTGCCGCGTAGGAAACGGCATCAATACGCTTCGTGCGTACGGCAGTACGATGAAATGCAGTTTCGTCCGTATCCGCAAAGTCAAGAGTCAGCTCGCGTCCGTCCTCGGACAGGCTGACATGATAGACGGGCATCTCCGTGAAATCAAACACCAGCCGATCACGTTCCGCCGTGCTCGACGTGCGCAGATCAGTCAGTCCCGCTGCAAATGCATAGGAAGACATGGTAAGCAGGAGGGCTGCCCCAGTCACGAGAATTTTCTTCAAAATACGCATAAATACTCCAAACTAAGCATTTTATCGGTGCAATAGAAAAGGGGACGCTGCACGGGCAGCTTCCCCTTATAAAACTCCGTTGTCTCTTCTCTCAGCGTTTGTTGATGGTCAACTGCTTGTACATCATGTCCGCGATACCAATGCCGCCGCCCTTCGCCACGGAATTCATCAGTTCAGTATCGCGCATATCCTCGAAGATCTTGATGGCATTCGACTTCTTTCCAAAGAGCTCCGTCTCGGGTACCGTTGCGCGCATCTGCTTATACATCATGCTCAGAAACATTGCCTCGAAGCCTTCGCATGCCTCATGCAGGTTCTTGGCCTCCCGTTCCGCATCCGTCATCGGATTCCTTGGCACATAGCCCGCAGTTTCCGCCGCAGGACGCGTCTCCGCCTTGCGCTGAAGCTCATCGAGCGTCGCCTGAAAGGATTTGCTCTCGGCGCTCATCCGCGCAGCATCATAGGAGGTCTGCGCGGCGCCGCCCAAGAGAGAATTATCGCTGATTGGCTGGATCGTCATACGTTGCCTCCCACTGCTTACACAATGTCGAGTTCGGCATGCAGAGCACCCGCTGCCTTCATCGCCTGCAAAATCGAAATCGTATCGCGCGGACTTGCGCCCACCGTATTCAGTGCGCCCACAATATCGCTGATGTTCGTCGTCGCCGGCAGGACAATCGTGCTGCCCTTCGAATCCTTCACTTCGACATCGGGATTATCCGTCACCACGGTATTGCCGTAGCTGAACGGTGCGGGCTGTGACACATCCGGATTCTCCTGAATGCGGATTGTAAGACCGCCCTGCGTGATCGCAACGGCATCGACAGAAACGTCTCCGCCCATGACGATCGTCCCAGTACGTTCGTTCACAACGACACGCGCCATGTTGTCGGGGCGAACCGGCAAATCCTCAATCGAGGCGACAAAACCGACCACGTTGCCGCGGAAATACGAAGGAACCGCCACATCGACACGGCCGGGATTGCTCGCCTGTGCAATGCTGCCGTACTGTGCATTGATGGCACCCGCAACACGCGCTGCCGTTGTGAAATCAGGTCGTGCAAGCGAGAGCGAGATCTGCCCGTTCGAGCCGATGCCGTCGTCCTCCACCGTACGCTCGACAATACCGCCGTTCACGGCAATGCCTACCGTCGGGAACGCCTTTGTCGTACTGCTTCCGCCGCTCCCCGCCGTAAAGCCGCCCGTAGAGACACCGCCCTGTGCCACGACGTAGACCTCGCCGTTGCCCGCGCGCAGCGGCGTCTGAAGCAGCGTACCGCCGCGCAGACTCTTCGCATCGCCGATCGACGATACCGTCACATCGACGGTATCCCCTTCCCGCACGAAAGGCGGCAACGTCGCCGTCACCATAACCGCCGCGACGTTCTTGAGTTTGATCGAACTGCTGTTGACCGTGATTCCATAGCTCGTGAGCATATTCGCAATGGACTGCACCGTCTCGCCCGAGCTCGATCCGTCGCCCGTGCCGTCAAGGCCGACCACGAGGCCGTAGCCCATGAGCTGATTGGAGCGCACGCCCTGTACTTTGGAGATATCCTTGATCCGCGTCACGGCGGAGTCTGCCGCCGCGATGCCCGGCTGTGTACCGATCACAAGCCCAAGGAGGAGCAGAAGGATGCCAATTTTCTTCATAGAAAGCGCCTCCCGTCAGAACAGAATGTTGAAGATCTGTGTAAGAATGCCCTGCCGCTGCTTCGCGTTCAGAGGTCCCTTGCCGTCAAAGCGCACAGTGGCGTCCGCCACGCGCGTCGAGAGGATCGTATTAGCGCTCGAGATATCCTCGGGACGGCAGGTGCCGCGGAAGACGATCTTGTGCTCGTTGCGGTTCTGCCAGATGGACTGCGTCCCTTCCAGGACGAAGTTGCCGTTTGGCAGAACATCGATGACCGTAACTGTAACATTGCCCGCAACGCGGTTCGAGGAGGAGGCAGAGCCCTTCGCACTGAACTTGTCCGACCCGCTTGCGGAAGCCGCCTGCAGGAAGTCGAATATCCCAAGCCCCGCACCGATGTTCACCGAGCCGCTCTTCTCATTCGCAGAGCTGCGCGTCGCCGACGTGGTCGTCGTCTCACTGATCACGATGGTGACAATATCCCCGATCCCCGTCGCACGGTGATCGGCAAACAGGTTCTTCGGCGGGTGTCCGTTCGGATTGTTCCACAGGGATTCTGCCGAGACGGTGGGGGCAAGAGACGCTGTGCACAGAGCAGCCGCCAGAACCCCTGCAAGCCATTTTTGTTTACGCATATCGAACTCCTTATGGAAAATTTTCACCATCAAATCCTTTATCCGATGATCTGCACGGTTGCAGCGTCGATCACCCTGCCGCGCAGAATCTTGCCGGAGCGCACGTTGCGCACACGGATCTCATAGCCGATGCGCCCGCTCTCAATCGCCACGCCCTCTGCACGAACGACAATACCGTTCGCGTCAAGGACAAGTTCCACAGAGTTGCCCGCCCGTACGACAAGCGGCATCGCCAAGACCGCGGGTGTGATGATGCTGTCCTTGCGGATGTAGCGTCCCGCAACGCGTCCGTTCAGACGCGCAAAATCCGTGACCGTCACCTCGGGCAGGGTATCCACCGCCCGTTCCTCCACACGCGCATTCGCGGGGGTGATCGTGTCCTCCGCACGGATGTCCGTCATTGCTACAAGTACGCGGTCATAGACCGTCAGCCGATAGTAGCTCGTCGCACGCCGATAAAGCGCACCGTCCACATAGACGGCAAAGGCTGTCGGGAACTCGCGTCCATACGGCAGCCCGCGCGGGAACTCGACAACTGCAGTTACCTCTCCGGCCGGCAGGTGCATGGTTGATGCCGCACGCTGAAGGTACAGCTCATGCCGCCGTGTCTCGCCGATTTCGCCCAATTTTTCCGCAATCTTCTGCTCGGCGAGTGCCGAGAGCTGTGCGGAGGAGAGAACCGTTGGGAAGCGATCGCCCTGTGCGGGATTGTACGGGGCAGCAAAAGTCGTCGCCGTCCACAGAAAAGCGAATAAGCCACTCCATAGGCATAGAATGGCTGTAATCGTACATCTTTGATCGATCAACGCTTGAGCGAGTTTGCAATCTCGAGCATCGAATCCGATGTCGTGATCGCCTTGGAGTTGGACTCATATGCGCGCTGGGAGACGATCATCTCGACCATTTCCTCAACGATCTGCACATTGCTCATCTCGAGCGTACCCTGCGTAAGGGTGCCGGCGCCATCCACACCTGGATTCGACTCGATCGCCTCACCCGAGGCATCGGACACGACGAAGAGGTTCTTGCCAATGGCGGTGAGACCTGCCGGATTGACAAAACGTGCGAGCGTAATCTGCCCCGCCTCCTGCTGCTGCGTCTGCCCTGCCTCACGGTAGGAGACGCGGCCGTCGCCGGAGATCGTGATGGAGTCCGACGGCGCGTTCTGACCGATCGTAATGCCGTCGGCGAGCAGATAGCCGTCCGACGTCACCATGCGGCGGTCGCTGTCGAGCTTCCACGTGCCGTCCCGTGTGTATGCCGTTGAACCATCCGGCATCGTGACACGGAAGAAGCCCTCGCCCTGAATGCCGATGTCGGTTGGATTGTCCGTTGTCTGGAGTGCGCCCTGCGTAAAGACACGCTGCGTCGCCGCAACACGCGTACCGAGACCGATCTGAAGCGCCGTCGGGTACTGTGAATCCGCGCCGTTCTGCGCTCCCGCCTCGCGGAGCGTCTGATAGACAAGATCCTGGAACTCTGCACGCACTTTCTTGCCGCCATAGGTATTGACGTTTGCGATGTTGTGCGCAACGATGTCCATGTGAACCTGCTGCGCCTTCATGCCGGACGCCGCAGACCAGAGTGCTCGCATCATAGTCGATATCCCCCTCCAAGGAAGTTTTTATGTCTACATCTTTATATCGGATGAACGTCTCGATTTCTTAAATCATTTTAACTCGTACGTCCGACATCATTGACCGCCTTGTCAAGCAGACTGTCCTGTGTCTGCACTGCCTTCGAGCCCGCCTCATAGACACGGTAGTTGTTGATGAGCTCGACCATCTCCGTGACAACGCTTGTATTCGACATCTCGAGCATGCCCTGCTCGATAACACCCGTCGCCTGCTGCGGCCGTGCGCCCTCCTGCGGGCGGTAGAGGTTATCCCCCTGCTTGATGACCGCATTCGGTGCGTCGAACTGGACAAAGCCAAGCTGCGCGATCTCTGCGCCGTTTGCATAGATGCGCCCATCGCTCGAGACATTCACGTGTACGGCGTTCTCCGGAATCGTGATCGGACGGCCCTGCGCTGAGAGCACCGCCTGTCCGCGCACATTCTGCAGCTGCCCGTTGCTCGATCGGTAGAAACTGCCGTCGCGGGTGTAACGAGGCCCCTGTGGTGTGTCGACGACGAAGTAGCCCTCGCCGGAGATCGCAAAGTCGTATGTGTTCCCCGTTGTCTGCAGCGCGCCCTGCAGGTGATCCGTTGCGATCTCATCCACGGCAGAACCAAGGCCGAGCGTACCGACCACGGGCGCGCCCATGCCGATACGGAACCCCTTGAAGCTCGTCACATCCGTGTCTGCCGACTGATCGTTGATGCGGCGAAGCAGCATCGGCTCGAACTCACGAATCGCCATGTCGTCGCGCTTAAAGCCCGTCGTCGACGCGTTGGCGAGGTTGTTCGCAATCATGTCCGTATGCTTGGTCTCCGTGATCATCCCCGAAGCTGCGATATAGAGTCCTCTCCACATAGTTCATCCCTCTTTTTCCGAAAACCGTTGTCTTATATAATTTCGCTGTAAGATTTATTTTTCCTCTATTTTTTTCGTCCAAAACTTGTATTCGTTGCTTTGCCGTCGAATTTGTCAAAGATATCAAGCGCCTTGCCGCAGCCGAGCGCCACGCAGGTCATCGGTTCATCCGCCACGAGTGTCGGTGTGCCCGTCTCGCGCTGAATCAGTTCCGCCATGCCGTAGAGCAGTGCGCCGCCGCCCGTCAGGACAATGCCGCGGTCCATGATATCCGCCGCAAGTTCCGGCGGTGTTTCCTCGAGCACCTTCTTCACGCAGTCGACAATGCGCATGACTGAGCCCTCAATGGCTGCGGATGCCTGCGCCGTGGAGATTATGATGTTCTTCGGCAATCCTGTGAGCAGGTCGCGTCCGCGTATGTCCATCTGTTCGCGCCGTGCCGACGTATATGCCGCGCCTACACGCAGCTTGACCTCCTCCGCCGTGCGCTCTCCGATGAGCAGATTGAACTCGCGCTTAACGTAGTTGATCAAATCTTCGTCAAAGGAATCGCCCGCAACACGAATGCTTTCACTCGTCACAACACCGCCAAGACTGATGACGGCGACATCCGTCGTACCGCCGCCGATATCGACAACCATCGAACCCTGTGCCTCGACAATGTCAAGCCCCGCCCCCATCGCCGCCGCAAGCGGCTCCTCGATGAGCTGAATGTGCCGCGCACCCGCCTGTTCGGCAGCCTCCTGTACGGCACGCTGCTCCACCATCGTCACACCCGACGGGATGCAGATCATGATGCGCGGGCGGAAGACGATGCTGCGCCCGACCACCTTTTCGATGAAGAAGCGCAGCATGCTCTCCGTAATGTCATAGTCGGCGATGACACCGTCGCGCAGCGGCCGGATCGCAACGATGTTTCCGGGCGTACGCCCGATCATCTGCCGCGCCTCCTCACCGATCGCGAGCACCTGATTCGTATCGCGGTTCACCGCGACTACAGCGGGTTCCCGGAGAACAACCCCCTTCCCCTTGACATAGACGAGCACATTCGCCGTACCAAGGTCGATTCCTATATCCATTGACATACCGAACATCTACGGCAATCCTCCTATGCTGTCACAATCAGTCGTCTTGGGCGCTCTCGTTCTCCTCCGCCTGCTGCGGTGCCGCAGGAACGAACTTCGCGCGGATCTCCTCGAGATTTTTTTCCAGCGAAGTCCGATACTCCGTCTGAAACTCTTCACTGTCCCACTCGGATTGTTTTCCGTAGAGAAGGATGGCGTCGAGATACCGCAGAACCATTTCTGAGACGTAGGATTTTGCAACCTCATTCGCGGTCAGATAGACCTCTTTCGTCTGCAGTTCGAAGGCAATGCGGTCAATGTAGTGCTCACCCTCGATGAGATAGGCAAGCGAACGCAGACGGAGCGTAAGTTCCCTTGCAGTTACGGCATCCTTTGTATGTGCGGAGCGATCCGCGGCAATCTTTTCGAAAAGTGCCCATGCTTCGTCGCAGAGATGCCCGACCGCGTCGAGCATCTGATCGCGTGCGCGCTTCTTGCGCCATAGCACATCGCGCACCGACGGTTTTTTCTGTGCTGCCATGCCCTTCCTCCCATTTGACATACATTCCCTATTTAGTTCTTCCATTATAAGATGTTCGTCCCGTATCGTCAATCTATAATTATGCGCACGATCACAGACGCCTTGCATTTCGATGTCCATTCAAGGTAAAATAAAGGAAGGTTTTTGAAATGAAGGGGAATCCTATGGCAGAAATTTTAAAAGAGGGACCGCGTCTGCGCCTGCGCCGTGCAGAGCTTGCAGATATCGACTATATCTGCGCACTGCAGGAGGCAAAGGAGAACAGCGACTACATTGTCCCGTTCTCACGCGCAGATCACGAGACCATCGTCACACAGGCACAGGCAGCAATGGATCTCATTGTCGAGGAGCGCGGCGGGGAACGCGTCGGCTATCTCCATGTCACAGGTCTGCTGCTTGAGACAAAGGAACAGGAGTGGACGCACGTCATTATCGGCAGGAAAGGACTCGGTTACGGACACGAGGCGATGAAGCTGCTGAAGGCGTGGGCGTTCGAGGATATGGGCGCACATCGCGCATGGCTCGACTGCAAGGACTACAACGCACGTGCACTCCACCTCTACGAGAGTGAGGGCATGGTGCGCGAGGCGCTCATCCGTGAGACGATCCTGCATCGCGGGGTCTACGAAAATCTTGTTGTGCTCGGCATCCTCGATCGCGAATATCGTGCGCGCAAGCGAAACGGGTTGGAATTATAGGAAGGTGACATCATGCAAAACAGTGGAATCAAGCGCGTCTTTCTCGTCGTACTCGACAGCTTCGGCTGCGGCGCAGCCCCCGATGCGGCGGAGTTCGGCGATGATGCGACGTGCAGCACGCTCCGTTCTGTTTCGCAGAGCGGACTCTTTCCCGCAGCGAATCTGACACGGCTCGGACTCTACAATATCGACGGTGCTGCGTGCGGTACACCGTCCGCTGCCCCCATCGGTGCACATGCACGTCTGCGCGAGCTCTCGCGCGGCAAGGATACGACCATCGGACACTGGGAGATGGCGGGCATTGTGCGCAATGAGCCGCTGCCGACCTACCCCGACGGCTTTCCTCACGAGGTGACTGCAGCGCTCGAGACAGCACTCGGACGCAAGATTCTCTGCAACAAGCCGTACTCCGGCACAGCGGTCATCCATGACTACGGCCGTGAGCACGAGGAGACAGGCGCACTCATCGTCTACACCTCCGCCGACAGCGTGCTGCAGATCGCGGCGCATGAAAAGCACGTTCCCGTGGACACGCTTTACGACTACTGTCGTCAGGCACGCGCGATCATGCAGGGTGTGCACGGGGTCGGACGCATCATCGCGCGCCCCTTTGTCGGCACGTACCCGAACTACGAGCGCACGCCGCACCGCCACGATTTCTCCCTCGATCCGACGGGAGATACCGTGCTCGACGCACTGAACCGTGCGGGGCATGATGTGATCGGTGTCGGCAAGATCTCCGACATCTTCGGCGGACGCGGGCTCACACGCTCACTCGGCGCAAACGAGTCGAATGCGGACGGCATGGCAAAGACCACGGCTCTCCTTGCAGAGGATTTCACGGGGCTTGCGTTCGTCAACCTCGTCGACGGCGACATGATCTACGGGCACCGCCGCGACATTCCTGGCTATGCACGCGCCATGCAGGAATTCGACGACTGGCTTGCGGGTTTTCTCCCCGCCATGCGTGAAGGCGACGTACTGATGATTACGGCGGATCACGGCTGCGACCCGGGTGCAGAGGGCACAGATCACACGCGCGAGTACGTTCCGCTGCTCGTCTATGGGAAAAAAATTGCACCTGTGAATCTCGGAACCTACCCAACCTTCGCGATGCTCGGCGCAACGATTGCGGACATCTTTGACGCGCATCTTACGACAAAGGGCGAAAGTTTCCTTCCGCGCGTGCTGAGATAGGAGCCTTCCTATGAATATATGCGATATCATCACGAAGAAAACGCGCGGCGGCACACTCACGCGCACAGAGATCGCCTGCCGGGCAGGCGGCTATATCGGCGGCACGATCCTCGACGATCAGATTGCGGAGCTCCTCATGGCAAGCTGTCTGCGCGGCATGACAATCGCAGAGGCACCCGCCCCTATGAAACGGATCTATAGGGTACGCAGATACGGAGGGATGACATGAACGATCGCGAACTCGTCGCACGCGCTGCAGAATTCCGCAGCCGCGCCTACGCCCCCTACTCCGGCTTCGCCGTCGGTGCAGCTCTCCTCGCACGGAGCGGGAAGATCTACGGCGGCGTCAACGTGGAGAACGCCTCTTATCCCGTCGGCATCTGTGCTGAACGCGCGGCAATCGCCGCCGCCGTCACAGCGGGGGAACGCGAATTCGAGGCGCTTGCCGTCATCGCTGACAGCCCTGCGCCATGCGCGCCCTGCGGCATGTGCCGTCAGGTGCTCGTGGAGTTCCCGATCGCACGCGTCATCCTCGCCAACACGGCGGGCGGCCTGCGCGTCCTCACCCCCGCCGAACTGCTGCCGCACGCCTTTGGCGCGGCAGCGCTGCCTTGATCTATTGTGATAGGAGATCCCCCATGAAGATCCTCATTGTTGATGACTCACGCCTCGTTCGAATCAAGCTCAAGGCAGAACTCTCTGACCGCGGACATACAACCATCGAGGCACGGGACGGAGAAGAGGCGCTGCAGCGCATCGCGGACAAAGCACCCGATGCGGTCTTTCTCGACATCATCCTTCCGAAGCTCGACGGCTGCAGCGTCCTGCGGAGTCTGCGCAGAACACATCCGCTCCTCCCCGTCGTCATGCTTTCGACAGCTGCTACGGAGGAAAACATTGCGTACGCCAACGAGTACGGCGCTCTTATGTTCATCCAGAAGCCCTATTCCGATCACGAGATCACAGCAGCGCTCGCCAAAATACGGCAGTGCGTGGAGGGACAATGAACGCACTCCATCAAAGCTACGCGGATGCATTCCTCTCAGGAATCGCCGACTATGCGCACATGACGGCCGCGATGGGTACGGAGGTGGAAGAAGAGTTCTACATTACTCTGTCGCAGCGGCTCGACATAGGCAGCAGTCCGCTCATTGTCGCACTTGCCGCCTCCGTGGATGCATTCTATGCACTCGCGAGCGGCTACAGCGGTGTCTCGCTCGACGGTATGGAGGAGCTTGCTGTCGACGCTGTCAGTGAATTCTTCAACGTCGTCAACGGACACTTCTCCTCCCGTATGCGTGAGGACGGTGTTGCCGTCTCCATCATCGACCCGCCGCGCCACTACCACGGAGCGGCAGCACCGAACACCACGGAGTTTTCATATTTCATCACAAGCCCGGCCGGCGGTATGCGCCTCATGGCAGCACAAGAAGAGTTCCTCCCGGCACAGGCGCATTGAATTGTCTTTTGAAAGGAGCCCCACTTGACCATATTCTCACACACACTCAACTTCGACAACCTCGTCGATCTCCTCCTCGTCCCTGCGAGCATCGTCCTCGCCGCCCTCACGGTGGGCATCATCGCCGACCGCCTCATCCGCCGCTACATCAGTCACCATGTCGCAGTGGAGGAAAGCACATGGAAATACGTCCTCGTCCGGTCCATGCAGGGCGTTCCCATCTTTTTCAGCTTCGTCATCGGACTCTACTGGGCGATCGATGCCGTCGAGATCTCCCCGACGCTCACCAAGCTGCTCTCGTATCTCCTCTTTACGAGCAACGTCTTCTCCATCACGCGCGTTCTTGCACGTACGGTGGACGGTGTCGTCACCATGTACTTTGAGCGCTCGGACCGGAATCTCCCGAAGACGACGCTCCTCAACAGCATCCTCATCGGCGTCATCTACGCCATGGGACTCCTCGTCATCCTCCAGTACTACGGCATCTCCATCGCGCCGATCCTGACGGCGGCGGGCGTCGGCGGTATGGCGGTCGCGCTCGCATTGCAGGAGACGCTTGCCAACATCTTTTCGGGGCTGCACCTCATCCTCTCCAAGCAGCTGCGCATCGGTGAGTACATCCGCCTCGGATCGGGGGAGGAGGGGCGCGTCACGGACATCACATGGCGCTTTACCACCATCATCCCGCTCG
>ERZ772926.881-NODE-881-length-15608-cov-4.799653_pt1 | contig 15608 bp, 18 predicted proteins | sample MGYA00511136_ERZ772926 | MGnify/ENA primary metagenome ERZ772926 (study PRJEB29015, sample SAMEA2737917) | human oral metagenome | biome: human oral; feature: human-associated habitat; material: dental | place: China | collected 2153 ... | reverse complement strand
TATTTTCTTATAAACTCTTTCATGATATATTCCTCCTATCAATAAGAATAATATTCATATTAATTATATTGTATTAAATCCTCCTAACTTATGCTCAACTGTTCAACTTATTACAAACTTAAGTATTATAGGTATTATACTTTATCTTTTATTCCCTTAATATTTTTTAAATTTCAATATTAAGACGATCTTTTATAGCTTGAATAGTTTTTTGGTAATTATCTAAAAAGAAAGTATTTTCATCACTATCAAGAATTAACAGTTGATCTTTAAATCCATCTCGTTCAAGCAAATAAATAAGGTGATTTGTAAAGTCATCACGAATATCTTGACTTGCCATACTCATATCACGGAAACCATCATTAACATATGCTGATTTTGGCGGAATTAGAATAATAAGGTCCCATTTTTCTTTTGAGATAGCTACCTTGTATGATAATTTAAGCGCTTGATACTCTTCTTCTGAAATAATATCTTTAAGGTAATAATCTACATAAGCCATAGTCACCGTAGCATTAGTGTCTACAAAAACAATACCTGTATGGCTACCACTATCAATGACATTTGAAGTTTGTTCATTCTGATTAGCAAAAAGACGAATATAATCATTAGTATCTAGTTCATCATCACGAACATTATAAAATTCTTGATAAAAACGTGCATACTCAAGCGATATAGGTGCATTAAAAACACGACCAAGATCTTTTATTAATGTTGTTTTCCCACCTGAAGCCGAACCTACTACCAAAACTTTCTTCGTAAAATGACGACGAAAAGGCTTTGTAATATAACGCCAATAAACTAACGGGTTTTTTCTAATTTCTGTGCTAGATATTGGAACTACAGTTAAATCAATCATTTTAATTGCCACTTCTTTTTGTTTCATATCGCTAAGAGAATTGTCACAATCCCTCATATCGATATATTCGTCAGAAAAAACTTCTTCAAAATAACTAAGCAATGGTTTTTGATAATTTTCATCCCCCACATAAAATGTCATCTTTTCAAATTGGTAATCTGTATTCTCTTTAATAAGCTTATGAAGAGTTTCTAGCCAAGTCTTCCATCCGTTCGGATATGTTTGCATACCTTCTTCATCAAGTTTATCCACTACAACTAATTCATCATCATGAAAAACTTCTCGAACATAACGGAAACGTCTATTAAGATGCAGACCATCACGAGTCCCACGATCTTCTTTCGTATTTGTTCCTGATACAATAATTAAAACAGCATCATTTTCTCTTTTTGCTTTGGTTATAAAATCTACATGTCCTGTATGCATCGGCGCAAAAGCTCCAAATACTACTGCTAATTTTTTTATTTTTAATAACTTATGCTTCATGTCACTTATTCCCCTTAAATATAATCTCAATATAATTGTCATCCTAAAAACTATTGAACCATTATTTTTATAAAGTATATTTTTACTTTTTTATTATAACCTATCATTCATAAATATCCTAATTTATTACTTTATATATATTAATTGTACCAAATATTTAAAATAATACAATAGAACTAAAAAAGATTGCCTTATCTTAATACCCCCATATTTTATTATATTAAACCTACCTTTATTATTTATGACAGTACTGTTATCCAAAACAACACTCTTAAATATTATGACTATACATCTATACTAAAAATATCCTCAAATACTACTTATAACTTGGTAATACAAAAATATAAAAATTTGAAAATTTCCATAGAATTAATAAGTTATACGAAATTAGAAGGATTTGATCTCCTCTCACATATGACCAAATCCTTCTTTTAAAATATCTACTTAATCTTTTGATACTACCCAGAACTATACCACTTCTCGCTTGAATCTAGAATTTTCCACCTGTACCTCCATGGGTACGTCCAGAAGATGAGGTATGCGTGCTACTTCCACCACCTGAGTCACGTTCTTTTGGTCGTTCAGTTTTGTTAACTTTACTATAAAGAAACTTATCTTCAGAGTTTGTTATATTTAAACCATTTTCTTTAACATAACTGTTTGCTGCCAAGGCAGGTCTAACAGTTTTAAGTTTGTCTGCCATACTTTGAACAATAAATTTAGCTATTAAAATTCCTAAACCTATAGCTATTGGAATCCACAACAAACTTATAGGTTCTCTTGGAAGATTTCCTTTATCATAAGGCTTATCTGTTTTTGCCTGTGTCAAAAACTTATCACTTAAGTCTGCGAATGTATCAAAAGCTTCATAATATTTGTTTTCTTTTAACTGAGGTAAAAAATTACGAGACATATACTTTAACCCTGCATCAGTAAAAGCTGTGATTCCATACCCTGTTGTAGAAATATGCCAATCTCTACTTCCCGTACTTATCAATAAAAGTATACCATCAAAATTTTCTCCCTGACCATAACCATTATAGTCAAAATAGTCATCAGCAAAAGCTTCTGCTGTTTTCCCGCCTAAACTATTAACCGTAACAACAACAACATCACATTTTTGTCGTTTACTAATTTCATCAAGTTTAGTTAATAAATTTTTTTCTTGTTCATCACTAAGTAAATTAGCCTTATCTACTAAACGTGGTTGCGGTGAAAATTTAGCAGCTAAAGAAGACAAATAGTTATGTCCACTATCATACCAGGTTTTACCATTTTTTATAGCTCCCCAGAAAAGTTTATCACTATCCTTTCCTAAAAGATTTTTCCCATCCCCTGTATAATAGGCTGCACTACCATCCTTCTTTTTGTTTACTGTTAGTATAATCCCTGATTTGTCACTAGGATTTTTCTTATAATATTCTTTAACTCTATTCTCTAACTGTTCTTTTTCTACATCAACAATCAGTAGTTGTGCTTGAATTTTATATTTATTATAAATATCTTGGGCTTCTTTTTCTAATTTTGCTTTTTCTTCAACTTTTAGAAGTCCCGCCTGATCATGAATAAATTTTCCTGTTGGATCATCCGCAAAAGTAGTACCTGCTGTACTAACTAAAGTAAAACATAGAAAAACACCAAGAATAAGTGTAATTATTTTTTTCATAACTTTAGTCCCCCGTCATTAGTTCTGTAAGCAAATCTATACCAAACATATAGTTAATTAACCAAGCTATAAAGTAACAAACAATAGCTGCTATTATTGAAAAAATAATAAAATATTTCTTATATGCCTGCTTGTCTAATGGTAAATCTCCAACAAACTTCCCAGTTTGACCATTCATGGCGAAAATATAACGTTTCTTATTCCATCTTGTGTTTAAAAACCAAACTGGGTAAAGAACATATGTAGCTGTACTGTTTTGTATATGCATACTACTACTTTCAAGGTTTACTATTGTGTATCCATCAACTGTATTTTTAAAAATTCCTAACGTACTGCTTTTTGCTCGTTGCTCAACATTAGGAATACTTTCCTCGGGATTTACATCATAACGATCTGCTAAATATCCTGCCAAATAAGCAGTTTGAAAATCAACCGCTTCTGAAAAATCAAAAGGCTCAATAGATTCCATCAAAATATCATCTATTTTTTTTGATCCATCAACTGGTAAATGAGTGAAATTCAATTGCCCTTCTCTTAAAACAGAGTAATAACTAATCTCTTTGTAGTTATACTTTGAATCATTCCATGTTCTTATATTTTGTGCCGAATATTGTAGATTAGCATCTGCTGTAATATCAAATAACCAAAATGGCACATAAATCCCTTTAATCTCATCTATGTGATTCTGATCTTTGAATACTTTTGGCAATAAACGTTTCCCTTGAACATGCTTGTTTAATGCTTCTTTTGCCGCTTTTTTATCTAGTTTAAAAGGAATAACCAACTCAGGTTTCAAGTCCCCCATTAAACGCTCCTTAAGAACAACAGGGTTGTCGCAATAAGGGCATGCCGTTGCAGCAGTATTTTCATCAGCAATCAATTCTCCACCACAAGACTTACACACAAAGACATTCATCTGGTCATCATCTTCTTGCCATTCTTCAGCAGAATTCTCTGTTGAAGTTGACGAATTAGTAGGATGTAATTCTTCCAAATGTTCATCCATAGATTGAAAACTATCCATTTCCATCTCAAGATCACAATATGGGCACTTCATTTTTTGAATTTTTGAATCAAAAGCTATAGCCCCTCCACAACTAGGACATTTGTATTCTAAATTGTCAGCCATATAATCATCCCCTCTCCCTTTATATCGAATGAATTTAGAATCTTTTTACTAAAAAGCTTTACCACATTCAGGGCAGAACTTTGGTGTTACCCCTGAATCAGGAGCAGTCCAACCACAATTTGAACATTGTTTCACCTGATTAACTTCTGGTTTTGGACTACCACAATTTGAACAGAATTTTCCACTATTTGTTGTACCGCAAGAGCATGACCAACTATTATCAACAGGTTTTGGACTGCCACATTCAGGACAGAACTTTCCAGATGCTTCATGACCATTTGGACAAATCCACTTAGTCATATTTGGAGTAGCTTCTTGTGCTTGCGGTGTTTGTTGTGCTTGTTGTTCTTGTTTAGCAGCTTGTTGTTCTTGCCCCATAGCAAAAAGATTTTGTGCATTGTTAATACCACCTGCATTAGCCGCCATACCGAAGCCCATAAACCCTGTCATAGCACCTGCCTCATTACTTGCTGCTGCTTTCATAGCGTCCGCTTGTGCTCCAACCAATGTTGCTGCAGCCATAGTTGGATCTTTCATAATAGCAGTACGTTGTGCTTGTTTAATCATCTCTGCATCTTCTTCTGGCAGAGTAACAGAGCCTAGTGCAATACTAATTACTTTAAGACCACGAAGTTGTCCCCATTTTTCTGACAAAATCTCATTAAGAGCATTTTCTAATTCTGTATTATGACTAACAATTTGATTTGGTCGTAATTCCATATCAGACAACTTTGCGAAAGAAGGTTGTAAAGCGCTGATAAATTCCGTTTTCAATTGCGATTCTATTTCTTCACGTAAATACTCTTTCTCAACATTACCACAAACATTTGTGTAAAATAACAGAGGGTCTACAATTTTATAAGAATATACACCTGAACAACGAATAGAAACATCAAGATCTAGTCCAATCTTAGAGTCTACTACACGGAATGGAATAGGATTTGGTGTCCCAAATTTATTATCAACTAATTCTTTAGTATTAAAGTAATAAACTCGTTGATCTTTTCCAGTATCTCCTCCAAAAGTAAAACGTTTACCAATTTGTTTGAAGGTATTCACAATGCCTTCTCCAAGGCTTCCTGTAAAAATACTTGGTTCACTAGATGTATCATAAGTAAATTGACCTGGTTCCGCACAAACTTCAACAATTTTACCTTGTTCAACAATTATCATACATTGTCCATCAGCCACCGCAATACCTGAACCATTGGAAATAATATTATCGCTTCCTTTGGTATTTGATGAACGTCCAGATACCTGTTTTTGACCTTTAACAACCATAACTGATTTATCCATAGAATCACAGTAGAAAAATTCTTTCCATTGATCAGCTAATACACCACCTGTAGCACCTACTGCTGCTTTAATAAGTCCCATAATATTACCTCTTTTCTTTAAGTATTTTAGTAACAGTTTTAAGTATATACTATACTAAATTTTGAAGGTAAACATTTATATCACTATTTTAATATATCTCTTCATGCGTCTTCTCCTTCTTGCATTGTAAAAAATATTTTTTACTATAATTATTGATATTATTAAAAAATAGCTACTAAGAAATAAACAAAAAAGACCGAACATCATCACTGCTCAGCCTTGAAATTTCATCATTACTACTCGGAGTTTATATTATTCCTTATAAAATAATAAAGCAGACTGAGCAAAAGTGAGAATGAAAGTAAGATTCCTTACTCGATATCATAAAATCACAATCAACTTTGTTATTTTTTATCTATTTAACCTCACCTAAATTATATCATACTTACACATACTATACAATTAACTTCTGTATAAAATAAGATAAATCCTTTAAAATTAGAGTCTATTACGTAAAATTAACACTAAAATATATCTTATAGTAAAACAATTAGAATTCTATTGATTCATAGAAAAATTGTTTTAATCTTTTTTATAACTCTCTCATAGTATCATTAAAATTATCTTTTACTATTTGTTTCAGCTAATACTGTATATAATAGTTTAGATTTATACTTTTTCTATATTTCTATACTATACTCTCTTAGTTTGCCTATCCCACAGCAGTCATAATCTTGCCAATATAGTAAATTCCCCACACTATTGCACCTATAATAAACAACAGAACCATTGAAGATGAAGCAATCGAAAGTAATTCCCTCTTTTTATATGTATCTTTCTTATAGGATAAAATTATAACAACTATTTTTAATACAACACTACTTATTCCTATATGCACACCATATCTAAAAACAAATCCTAACAACCAAAATCCAATTTCTGCTCCAGTAATACCAAATACAAAACCGAAGAAAAAGCCTGCATAAATAAATATATCTAGCACTATTGAACTTCGTAATATTAATTTTGCTAATTTTTCTCTTTCATCAATATAATCTCTCATAATCTAAATTTCCCTCATTAAATATATTTATTAAATCATACTTCGTTTCTTATTTCTAACTAAACTCGTATTTTCTTAATAACCACATTCATCTCTAGTATTCCTTCGTTTTTTTTAAACTATATTTTATAATTCGACAAACTAAATTATCTAATCAACTAAAAAACATCTTATATACACTATTATACCAATTCCCCTCCTTTTTTCAATCATCACTTAAAAGCTATATGTATCTTTTACAAATGGTTTTTAAAAATTACAAGTAAATTATAAAATTTTGAATTTTTATAAATATCGAAATAAATATAAAGTTTCAAATAATTAGATTATTTATCCCTTTTTTACTAAATTCTTTTGTCTTAAAATCTTATATGATGATATAATAATAGTATATTAATTTTATTTAGAAAGGAGAGCTATCTATGGGATTTTTTATAACAACCTTATCTTTTTGCTTTATTGTATTACTATTATTTTTACTTACGATTTACATCTATTTTAGACTTGTAGTAGCTGTATTAGAGAGAAATGATGTTCCTCAATGGATATATAAATTTGGGCAAGGATTTAGGGGTAGATTTTCTATTGCTAAGTTTGATGATATTACAGACCCCACTGCATTAAAAGAAGCTACCTTATTTATTCTTAATTTCTTTCTAGCTAATATAGTTGTTTTAATTATCATGTATTACAAAACTCACAACTTTCTAGTAGCATTATATACATGTTTAAAAGCAGAACTTGTTATTGTTTTTGCAGTCATAATATTTACCCACGCTACTAGACTTATTCTGCTGTTACTAAATATAAAGAAACCAGTCTACCAATATTCTTCGTCAAACGCTGTAATCGGTTCAATCTTTTTTACCTCGTTTGCCTTTACTCTCTGTATATCAATGACAGGATTTCCAGCGAAACCTATCGAAATCCAATTAGATAAGACTAATGTGATTATCGGTAAAACAAAGGCCTCAGAGCTTTTAGCAGCTGGTTTCAACTTTACTAAAAAAACGCCTGAGAGTGAAATTATAAATAAACGCAATGATCACTTTTACTACGGGGAACTTGTAGAGATAGTTCGTGATGATAAATCCTATGGTTTTATGAGCATTACCCCTACATGGAAAGATGTTGATAAACTTAAGGATTGCGTCATAACATATTATAAAATTCCGGCAGATAGCAGGGTTCTATCTACTGTTAAATTTAATCATATAGACTTATCGCAACTTACTATCCATGATTTTAAAACAAAAAAATTAACGGATATTTTTTATCTAACCCCTGTAGATTATAAAGAAATAAAGCATGATACAGATTTCCAACTCAAACTACAAACAGCTGATTACACTCTATGGCAAAGATATAGCATCGAGGCCAACTTCGCTGCAGATGGTTCTCCATTCTATTATAGTGTACGAGCTCAACATACAATATGGGAGTAAGCTTTATCAAGCATACTCCCATTTTACAATTCTTATCTAATGCCCTAATCTATAAATATCATTCCAACCACTATCATCAAGTTTAATATCTCCTATTTTTTGAAAATTTAATAATTTACTGTTTAACCATCTATAGAAATCTCTAATATTTCATCATATAAACCTTTAATTTCAATATCTAAAAGATGATCCTCATCAAACTCATGTTCTGTGTAGGTTAAGACACTTAAGTTCCCGAATCTTCTAATTATCGGTTTACCTAATTTTTCCTCACTTCATCAGGATAACAGTATTTAAAAGTTTCCGATTTCACACAGGCATCTATTATTTTAGTTAAATTTTCAGAATATAAATCAAGTAATTTATCTAAAAAAACTAATTATTCTTCTGTAAAATCTTCTTCATCAATATTAAGTTTAAATCCATTTATCTCATATTGATAAACAGATGAATATTGAGTTTTATTAAAAATAAAATCTTCCTTTTTTAGTATACAATCCTTTATTTTTTCTCCGTTATCTAACTATAAATTAAAGATAATACTCCATATAAAATCAGTACAATTCCAACAATAGAATTCAAAACCTTATATCCAGTCTCTCCAAAATTTTCAAAAATAAACCTTTTAAAGTTCTTTCCTGAATCTGCAGTACTATATTTATTTATTCCTGCGAAATCAAAAACTGCCGCTAATGTATAAAGTAAGCCCACCACTATAAATACATATTGATAATTTTGCTTTAAAAGGTCTATTATTTGATTAATATTCAATCTCTCATTCATACTTATTTCTCTTAAAACTCCTCGGTTACATCATACCAACCTTCAACATTAATTTCTTCATCATTTATGTATGTTTCGAAATAAGAATATACTACATCTGCATCTAGGAAAAAGGCGCGATAATGTCTAAAATTAGCTTTATCTTTATACTTTCTACATTCTACTAAGTAAATACCTTCTATTTCATCTATGTTATCTAATGGAATTTGTAAAACTTGAGTTAAGAAGTTTAATGCAGCGTCTTCAAAATATTCAATATCTGAGTGTATCTGAACGTAATTTGGATTTTTTTCTGAAGTATCATAAAGACATAGCCATTCTTCACTATCCTCTGTAAATAAATTATCAACTATATACTTTATTTCATCTAAATCAGCTTTTTTCTCACTAATATATTGTGCATCAATTTTTTTCATATATCTAGCCTACCTTTTTATATATTTTTTATTTATTTTTAATGTGTTTATACTTATTTATTTTTATTACACCCTATTTTTTTTAAAAAGTTTATCGATATCTAAAACACTTATCTTTTTAATTTTTAAATCTATAAGTGTATGATTTCTTTTAAAGATTATTTCTGTATTCAACAGTATTCTTTAAAAATTATGCCTAATACAATCAACTAAGAAGCAACCATATTCAGGATATAGTTCTAACTTAATTATAGGTTTATAATTCTCATTTTGAATTTTATTAGACATTGTTATTAATTTTTCTAAATCTTCTTCGTAACTTTTAATATAATCTTGCTTCTCTTCTTCACAAGAAAAATCATCATCAACTTTCGTTTCCTCTATATTTTTAAGTATGTCATTTTTATACTTACTTACACACTCGTAAAATTTCTCATATTTATTTTTAAGACAAAGTGTGTAATAGTAATGTTCCCAGTCTGCAAAGTAATAATCAAGAATTGCTTTCTCACACTCTTCCAAAAATAAGTCGTATTCTCCTAGAACATAATAAGCTTCAAAAACTTGATAATCTGCAATATCATCAGTAGTTAAATAATACTTCTCATCTTGCCCTACTTCAACTTTTTTTAAATAATAGATTGCTTCTTCCTTATTGCCTAAATATACTTCACAATAAGCAATACATAACAACAAGCGCATTCTATCTGGATACTCTGATAATAGTTTTTCAAAAATAACTTTTGCCTTTTGATATTCTTTCATTTCAAATAAACATACTGCATATCCAAATTGTATTTCATAATCCTTAGTTATTTTTAACGCTTTTTCAAAATACATTAGACTATTATCTAAATCTTCAATTGTTTTATTACGTTCATAATTTGAAAAACTAGTTAGTGCTAAGCCTTTATATGTTTCAATAAAGGGAGAATTAAGCTTGTCGGCTTTTAACAAATATTCATCTTGTTTTTTATCAGCTTCGTAATGGAATCCTAGATTAGTATAAATTCTCGCTTTATCAACATCATTAATTTCTTCATTATATTTTAAAACAAAATCTTCTAATAATTTAATTGCATTTTTTCCATATCTTAATTCTAATTCTACAGAAGCCAAAACACAAACAATATCTACATTAGATGGATATTTTAAAAAAAAATCTTTTAAATATGTTCTGAAATTCTCTAAAACATGTTCTGTTTGACTATAATTTTTAAAAATATTTTCTTTATATTCATTTTCATATTCACTTTTTAATACATTCCAAAATTCTTTTATTACTTTTTTCATAGATACCGCCATTCCAAGCACATTTCGAACTACAAAAAACTACTTTATTAATTTCTACAGGGTTCTTTTAACTCTCCCAGTCTATACTTTCTACTTCTAAACCATCATTAAATTTCACGCATAGAATTTGATCACTTTCTTCTGGGTTAATCATAAAATCAACACTGATAAAGTTCTCCCCAGCCCATAGCCAAATTGCTTCTATTTTCATTTGTTCTACAAATTCACAAATTTCATCTGGTATATCTAATTCCAATTCTTCTTTATGAAAAATAATATACTCATCATCCACTTTTAAATAACATTTTAAAGCCTCTCTAGCTTTTTCAAAATAGTTTTCACTATTGCGTAAAAATTCAGCAAATGTATCAAGAACTCCTACTTTAAATTCATAACCACTATCATACCATAGTGTTGTCATAATTCCATTATACTCTTCTTCCCATAATACGCGAACATCATCACTAAATTGTTCATCTACATCTTTTTCTGTATCTATCTCGCCAAAAAACTCGTGATTAACTTTACTAATTTTAATTTTCCTCCAACACTTTTAATCTTCTAATCAAAGTAAAATATTTTTTAAAACATTCTAGTTAGCCTACATCGAACATAGATAAAGTAAACTATATTTTTAGTTCTTCGTTACTCTACCTTATCTATGACTCTTTAATAAATTGTAACCAATACATTCCCATCTTCTTCTAACACTTGTTTATAAAAATCTTTCATATCTTGAAAATAATCCATTATTTCTTCTTTTATTTCGTCAGTTTCTTCTTCATAACCCCAGATATTTGGATATAATTCCGCTTCTTTACATTCTTCCATATTAAAAGTTTCTAAAGCTTTTTCTATATCAAAATTGTCAAGAGCAAAAACTATATCTTTAATTCTTGATTTTTCTATATAACTGATATATTCTTCAATACCGTCAATAGAGAATACTCCCACAACTGCTTCGCTAAGAGGATTATTTTTTATAGGTTCAATACAACTTACTCCTGTAAGTACAAAATGAAGAGCATCCCACATCTTATCAATATCAAGAAGTATCTCAGCTTCATCATTCCAATCTTCAACTTCCTCAAAAATATCATCTTCTTCTGCATAAAAAGATTTAAGTTCTTGTAAATTATTATCACTTAAATATTGATAATTTGCTATTATTCCCATTTTAATCTCCTCCTTATTTTATAGTTTACTTTATTTAAACTTTTCTCTTTTTAAAATTCTTTCTTTATCATTAAAAATCAAACTATGACTTACTGCTTTATTAATCATTTTAGAAATTGATATATTTATCTTGTTATAGCCATCAGCAAAGCTTTTAGATATGATATGTGAATAACATTTTCTCTCTTCAATCATCACTCTTTACTTATAATTATATCATAAAAAGCGTATGATGTATTATTCATATTATAATATACTCATAATATACTCATAATATAATAGTAACTAGTGACATAAAAACATACTAATAAAAATAATAGATTTTTACTAATTTCAAAAAAAATATTCAATTGTCAAATTCATATATAAATAGGAGAAAATATAATTGATACTATAGGCGCCTACAATATTGTAGAGAAAGAAATAAAGGTGACACATTATGTCAAAACAAGATTCAAAAAATCAACAAAAATTTATGTCATTTATGTTTAGGGGGAAGGAAATACTCAAGCCTTTAAATACAGGTTATATTGACGAAAGAGTAAGTCGCATTAGGGAATATTTAAAACTATTGAAACAGTTAGCGATGGTTTATTTAAAAAATCAAAAATATACATAGGAAAAATCGAAAATGAATATTTAGAAGGGCGTAAACAATGTAAGGTTTATTGGGGATTATATACCTTACCTCAAATACAAATAGAAAACGAAAAAACTTTAATTGATGATGGCCAAGTTTTTTATATCAAAAACATCAAAATTGAACCATTTCTTTCCCCTAGGCATACATGGATACATTTAGTATATTTAATTTATGATACTTATCTATTTACAGTTAATACCATTTGGTTTGGAGTAGATAGCGGGTATGCGTTTTTAAATAGACTTACTGAATATAAAGCTAGCCAGTAAAATGGGATATGTAAATTTTTATCAACCATATTTATTATAATATTAATTTTTGCAAACCTAGAAAAACTAGCATGCCTTATATAATTGAATATTAAACACTAAATTATTTCTATTCCCTCCTAGGTATAATAAACGCATTTTCAGCTTTGTTTAAACCAATTTTAGGATAGTAGCCCATCGCACTTGGAGCAGAAAGTAATATAATTGCAACCTTCTCTCCTAATATTTTTCTACTCATATTAATAAGGTTTTTTCCTATACCTTGTTTTTGATATTCTTTATCTATTGCTAAATCAGACAAATAGCAGGCATAAGAAAAGTCTGTCATTCCACGTAAGATACCAACTAATTTATCATTATCCCATGCTGTTAATATAAAATTAGAATTATTTAACATTAATTCCAATCTTTTCAAATCACTTGTAGGTCTTCCTATTCCTGATTTAATTAAAACCTGCTTATACTCTTCTACTGTTACTTTTTTATTACTAAAATATTCAATCATATCTTATTATACCTCAATAAATTCCAATTTATTTCATAAACTATTTCACTATATCATCCATTTTATTTTCTAGATTTTTTATAAATAGACAATTCCTTTATTGCAATATCCAAAGAACGTCGTACTCTATTCTTTTCTTTATTTTCCTTTACAGAACTAACCAATACTATTCTGTATTGAGGAATTTTTAATATATAGGTTCCATACCAAAAAGGCTGAGGTTTAGGAATCTTAATATCCAGCTCTCCTTTTTTAATATATACTTTTCTATCATTCCAATTTAGTTCAGCATAATCTTCGTAAAGGTCAATATATGCTTCTTGATCCTTATAACTCCAAATTTTCTTTGCAATCCATGTTGGAAATAGCATAAATATAGGAATCAAGGCAAATATCAAGTAAACAGCATGTATTGGATGTTCTCTAAAATATATAGGTCCGTATTCCGGCCCTTTGTCTATACCAGAAATTGTTAAAAATCCGAAAAAAGCCAATAGCCCAGCTGCTACTCCAAATATAACCAAAATATATAAGGCACCTGGTGAGTATTTATTATGTCTAAATTTTATTCTTTTCATTTTTAAAATTCCTCTTTATAAGTCTGAATTGTACTTTTTTGGAGAATAAAATATAAGATTTTGTATTATCTTTATTTCTACTATCTCTTCATAATCTCTAAGTAATTTTTAAGCTAACTCTAGATTTAAAATTTCTCTAATAATTTCGTCTTCATCTATTGCTGATATTTTAATGTAGTCAAATCCATCTTTTTTAACATCCTCAAAAGAAATTTTTTCTCCATTGATTGTTTCCAAATAGTTATTATCATCAAATTCAAAATCTTCTTTTTCCTCATCATAATCTATACTATATCCTAAATCGATTTCTATTTTAGAATTTAGAATATCTAATTTTACAAGCGGACGATTATCAAACATTTCTAAATCAAATTTATCACAAAATAGTGAGTTGTATCCATATTTTAATTGATCATAAAGTAAAATTTCTTTTCCTGTTTGAATACATTTCGCTACAACCTTACAAGGTTTTATAGCTGAAGTTTTTTCATCAAAAATTTCAGTAATCACAGCCTCAGAATGCAATTCACCAAAATAATAGATTTCAAAGAACTCATTGTACTTGTCTTTTTCTACTTCATTAACTATCCTAATAGACGACAAATCCTCTTCTACTTCAACAATTTTATAATTACTTTCTTTAAAATAAGTTGGTATTTTCATATAAAAACTCCTTAAGTTATATGCAAATATTTTATAATTATATTTTAGCAAGTCAGAAAACAACTAGAGATTCATCTTTAGCAATATCATCTTATTTCACTAAATTTAAATTTATTTTTCTATTTCAATACCATTCAGATAAGCAAATTTAATCATAATGGCTCCAGAAAATTCCGAGTAATTCAAATTAATGTCTTCTAGAGGCATACTTTTCAATGATTCATAGAAACTGATATATTTATTTTTTAATTTATTTTCCTTTAGAATTCTATTGAAATACTGCTGTGCTTTATTTTTACCGCCAAAATAGTACATATAGTATAACAAACTATCCGACGTGTAATTCCCTTCTAAAATTCTATCAATATTTGCTTGAGTGTCCTCGAAATAATCAAAGATTGGAATAACGTGTATTTTGATAAGCTTGCTTACTTCTTCCACAGTATATTTATAGCTCGCACCAGCAAGTTGCCACCACTTATGCGATTTTCTTGAACTTAACGAGCCTAAATCCCCGCCATAGATAAAACCATTATTGATTCCTGCCCTTTTTATTGATTTGGAGTAAATACGAATATGTGGAATAAATTCTACGCTATACTTATCATTATGTCTATTTGCCTGAAAATATATTTCAAAGAAAATATCCTTATCTTTCGCAACTCTTTTTAATTTTTGTCCATTTGAAAGCAACTTAAAATCCGTAAAATGACTTGCTATTTCTTGCCAAGCCTCTTCACATAATGTTCTAGGCTCCATTTTTTCCAACTCTTCCTTTTTTATTTTCAAATATATCATCTCCTTAATCATCTTTTTATTCAAATCATTTTCTTAAAATTTATTTTTATCTGCTTAATGTGCTTTCTAACAAGTTATTCATCAGACTCTGTAAATTCCTTGACGTGATTTTTAATGCATATTCCCCACGAATTCAAATTTATCAAACCGCTTTATCACTTCTTATACTTTATTCTATTGTATAATATTCCTTAAAATTCATAAAGTAAAAAGGCAGAACCTAAGTTCATCCTTACATCAACACCATTTATCTTTTTTACTTCAATCTTGACATTCGCTTTAGAACAAACCATGAATTTCTCGTCGTACACCTTCATCCACCTCTACATTTATGATTTCCGAAAAAATATTTCGTATAACTTCTCCCTCTAATGACACGCCTTTTATAGTAATATTCATATCCATTATGGTACGGTTATCAATCCCTATCATAGAAGAGTAAAGCTTAAAATGCCTTTTATCTATGATAAACCTGTCATTCTTTTCCTAGATAAGCAACGTTTTATATGTAAAGTCTGT
>ERZ772926.879-NODE-879-length-15614-cov-5.944791_pt1 | contig 15614 bp, 10 predicted proteins | sample MGYA00511136_ERZ772926 | MGnify/ENA primary metagenome ERZ772926 (study PRJEB29015, sample SAMEA2737917) | human oral metagenome | biome: human oral; feature: human-associated habitat; material: dental | place: China | collected 2153 ... | reverse complement strand
CGCCAGCGTTCGTCCTGAGCCAGGATCAAACTCTCCGCTAAAGACCGTAGTCTATTCGAGAGCCTGTTGGCTCAATACTTCATTCTTGTAAAAGAATTGTGTTCGTTGACTAACATCAACGATGTTGCATCTGGCTTGTTAGATTTAATTCTAACTTGTTTTGCATTGTGTAGTTTTCAGGGTACATCCGGCGCCGTACAAGGGATAAGCCGTCCTCTCAGAGAACTGCGCCCCTCATCAGCGCGACTGTCATAATATAACACAGGAGACTTCTCCACGTCAACCCCCTTTTTAAAGTTCTCACAAAATTCCTGTTCAGTGTCCCATAAAACGAGCAATGAGCAGGAGGATAACCCCCGGAACGCCAAAAATACCGGCGATAAGGGCTTTGAAAAAAGTGATCTCAATCCCCGCACCAAAGAGATTGATGACCCACAGGATGACGGCACCGACAATACTGTTTGTAATGAGCTTCCACAGAATGCGGAACGGCAGTGCGATCAATTTCCCAAGAACAGCAAATATAATAATGCCGACGGCAATGCCTGCAATGATTTCCAAGACTAGATTTCCCTCCGATTCTCCATTGCGCGCGCGAGCGTCACTTCATCCGCATACTCCAGATCACCGCCGACGGGCAGCCCGTGCGCGATGCGTGTAACGCGCACGCCCATCGGTTTCAGCAGCTTTGCGATATACATCGCCGTTGCTTCGCCCTCAACGTTCGGATTGGTCGCAACAATGACCTCCTGCACGTTTTCTGTGCCGACACGCGTGACAAGTTCGCGGATGCGAATGTCGTTCGGTCCAACGCCCTCGATCGGAGAGAGCGCACCATGCAGTACGTGATAGACGCCCGCGTAGTCGTTCATGCGCTCCATTGCTGCCACATCGGGCGGCTGCTCGACGACGCAGATTGTCGTATGATCGCGTTTCTCCGCCATACAGATGGCGCACGGGTCACTGTCCGTGAGGTTGAAGCAGGTAGAGCAAAAGCCGATCTTTTCCTTCGCCTCGATGATGGCAGAGGCAAGTCGGCGCGCCCGTTCCATATCCATATCAAGGACGTGGTAAGCAAGGCGTGCTGCCGTCTTAGCCCCGATGCCCGGCAGCGCACGGAACTGCTCCACGAGCTGCGTGAGCGGTGCGATCTGCTGCATCAGAGGAGTCCCGGCGGCAGTCCGAGGCCGCTCGTAAGTTTGCCCATCTCCTGTGCCATCATCTCATCAACCTTCTTCGTTGCCTCATTAAATGCAGCCGAGATCAGATCCTGGAGCATCTCAATGTCCTCGGGATCGACTGCAGCGGGTGCGATGACGAGGTTCTGCACCTGCTTCTCACCGTCCATGACGATCTTCACCGCGCCGCCGCCTGAGGAGACCTCGACGGTTTTCTTGCGCAGCTCGTCCTGCATCTTCTTCATCTCATTCTGCATCTTCTGAACTTTTTTCATCATACCGGCCATATTGCCGCCGCCATTGAACATAGTAACTCTCCTTTATATATAGAAATGGTACACATAGGAATCGCTGATAAAACAGAGGCCCTCAAATTGGCTTGTCTTTTTGTCCTGCCAAAAAGACAAGCCAAACGCACAGCAACAGCTATGTGAAGGAGTTGTCAACGCAGAGAGGACGAAAAAGATACGCCAAGATGGCTGTGCCGAATTTATCAGGGCTTCCTAAGCCTAACAAAAAGCATCCGCAACGTCAAGTGTCCGCATCGGGCGGCAGTTCGTCCGTATCGAACATTTCCGCCTCCTCATCCGCCGTCGGCTCGTACACCTCGTAGGGAGCATCCTCTTCCACCGAAGGCGTGAGCGGTGCCGTTTTCGGCGCGCGGTGCTCGGCGGGCGCAGTGACCTCCTCCACGCGCGCACCGTCGCCCGCGATCTTCAACAGTTCCGCAACGGGCGCGGGATACTCCGGTGTCTTCGCCGCAGGCGGTACGGACGATGCCTCCTCGTCCTCGCCGCCCGTACAGACAACGGTGAGAGGACGCCCCGCAATCTCCGCCATAACCTCCTCAAAAACAGCGCGGTGCCGCTTCGTAATGTAGTCGCGTGCCATGTCCGTCGCGGGGCGAATAAAGAAATGTGTCTCCGTTGCCCCCTCGTAATCAGCGCCCGAAAGCAGAGAGGCAGCAAGTTTGTGCCGCTCCTTCATTTGCACCTGAAACTTCTTCCAAAGCGCACCGTCGAGGCGGCGCGGTGCGCCTGCCGCAGCCGCGCCGGGATTTTCACTCCTTGCAATGCGCTTGGGGGCTGCGCTTTTCTGCTCCAGCTGCACCGCAGCAGTCGGCGCAGCTGGAGCGGCAAGTGCTGTACCGCTTCCTGCTGCACCTGCCTTTTCCGTATCGCCAGCCGCGAGCCGCGCCGTCAGCCGCCGCACCTCCTCTTCAAGGCGCGCAATGCGTGCCGTATCTGCAGAATGCGAACCGACAGCGACCGTCTCCGATCCTCCGACCTCCGATGGACGGCAAAGACCGATCAACATCGCCTCGACCGCAATGCGCGGCTGCAGAGAGGTGCGTATCTCCTGCATTGTTTCGTTCAATGTACACAGAATATCCATGATTTCATTCTGCGTAAAGCGCGCTGCCGTCTCCCGCAGCTGCTCCGCCTGTCCGCCTGCAAGTTCCGCCGCACCGAGTGCCCCGCCCACACCTGCGATCATCAGGCTGCGGAAATACTGTGCAAGTTCCGCGAGGATCTGCTTCAAATCGCGCCCGTTTTGCAGGAGTTCACCGAGCTGCGTGAGGAGCGGGGCCGCTGTGCGATCTGCAATCTGCAGTGCCATCTTCTCAATCCATGCGTGCCCGACAAGACCAAGCGCCTCCTGTACGCGCTCTGCCGTAAGCGTTCCCTCCGCGAGTGCCGTGCACTGGTCAAGAATCGAGAGTGCATCGCGCATTCCGCCGTCCGCCTGCACGGCAATGATCCCAAGCGCGTCTCCCTCTGCCGCTATCTCCGATTCCCTGCAGACGTGAATCAGGCGATCGCGGATCTCCGTTACCGTAATGCGGTGGAAGTCATAGCGCTGGCAGCGCGACTGGATCGTTGCAGGCACCTTGTGCGGCTCGGTCGTCGCAAGGATGAAGAGGACGCGTTCAGGTGGTTCTTCCAGCGTTTTGAGCAGCGCATTGAAGGCCTCCGTCGTCAGCATATGCACTTCGTCGATGATGTAGATTTTATAATGTCCCGCCGTCGGCGCAAACTTCACCGACTCACGCAGGTCGCGGATCTCGTCGATGCCGCGGTTGGATGCCGCGTCAATCTCGAACACATCCATCGACGAACCGTCGCTGATGCTGCGGCAGGAGTCACAGACACCGCATGGCGTGAGCGTCGGACCCTCGGCGCAGTTCAGCGCGCGTGCGAGAATCTTTGCCGTGCTTGTCTTCCCTGTACCGCGCGGGCCCGTAAAGAGGTAGGCGTGGCTCGTCTGCCCCGTCGTCACCGCACGTGCAAGCGTGCGGCTGATGTGCTCCTGCCCCACGAGATCGGCGAACGTCTCCGGCCGCCAGCGGCGATAGAGCGCAACATAGGACATGACGAAACCTCCCAACAACAAAAAACAGCCCCATCGGGCTGCTCCAAATTCACGCGATTTCTCCCACGGCAGGCCACAGCCCCCAGGCACCCTCACGGCACATGAGACGATCCGCTTACCGCTGCTTCCTTCCGGACCTGACGGGGTTCACAGGGCCCCATTGCGCGAGACCAAGGCACTGCAGCCCGCCCTGAGAAAAATCAATAAAAATGGCGGAGAGTGAGAGATTCGAACTCTCGGTACGGTATCACCGCACACACGCTTTCCAGGCGTGCTCCTTCAACCACTCGGACAACTCTCCACTGTGCTCTCAAAAAAGCTATTCACTTCTGCAACGCTTGCTAGTCTAGCACGAGAACCGCGCCATTGTCAAGGAAAAAATAATGGAGAACCACCGCAGCGGCTCTCCATCATATCCACTATGCAAGAACACGCGAAAGACGTACCAGCTCGGGGTCGAGCGTCTTCGTATTGTTGACCGCCTCAAAGAGGTTCACGCCAACGACCTGCCCCTCGTTAAAGCTGAAGACCACATCGCTGACCCCCGAGATCAGTGCGAGAGCCGCCTTCTCGCCGAGCATCGATGCCTTGATGCGATCCTCCACCGTCGGCGAACCGCCGCGCTGAATGTGTCCGAGCACTGAGACACGCGTATCGATCTCCGTCTTTTCACGGATGATCTTGCCGATCTCCACCGCCGAACCCGCGCCCTCGGCAACCACGATAATGCTGTACCGCTTGCCCGCCTCGTACATCTCCTTCAAATCGCAGCTGATCTCCTCCAGATCGTACGCCACCTCGGGCACGAGGATGTACTCCGCACCGCCCGCAATACCCGACATCATCGCGAGCCAGCCCGAGTGGCGCCCCATCACCTCGACGAGGATGATACGGCGATGTGCCGATGCCGTGTCGCGCAGCTTGTTGATCGCGTCCACGATCGTATTGCACGCCGTATCGCAGCCAATCGTATAGTCCATACCCCAGACATCGTTATCGATCGTGCCGGGCAGACCGACGATCGGCATTCCCGTCTCTTTACTGAGCAGCGAGCCACCCGTAAGTGAGCCGTCGCCACCAATGATGACCAGCCCCTCGATGCCGCGCTTGCACAGATTGTCAAACGCCGTCTTTCGCCCCTCGGGTGTCATGAATGACTTGCTGCGTGCCGTCCCGAGGAACGTACCGCCGCGCTGAATCAGATCGCTGACACTGCGCGTCGTGAGCTTTTCAATATCATCGTGCACCATGCCGCTGTAACCGTTGTGCACACCGTAGACCTCAACGCCCTCATAGATCGCCGTGCGCACCACCGCACGCGCCGCTGCATTCATGCCCGGACTGTCCCCGCCCGAGGTGACGACCGCGATTGCCTTTTTCAGCATAAAAACATCCCCCGTCCCTAGAGAATCACCGACAAGTACAGCAATCCCCATGTCACGCTTCTGCGAATCACTATCTGCTCTATATTTTACGAAAGCACACGCGAAAAGTAAAGCCCTTCGGGGAAAATAATGCAGCACAAGCTGGGCACGGATTGAAAAAGATGGGGGGGTGTAGTATCATATACTTAAATGATTTCCAGAAAGGAGTGTTTCTCATGCGTCAACTCAAACACAAAACCTCCTCCGTACGCAAAAAAGAGCTGCATATATCGCGCAAGGAAAATAACGGCAGTCGTTCTCGACTTGCAGCAAAAGCCGCACACAAAAGCAGCGTTTTATCCGTGGCGATCAAACCGCCGAAACGACTTGGCACAGCAAAAGGGAAATTCACCATTCCGGACGATTTTGACCGCTGGGACGAGGAGATCACCGATCTGTTCGAGGAGCTTGCATGAAACTCCTCATCGATACACATATACTCCTATGGGCGCTCCTTGATGATGACAGATTGCCCCAAAAGGCAAGAGAACTCCTGACGCATACAGAAAACGATGTCTATTACAGCATCATCTCGCTCTGGGAAATCGAGCTAAAACATCTCCTGCACCCAACACAAATGCCCATCAACGCACAAGCCATAGATGCGTATGCGCAGAAAGCAGGATTTCAGAGCTTTCCATTGCATGACCGTCACATCTTCGCACTGTCATCACTGTACCGCCCCGATACGGCAAAACCACACAAAGACCCCTTTGATCGTCTGCTCATTTGTCAGGCAAAATGCGAAAACATGATATTTCTCACACATGACACGCTGCTTGCAGATTATAACGAGCCGTGCGTGTGTCTCGTATAGTAAAAGAGAGATCGGACTCCTCCTCTGAGGAAATCCGATCTCTCTTTTTGTTGTCTATATTTACTTTAGCCTATGCTCAGAACGCCCACTTGACGGAGAGTCCGCCCGTGATGCCCTGACGCTTGCCCTGCCATCCGGTGAGGTTCAGATCGTAGCTCATGCGGCTGTCCGCCTTCGGCGCGAACCGATAACCGAGTTCGAGGAGCGCACTGCCGCCCTTCAGCGAGGGGCTCGGTGCGCTGTCGCCCTGCGAGGTCGCACGCGCGTCGCCGTCAAACTCATGCTCCCACGCCAGCCCTGCATAGAACTGACTGAGCGTCGTCAAGCCGTGTGTGTAGCGCGTGCCGATGCGCAGACGATGCGAGTTCACCGCATCGAAGTCATACGTCTCGCCCTTGCTGAGATGTGCGCTCGTGCCCGCCGTATGCGTATAGGAGTAACGCACATAGGCACTGACCGCGTCCGTCTCACTCACATGGTAGTCCTTGCCCACGCCGACCTGCACGCCGTAGTAAGTGCTCGTCGTGTCGTAGGTTGCAAGCCCTGTGTAGTCGCTCTTCGTTCTGCCGACGCGCAGCGAGCCGTCGACCCAGTGTCTGCCCGTCTCCAGTTTCGCCATCACGCCGGCACCGAAGAAGCTCGTCTTGCCGCTGCCGTGCGTGCCGTCGTCGAGATAGGAGTCATAGCTGCCGCGCCCGTACTCGACGAATGGGCCAAAGGTCAGCGTCCCCGCCTGCACGGCATTCTCACGCGCCCAGCCGAGGCCGAGATTCCAGCCCTTCATATCGACGTAGGAGCCCGTCTTGTGACGCAGCGCACCGCCGCCCATGCCTGCCCAGAGCCCATATGCTCCGTTGCCCGCCTGTGCCGCTGCACGCGCCTCTTTCTTCGCCGCCTCCATGCCGGAGCCTACGAGATAGTCGCCGCCGTCGTTCAGGAACGCACTCGCGCCCGCACGTGTCTCGACGATGGACTTGGACTGCTCGCCCATGCCCGCCTTCGTGACCGTTGCGATGAGGGTCTTGCCCACCGTTGCAAGCGCGAACTCATAGTTGCGCGTCACACCGTCCGTCCCCTTCGCCGTCAGATTCTCACCGACGTTGATGTCTCCACCCGCATTCTCCATGAGCGTGATCTTATCACCCTGTTGGAGCTTCGGTGCCGCACCGTCACGGTGCAGATCAATGTGCGTGTGGGAAAGGGACTTCGCCCCGCCGACATTCGTCAGGCGCAGCATGGTATGTGCCGTGCCGTCCATCGGTGATTTTTCCATATCGAAATGGAGGTTGCGGATTCCCTTGTAGTCGCCGATCTCCGTCGTCTTCGTGCCATAGGAAACATTGAGCGTGTTGCCCGTGCCGTTTGCCGCCGTGCCGCCCGTGACCATGCCCGTAACCTTCGCATCGCGCAGATTGATACGGTTGTCGTTGGTCACCCTGCCGGAACCGCCCGTGATGGACTTGACCGTGGCGTTGGTGACATTCACGGTATTGCTCGATGCCTCAGCCACAGCCTTGCCGCCAATGATGTCGGCATTGAGGGTTTTCTCAACGGTGACGGTGTTGCCCGTCGCCTTACCGCCCATCACGCCAGTATAGCCGCCGTAGACTGTGCCGCTGACCGTCGCAGTTCCCTTGACCGTGACACTGTTCTTCGTACTGTCGCCGCGCTGATCCGCCGCTGCCTTCGAACCCGTGCCGCTCGTCCAGCCGCCGTACACATTCGTATGCGGGTCTGCATTCAACGTGAATGCGTTGTTCTCAACATTGCGCCCCGCCGCAGAGCGTCCGCCCCACGTATCAGAGCCGTCGGTCGTCGCCGTGGTTGCATTCTTAAGGGTATAGCCGTAGCGGACAATCTTTTTCTTGTTGTCACGCGCTTCGATGTTCGTTTCCTTCGTGCCATCCGCACTCAGATCCGAACGGAAGGTCTTGTCGTTCGCGAGCGTCAGCGCATGGTCACTCTCCACAAGCGTCTTTTCCTGCGCCGTCGCAGCAAAGTCTGCATTGACCGAAGCAAGGTTGAATTTCACCCCCGCCCCCGTCAGCGTCAGTTTGGCATCCTTGTCCTTGAACGTTACCGTCTGGAAGTTGTCAATCTTCTTGACCGTCGCCGCCGTGTTGACGTTCAGCGTGTTGCCATTCTCCGTGCCAATCGTGCGGTTGCCGCCCAAGATTTCGGCATTCGAGAGATTGCCGCCGTTAAGGTTGACCGTGTTGTTGTACGTCTTGCCGTCTGCCGCCTCGGTATAGCCGCCGTAGAGCTTGCCCGTGACCGTGCCGCTCGCGATGGTGACAGTGTTATCGTGGCTGTTATCCTTGTCCGTCGCCGTCGAACCCGCACCACTCGTCCAGCCGCCGTACACGTTCGTATGGCTGCCGCTATCGACGGTGATTGTGTTTTCGCGCGTCGAGTTGCCTGCCTTGGAGATGCCGCCGTAGAGATTTCCCCCGTCGGTCGTCGCCCTCGTTACACCCTTGAACTGGTAGCCCTCATAGGTGATTTCGGTGATCTTGTTCCCCGTCTTGCGGACATCGACGTTCGTTTCCGTCGTCTCCGTCGTCTCTGACTTTGCCGCACCCGTGTAATTGCTAAGGTTGATGCCGTTCACATTCTTAAAGAGCGTGAGCGGTTTCGCAGCTGTGCCCGTCGCTTTGAGGTCTGCCCAGTTGACATCCGTCTGCGCCGTGCCCGTGACTTCGAGCATGGTATCGTTCTTTGCAAGTCCCGTTGCGTCAAAGTTCATCTTTTGGATGTTTGCAATCGCACCCGCCTTGTTGTCCTTGCCCTTCACATTCAGCGTGTTGTCCGTGCTGTTTGCCGCCGTGCCGCCCGTGAGGTTATTTGTAATGCGTGCGCCGCCGCTAATGTTCACGATGTTGTTGTTCGTCGTCGCGCCATCGCCGCCCGTGACGGACTTAACCGTGGCGTTGGTAACATTCACGGTATTGCCCGATGCCTCAGCCGCAGCCTTGCCGCCGACGAGGTCGGCGTCGAGGTTTTTCTCAACGGTGACGGTGTTGCCCGTCGCCTTGCCATCTGCGCTCTCGGTCAAACCGCCGTAGACTGTGCCGCTGACCGTCGCAGTTCCCTTGACGGTGACGGTGTTGCCCATGCTGTTTGCGCGTGCATTCTCGCCCGTCGCACTCGTGCCTATGCCGCTCGTCCAGCCGCCGTAGGCGTTCGTATGCGCTCCGCTTGCAACAGTAACATCGTTGTCTATGGTCGTATTGCCCGCCTTCGAGCGTCCACCGTAGACATCAGCTCCATCAACCGTCGCGTTGCCGCGCGCCCCCTTGAACTGATACCCCTGATAGGTGATATCCGTGATGTTATTCGAGGAATCTTTGACAACGTCGATGTTCGACTCGGTGTTGCCGCCCGTAATGTCAGACTTTGCAGAACCGTGATATCCTTCGAGACCAATGTGTCCCGCCGTATTTTTCAGCAGCGTAACCTTCTGGATTGCCACCCCCGATGCGCTCAGTGTGTTCCAGTTGACCTTCGTCTGCGCTGCGCCCGTGACTTCGAGCATGGTATCGTCCTTTGCAAGTCCCGATGCATCAAAGTTCATCTTTTGGATGTTTGCAATCGCACCCGCCTTGTTGTCCTTGCCCTTCACATTCAGCGTGTTGTCCGTGCTGTTTGCCGCCGTGCCGCCCGTGAGGTTATTTGTAATGCGTGCGCCGCCGCTAATGTTCACGATGTTGTTGTTCGTCGTCGCGCCATCGCCGCCCGTGACGGACTTGACCGTGGCATTGGTAACATTCACGGTATTGCCCGACGCATCGCCCGCAGCCTTGCCGCCAACAACGCCGCCCGTGATTGACTTCTCAATCGTGACTTTGTTGCTTGTCGCCTTGCTGCCCGCGACATCGGTGAAGCCGCCGTAGACCGTGCCTGTGACGCTTGCCGATCCGTTGACGGTGACTTCGTTGTTCGTGCTGTCGTTCTTATTCGTTGCTGTCGTGCCGGAGCCTGTCGTCCAACCGCCGTAGACGTTTCGATACGTCTGCGCATCAGAAACGGTGATGATGTTCCCCGTGGTCGTGTTGGCGCCGATCGAACGTCCGCCGAAGATGTCTTTATTCGCACCGTCCTCAACCGTCGTCGTATTTGTTGCACCCTTGAACTGATAGCCCTCGTAGTCAATTCGTTTGCTGTCTGAGGATTTGGCAAGGACGAGTTCCTTGTTTTCGTTCGTCTTGACAAGGCGATTACCGCCGTCGGAGATCGTGATCGTGCCGCCTGTATTTTTCAGCAGCGTGCCTTTGTGCCCATGCTCGCCGTTTATCTTGAGGTCGCTGAGACTATGGAGCGTTGTTCCGCCCACATCGCTTAAGGTCAGGAAGGAATTTGACTGATTCACATGCGCATTGAAGTGGAAGTTGATCTCGGCGAAATTTCTGATATTGGATGCTGTCGCATTGCCATAGACGTTCAGCTTGTTGTCTGTACGGTAGTCATTCCCGTAGGTGGTTCCGCTGCCACCGTTGATAATGCCGGCAATGCTTCCGCCGAATCCTGCATCTGCACTGCCGATGTTAACGGTGTTGTCCGTTGCATGACCGTTCAGAGAACGTCCGCCATCCACATTGCGTACCGAACCGCCCGTGATGGTGACGGTGTTGCCCGTCGCGTCGCCATGTGTCGAGAAACCGCCGTAGACATCGTGGTTCGCTGCGGAGCCACCTGTGATGTTGACGATGTTCTTTTCTGCTGCACCACTAGAAGCAACGCCGCCGTAAATATCACTGTTTAGAGTGCCGCCTGTGAGCGTGACGGTATTGTGCTCCGCCTTGCCTGTGCCGCTGGCATAGCCGCCGTAGGTTGTGCCGTGTACTGTGCCGCCGTTAACGTCGACGAAATTGCCTGTGACGTCGCCGCCGCTGCTGCCCACAGAGCCGCCGGTCAGAGAACCGTTTACCGTACCAGCTTTCAATACAGCGCGGTTGCCTGTTGCGTTGCCGCCCGCTGAGAGCGTCATGCCGCCAGTCATATTGTTTACGATGGAGCCTGCACCATCGAGCGTGATCGTGTTCTCAATGCTGTGGTTCTTGGCATCTTCTCCCGTCGCCGTCGATCCTGTTCCGTCGGTCCGTCCGCCGTAGGCGTTCCTACCGGTATAGTTGCCGTTCAGCGTAACGATATTTTTCGTTGTCGTGTTGCCGATGGTAGAGCGTCCACCCCATACTTCCAGTCCTTCTGAGCGTGTCTCAGTCGAATCTCTGAATTGATAGGCGTTGTAACCGATCTTGGTCGTTCCCTGTTTGTCGATGATGGTTTCTGTTTTTTCTGCCGTCAATTTCAGTGCGCCGCTGTATGAATTGATGGTAAGACCGGAAGCATTCTCAATCAGCGTGCCGGATCCGCGCGGGGCATCCTTTAACTTGAGGTCGCTCAGGCGCTCGATGGTCGTTCCATGAGAATCATTCAGAGTAAGCAAGGATTGGGTCGTATTCGTATAAGCGTTAAAGTTAAAATTGATCGTCGAGAAGTTTTTGATATTGTATGCGGTGGCATTGGTCTTGACGTTGAGCGTGTTGTTTGACACCTTGTTCGGATCGGTAGTATTTTGACCGCCGTAAATCGTGCCATTGATCGCGTAGCCTGCCGCCATAGTGCTTGTACCGTCGCCGAGGTTGACGGTGTTGCCCGATACTTCTCCCGTGCCGCTGGAATAGCCACCGTAGATCCCGTTCAGGACGCCGCCCTTGATGGTGACGATGTTGCCTTTCACATTGCCGTCTCCATCGCTATAGCCACCGTAGACATTTCCTGTGCCTGTGACGGTGCCGCCTTCGATGAGCACTTCGTTCTCGAGCACGTCACCGTTCGCCTGATTGCCTGTCGTGCCGCCGTAGATACTTCCATGCACGTTGCCGCCCTTGAGCGTCGCCGTGTTTTTCTTGACGGTTCCTATGCCGCCATCAGTCACCATACCGCCGACCAAGTCGCCGTTGAGCTGATTGCCGTTGAATGTGGCATGATTGTCCTCGACATTGCCGCCGCCATTTGCACTGCCGCCGAATATCCCGTCGGAGCTTGAGTCGTGCGGCGAGGTTGCCTGATTGACGAACACCCTGTTGCCCGTCACATTTCCCGTGCCGAACGTGAGACCGCCATACAGCTGCTTGTTATAAGACAGGTTTTTGAAGGTCAGCGTGTTGTCTTTCACGTTGCCGTTGTCATGCTCGTCCTTGATAAAGCCTGCGGCTGTACCAAAAGCAGGACCGCCTCCGGGAGCTATGGCGTTGTTGCTTGGTGCCTGTGTATCGTCTATCGTTACATTCCTTCCCGTCACATCTGCCGCCGACACATTCTGCGCAGACGAAAGGAATCCGCCCCCGCCGAGCGCGATTGCAACGAACAGAGCCAAACGACGTGATTTCATTTCTTTGAACAAATAGTTCGCCTCCTAAATTCATCTAAACTATAAGACATATCACTTCTATTTGTTAATTGGGACGATTCTACCATAGTTTGTCATAAATTGGAATACTCAAATCATAAAAAATAAAAATACGTTGCAGATTTTTCATCTCTGCAACGTATGCTTGTGTGTTCACTTGTTAAGAAAAATGCCTCACATCAGTGTTTTTGTGCACGGAGCTGCGCCTCGTCCCACCCCATGATGCCGTGCTGGTCGGGCATGATGGAAGGATCGAATACAGGGTTCTTGCCCGCCGCCTTCTGCGCGAAGTAGTCCGCAAGTGCGATGCGTGCAATCGGTGCGAGCCGCGCAATGGCGTAGAGGTTCGTGAGGCAGATCATCGCCATGAAGAGGTCGGCGAGGTTCCACACGAGTCCAAATGCCGCCACACAGCCGAAGAACACCATCGCGACGACGGCGAGACGGTAGGCAAAGAGCGCGGGCTTCGTGTTCTCCGTGATGAAGTGGATGTTGATCTCGCCGTAGTAATAGTTGCCGACGACGGAGCTGAATGCAAAGAGGAAGATGAGTACGGCGAGGAGGCTGGATGCCCACGGACCGAAGACGCTTGCGAGCGAATCCTGAGCGAGGGCAATGCCCGTCGTATCGCCGCCGATCGTATACTGTCCCGTGAGGAGCACGATAAACGCCGTCGCCGAGCAGACGATCCATGTATCGACATAGACACCGAACGCCTGCACGAGCCCCTGTTTGACGGGGTGCGTGACGTTCGCCGTCGCCGCCGCATTCGGGATCGAGCCCTCGCCCGCCTCGTTTGAAAAGAGTCCGCGCCGAATGCCCGTGAGAATCGCAGTGCCGATGCCGCCGCCGACCGCTGCCTGTGGGCTGAACGCGTCATGCAGGATGAGCGCGAACATCGCCGGCACTTGGTCGATGTGCATGAGGATGATGATGAGTGCAATAAGGAGATAGATGCCCGCCATGATCGGCACGAGCAATGCGGAGAACGTTGCAACGCGCTGGATGCCGCCGAAGATGACCACACCCGCGAGCACGGCAAGCACGCCGCCCATGAGGTAGGTATCAATGCCGAACGCCTTCTCCATTGAGAGGGCAATCGTGTTTGCCTGCACCGAGACATAGATCAGACCGAACGTGACCGAGATGAGCACGGCAAAGAGTTTTGCGACTGCCGGCTGCCCAAGTGCGTTCTGGATGTAGTACGCAGGTCCGCCGTGAAAGAGTCCGTGTCCGCGCGGAATCTTGTAGATCTGCGCGAGCGTACTCTCAACGAAGCCCGTTGCCGTCCCAATGAAGGCGATGACCCACATCCAGAACACAGCACCGGGACCGCCCGTCACAATAGCGATCGCAACGCCCGCGATATTGCCGACACCGACGCGTGAGGCGGTACTGACGCAGAACGCCTGGAACGAGGAGATCGCCTTGCGTCCGCTCGGGCGGCGGCCAAGATCCCCCGCGAGCAGGCGCACCATCTCGGGCAGCGCACGCAGCTGAATAAGTCCGGTCGAGATTGTGAACCACAGACCGCAGCCGACGAGCACAACAATGATGATATAAGTCCACAGAAAATCATTGATCGAGCCGACGACAGAGTTGAGGAAATCCATAGAAATCATCCTTTCCAAAAGAATAAGCAACATGATAATGGAAAGGACGAAGATTTGTCAAATTGCATTCCTGTATTCTTTTATAAGGAGAATCATTCAGGTACTTTTATATCCAGCTTCCTTTACTTCTCTCTAAAAAGAGTGTAAAATATGAGTAGTAGTAAGTTTCAGGGACAAGGGAAGCACCTTATCAGTGATTCCTAAAAAGCGGGGGACATGATATGCTGAAAAAGACAAAGATTATCTGCACACAGGGTCCGGCAACGGATCCGGAGGGAATTGTTGACGCTCTCATTGAGAGCGGGATGAACTGCGCGCGCTTCAACTTCTCGCACGGCACGCACGAGGAGCACCTCACACGCATCAACAAGGTGCGCGCGGCGGCAGAGCGGTCGGGCAAGGTCATCTCGCTCGTTCTCGACACGAAGGGGCCGGAGATGCGTCTCGGCGAGTTTGCCGAGGGCAAGGTGCAGCTCGAGAAGGGACAGAAGTTCACGCTAACCCATGACGATGCACCGGGCGATGCGACGCACGTCAGCGTCAATCACAAGAACCTCTACAACGAGGTAAAGCCGGGCGACACGCTACTCCTCTCGGACGGTCTCGTCGGACTTGTCGTCGATGAGATTCGCGGCAAGGACATCGTGACAACCGTGCAGAACTCAGGGCCGATGTCCACACGCAAACGCGTAGCGGCACCGGGTGTCGAGCTGGGGCTGCCCGCGATCTCCGAGCAGGACGAGCGCGACATCATCTTCGGCATCGAGAACGACATGGACTTCGTTGCGGCATCCTTCATCCAGCGCCCTGCTGACGTGGAGGAGATCCGCCACCTGATCGCCAAGCACGGCGGCCACATGGAGATCATCCCGAAGATCGAGAACCTCGCGGGCGTCAACAACTTTGACGCGATCCTCGCCGTCTCCGACGGCATCATGGTCGCGCGCGGCGACCTTGGTGTCGAGGTGCCCGCTGAGGATGTGCCCGTCATCCAGAAGGAAATCATCCGCAAGTGCAACGCCGTCGGCAAGCCCGTCATCGTCGCTACGCAGATGCTCGAGTCGATGACCGAGAATCCGCGTCCGACACGTGCCGAGGTCTCCGACGTCGGCAACGCCATCTTCGACGGTGCGGACGCCATCATGCTCTCGGGTGAGACCGCAAGCGGCAACTACCCTGTCGAGGCGGTCAAGATGATGAACACCATCGCCCAGCGCTGCGAGGAGTCGCTTGAGTACGACTCACTCATCCGCTCACGTCAGATCCGTGAGCGTTCCTCCACGACGGATGCCGTCTCCCATGCGACCGTGCAGCTCGCCTACGAGACGAGTGCCACCGCCATCCTCACGCCGACCCAGTCCGGCTACACGACGCGCGTCGTGTCGAAATACCGTCCGAAGGCGACCATCGTCGCCTATGCGCCGAGCCCGATGGTCGCACGCCACATCAACCTGCGTTGGGGTGTCTACTCCATCCAAGGACGCAAGTGGTCGAGCGTCGAGGAGATGATCGAGTCCTGCACCAAGAGTGCTCTCGACAACGGCTATGTCGACCACGGCGACAAGGTTGTCATGGTTGCAGGCATGACCTACAACGAGGGCGGTTCCATCGCCGTCCGCGTCACGACGATCCACTAAACAGAGAAAATTCCCACACCGCAAAACAGTGCTGTGAGAATCGTGAAAGGGCTGGTGTACGAAACAGAACGCTTCGTACACCAGCCCTTATTGATGAAAGGAGCCTCTCTATGGAAATGATTCACAGCGACAACGCCCCCGCCGCCCTCGGCCCCTACAG
>ERZ772926.877-NODE-877-length-15626-cov-6.993192_pt1 | contig 15626 bp, 8 predicted proteins | sample MGYA00511136_ERZ772926 | MGnify/ENA primary metagenome ERZ772926 (study PRJEB29015, sample SAMEA2737917) | human oral metagenome | biome: human oral; feature: human-associated habitat; material: dental | place: China | collected 2153 ... | reverse complement strand
GAGGAAGGGCTCTTTCCGCATTCCCGCACGCTGCTCGATGATACGGAGATCGAGGAGGAGCGGCGTACGTGCTATGTCGGCATCACGCGAGCTGAGCGCCGGCTCTATCTCACCTATGCACGACAGCGAACGATCTACGGGCGTACGGAGATGTCGCGTCCTTCACGCTTTCTGGCAGAGATTCCGGAGGAGCTGGTCGAGCATAAGGAGGCGGACTTCTTTGGCGGGGCTGATCTGCGTGCACCGTCCAATATATGGAGTGAGCGCAGTACCCGCACGCAGCGAAAACGCTATATAGCGCCGCCGCAGCATACGGCGGCGGACGGCAGTGTGATCCGTCCAGACGCGTCGGCAGCCTTTAAGGCGGGGGATGCTGTACGCCACAGCAAGTGGGGAGACGGGCGCATTGTCGCCATCAGCGGATCAGGTGAGGATGCCGAGCTGTCCATTGCATTCCCGGGGGAAGGAATCAAGAAGTTCGTGCAAAAGTATGCACCGATTTTGAAGCTGTGAGGAGATCATGAGCAAGATTGATGAGGTAAAGACAGAGCTGTCAGAGCTGCGGCGTAAAATACGGAAGTATTCCAAGCAGTATTATGACGATAATGAATCTGAGATTTCGGATTATGACTTCGATATGCTGATGATGCGCCTGAAAAAACTTGAGGCAGCGTATCCGGAGCTCATTACGAAGAACTCGCCGACACGCACCGTGGGAGGCTCAGCACAGCGCGAAGTCGGCTTACTCGTTCCTCATGATGTTCCGATGCTCTCCCTGCAGGATGTATTCTCCGAGGAAGAGATTCATGCGTTTGTCGATAATGTCCTTGCGCATTTTCCTGCGGCGGAATTTGTCGTCGAGGAAAAGATCGACGGATTGTCTCTGGCGCTTCGCTACGAGAACGGTGTGCTTGCACGTGCGATCACACGAGGTGACGGCATTGTGCAGGGAGAAGACGTGACAGCGAATGCACGCGTGATCGACGATGTTGTACAGAAGCTGCATGATGCACTGCCATATTTTGAGGTGCGCGGCGAGGTCTATATGAAGCGCGCCGCATTTGCCGAGGTCAATGAGCGGCAGGAACTCCTCGGGCTGAAGCCCTTTGCCAATCCGCGCAACTGTGCTGCAGGAACTCTGCGGCAGCTGGATTCGCGCATCACGAAGGAGCGCAGGCTGTCTATGTTCGTATTCAATTTGCAGCGCAGTGACGGCCGTGTATTTTCCTCTCATACCGAGGCGTATGCATTCATGCAGTCTCAGGGGATCAAGACGATTGCGAATTACCGCATCTGCCGTACGGCGGAGGAAGTCTGGGCCGCCATCGAGGAGATCGGTGTGCGGCGCGGCAGCCTGCCCTATGACATCGATGGAGCCGTGGTTAAGGTGAACTCCTTTGCCATGCGTGAGGAACTTGGTGTGACGGCAAAGGCGCCGCGTTGGGCGATTGCCTATAAGTATCCGCCGGAGGAGAAGGAGACGGTACTTCGCGATATTGAGCTTTCCGTCGGACGGACTGGGCGCATCACGCCGACGGCCGTGTTCGATCCCGTGGGGCTCTGCGGAACGCGCGTCGAGCGGGCAACCCTGCACAATCAGGACTATATTGACAGCCTGGACATCCGTATCGGTGATACCATTCTCGTCTATAAGTCGGGGGAAATCATCCCGCGCGTCAAGGCGGTGCTGAAGGACAAACGACCGCAGAACAGTCGCCCCTATGTGATACCGGATGTCTGTCCCGTCTGTGGCGCACATGCCGTACGCGAAGCAGATACGGCGGATATGCGCTGCCAAAATCCTGTATGTCCGGCACAGATCGAGAACCATCTTCTGAACTTCGTCAGCCGCAGTGCGATGGACATCAAGGGGCTAGGAGCGGCTGCCGTTATTGCCCTTGTCCATGCAGGATATATCCATGATGTTGCGGAGATCTTTTCTCTGCATGAGCATCGAGAGGAGCTCGTTGCTTCTGGACTGATCGGCCGCGCAAAGAGTGTCGATCAGCGTCTTGCGGCAATTGAAGCGAGTAAGCAAAACCCTCCCGAGCGTCTATTGACGGGGCTGGGAATTGCTGGCATCGGACGCGCGGCAGCGGCTGCGCTGATGCAGGAATTTTCATCCATTGATGCTCTACAGGAGGCGGCGCGTGAATCCCCAGAACGCATTCTCGCTGTTCCGGATATGGGTGAGATTACGGTACAGAAGCTGACGGAGTTCTTCTCGTCTGCATCCGCCTGTGCCCTGTTAGATCGCCTGCGTGCAGCCGGGGTAAACTTTGCGGGAACACGAACGGAGCGTGTGGGGACGGCACTCGCCGGAAAGAGTTTTGTCATCACGGGGACACTGCCGACTCTGTCCCGTGAGGAATGCAGTGCCCTTATCACGGCGCATGGGGGCTTGGTGAAGGGCTCTGTTTCAAAGAAGACCGATTATCTTGTCGCGGGAGAAGCGGCAGGAAGCAAGCTGAAAAAGGCGGAGGATCTCGGCATCCCCGTCTTGGATGAGGCGGCTCTTCGCGCCATGATTTCGGAAGAAAAGGACGACGTGTAAACGGCGAGAAAGCTATCGACGATCGTACGAATGAAATCAGACTGTTGTCATCCAATATGAGGGTCTATTATGCGCTTTATCCATACAGCAGACTGGCATCTGGGCAAACTTTTCGGACAGCGGCACATGACGGAAGACCAGGCGTATGTGCTGGAAGAACTTCTGGCGCTGTGCCGCGACGTCCGACCGGATGCACTCGTTCTCGCGGGCGATGTCTATGATCGGGCAGTGCCGCCGCCCGAAGCCGTAGCGTTGTTTAATACAGTGCTGACACGACTGGCAGAGCAGGGGATCAAGGTCCTCTGTATTGCAGGAAATCATGACAGTGCAGTTCGTTTGGCATTCGGTGCACAGCTGCTGCAATCCTCCGGCGTGTATATTGCAGGCACTCTCGACGCGGAGGCAGCTCCCGTCGTGCTGTCCGATGCATTCGGGGACGTGTACTTCTCGCTGCTTCCCTATGGCGATCCGCCGCATATCCGCGAGTCTTTTTCACTGGACGAAACGCCGTCCTTCGATACGGCATTGGATGTTCAGATTGCCTCCTCACGGGCGATGATACCGCAGGGCGCACGCAGCGTCGCCGTTGCCCATGCCTTTGTGATTGGCGGTCAGACCTCCGAATCCGAGCATACCCTCTCCGTGGGGGGCAGTGATCAGGTACACGCGGATAAATTCAGGCCATACAATTACACGGCGCTTGGACACCTGCACGCGCCCCAGCGCGCGGGGGCGGAGCAGATTCGCTATGCCGGATCTCTGCTCAAGTATTCCTTTGATGAGTCACATCAGAAAAAGGGAGTCACACTGGTCGATATCGATGCGGCAGGGGCTGTCTCCCACACATTCTATCCGCTGGCACCGCGGCATGATGTGCGGATCGTGAGAGGAAAAATGGCTGAGATCATGTCCGATGAGTTCGATCCTCTTTCACACGAGGACTATATCTGCGTGGAGCTTACCGACACAGATGCCGTACTCGCCGCCCATGAAAAGCTGCGTCGCGTCTACCCAAATCTTTTTCTCATCACGCGCCCGAACATTCACATGGGACATTCCTCCAACGAAGTGCGAAACTATGAGCGCGGCAAGTCAGATCTCCATCTCTTTGCGGATTTCTATGCGGAGATGACCACGGAGAAAATGACGCAGGAGGAGACCGAGGAACTTACGCATATCATCGATGCGTTGGAACGGGAGGAGAGAATGCAATGAGACCGCTGAAACTCCGCATCCAGGCGTTCGGCTCCTATGTGGACGAGCAGATTTTGGATTTTGAGACAGCCCTTGCTGATGCCCCATTCCTTTTGATCCATGGAGTGACGGGCTCCGGAAAGACCACTATTTTGGACGCGATCGTATTCGCCCTCTACGGAGAGTCCAGCGGGGATATACGCGAGGGAGCAATGCTGCGTTCCTCTACAGCATCGCCGGATCGGACGACGGAGGTGGAGTATGTATTCGCGCTCGGGCAACGTCGTTACCGCGTGCTGCGTTCTCCTGCCTATTCTCGTATGTCACGCGGAAAGATGACGCGGCGGGCAGCGACGGGACAACTATTTCGACTGCCCGATGTTGGCAAGACAGGCGAGGAAAAACTGCTTGCCGCGAATATCACGGATGTCTCGGAACGCATCAGTCAGCTGATCGGCTTCGATGCTGACCAGTTTCGTCAGGTCGTTCTCCTCCCACAGGGACAGTTTCAGCGGTTTTTGTTGGCAGAAGTCAAGGATCGCAGCGCCATTATGCAGCGTATTTTCCGTACGGAACGGTATCAGCGCATTGAAGAAGCACTGACGAAAGAGGCACAGCAGCTTGAGCGGACGGCACAGGCGGAGCGTGAGCGCGCGGAAGGCATTCTGCGCGCAGAGGGAATGGCGTCATCGGACGAACTCCGCACGCGTCTCTCTGAACTTTCGGAGGAGATACGCCGTCAGGACGAAATCTTGCGGGAGCACGAAAAGGTGCAGAAGAGTGCACGGCGGGCACGTGAAGAGGGGGCTGCTGCACAGCAGAAACTCAGTGCACGGGATGCGGCACAAAGTGATTTGGAAAAAAAGCGCGAACAGGCAGAGTCTGTCCGCAACTTTCGTGTACGCCTGTCACGTGCACAGCGTGCACAACCGGTGCTCTACAAGGAGCGCAGCTACATCGAAGCGTTGAACACGGAACGCACCCGCAGAGAGGCATACGCATCCGCAGCAAAGGACTGCGCTGCTGCGAAGACGGAACATGATGCATCCATAGAATGCCTAAAGAAGGTGGAAGCCCATGCAGATGAGCATACACAAAATGTGGAACAGCTGCGCCGCATGAGGGATTACGCTCCGCTGGCGAACCGTTACCAGGAATGTACTTCTGCCCTGCGCGATCTTCGCGTCCGTGCCGCAGAGGGAGAAGAAAAATATAAAAGCGGCGCAGCGGAGATTGAACGTCTCACCGAGGCACAGAAGAAGTACGAAGAAGAACGTGCAAGACTGCATCAGATCCTGGTCGGGAGTGAGATCGTTCAGCAGGAGAAGAAACAGCTTGAACACTGCCAACAGGCGTCAGACCAGATACGTGAACTAGAAGATGCACTGACATCAGCACGCACACGTGTCAAAAAATCGCAGAAAAAACTGCAGACGGCAGAGGAGGTATTATCCGACGTGCGGACGACGCAGCGCCGTCTGCGCACCCTCTACGACATGGGCAGTGCCGCACGTCTGGCGCAGACACTGCAGGCAGACACACCTTGTCCGGTCTGCGGATCTCTCGCACATCCAAGTCCTGCCGTCCATGCGGAGGAGATCCCGTCCGCACAAGAGATGGATGTATGCATGCAGCATGTGGAAACAGCAGAAAAGGAGCTGCAGAAATGCACTGCTCAGGCGGAGCAGGAAAAGGCAGCGTGCCTTCGGCTTGAGCAGGAGCTTCTCCATGAGCAAAAACGCATAAAAGAGCTTCTCGCGGATGAAACCATGGAGGCGTTCTGTGCGCGTGTCGCGGAACGGGAAAAGCAGATCCGCCGTGCACAGAATGCGTGCAAAGCCCTTGAGAAAACGTATGCCGAAGAGCAGCAGCAGCTCTCTTCGCGGAAGGAGCAGCAGAAAGAGCAGGAAGCCCTGCTTCAAAAGAATCGTAATCTCATAGGGCTTCATGAGGGGGAGAAGAATGCATTGGAGCGTCAGCTGCCCGAGGAGTATCGTGATGCAGAGGCAGTACGGGAAGCGGCGGCACTTCTGGAACGGGAAGTAAAAACAGCGGAAACCGCCCGCGCTGAAGCAGAGAAGCGTGAGAAGGCGGCGGCGCAGAAATGTGCTCGTACGGAGAGTGCTAAGGCGGCGGCGCAGCGCGTTCTAAAGGAAGCGGAAGAAGTGCGGCAAGCGGCGCAGGAAGCGTATACGGCTGCATATTGTGCAGCAGATTTTCTGACCGAGGAAGAATACCATCATGCGATTGTGGGAGACTGGGCAAAGAGCGACTATCTGGAAAAAGTACGTGAACGTATCGCCGCGTATGATACGGCGTTTCAGGCGGCAGAGGAGCTGGTGAAGGCGGCCGAGGCAGCAGCAGAGGGGCTTTGTCCGCCGGACATGGAGGCACTGACCGAAGCGGAGCATATTGCCGATCAGCGTGTACAGGACAGCGCGCGAGCACAGGGCGTCCGCATGGAGCGCAGGGCTCTCTATACGCGCATGATTAAGGAAATGGACGCACTGGAACGGGCGGGAGCAGCCCGCGATAAGCGCTACCGTGTGATCGGAAAGCTCGCGAATGTCGCTGCGGCAAAACCGCCCTATCAGATCCATTTTCAGACCTATGTTCTTCGCTCGATTCTGTCGGATGTCATCGATGCCGCGAACGAGCGGCTGATGATGATGAGCCGGGGACGTTACCGCTTTATCCACGGAGAGGGAGGACAAAAAAAGAAGTGGTGGGGGCTTGAGATCGATGTCTTTGATGAGTATACGGGCGCTCCGCGTCTCGCACGAACCCTCTCCGGCGGCGAGACCTTCCTCGCCTCCCTGTCACTAGCACTTGGACTTTCGGATGTTGTGCAGCATTATGCGGGCGGAATGCATCTCGATATGATTTTCATCGACGAAGGCTTCGGATCTCTGGACAGTGAGACGCTTGACGTTGCCATTCGCGCGCTTCTCGATGTGCAGCGTGAGGGCGGTCGGCTGGTTGGCATCATTTCTCACATCGAGGAACTGCGTGCACGGATTCCCGTCCATCTGGAAGTGTGCCGCGGGCAGAACGGCAGCTATGCATCCTTTACGCAAAGCGGGGGATTGGCATTATGACGGCACGGCTGGAGTTTATCATTGGGCGGTCGGGTACGGGCAAAACATATGACTGTCTCACGGCGATGAAGGATGTGCTGCGGGAGGAGCCGCTCGGGCGTCAGCGTATCCTTCTCGTTCCTGAGCACATGACCTATGCGGCGGAGCGGGCACTGGCCGAGGCTCTGACGCATGGAGCGGGATTCCTTCAAGTGTATGTCTTTGGGTTTCGTCGCCTTGCTCGGCAGGTGTTGCTTGAGACCGGCGGGGAACATCTGCCGCGCATCAGCGATATCGGCAGGCGTATTCTGCTCAAGGATATTCTGCTGCAGCACAGCAGAGAACTCTCCGTCTTTCAGCGCTCCGTGCACAAGCGTGGGTTTACGGAGGTGCTCGGGCATACGATCGCAGAGCTGAAGCGTGATCGGCTCAGCTACGATCATCTGCGTCAGGCAGCAGATGTCAGTACAGGAAAGCATGCACGACTGTCAGCAAAGCTGACAGAACTTGTCACGATCATGGACGAACTCGCTGCCCGCATGGAGGGACGACTGACCGATCACACCGATCGGATGGAGCGGCTCGCCGCACAGCTCATTGATGCACCATTTCTGCGCGGCGCCGAACTGTGGGTGGACGGATTCGATTTTTTCAATCCGCAGGAACTTGCGGTCTTTCGCGCGCTGTTTCGCGTTGTTGATACCGTTCATGTCAGCCTGACGATGGACGGACGTGATGATGGAACGCATGTATTTACCAATTTGCCGGAAAATATCTATGATACGGGGCTGTTTGCGCGCAGTTATCAGACGATGCACCTCCTGCAGCAGATCTTTACGGAGGAGCAGCCATCGGCGGAGATTGGAATTCGACTGATGCCAGTGCAGCATCGGGCGCGGACGGAGGGGCTTCGTCTGCTGGAAGCACAGCTGTTCGGCCACGGACATATCACGCCCGCGAAGGATGATTCCATACGTATCGTCGAGGCAGCCAATCCGCGTCTTGAGGTGGAGACGGCGGCGGCAGACATCCTCCGCCTCGCACGCGACAATGGGTATCGCTACCGCGAGATCGCCGTGCTTATGCGTGATGTCGATCTCTACGGCGATCTGCTCTCACTTGCTTTTGCGGATTGCGGCATTCCATTTTATCTGGATGTCAAACGCCCGAGTGCGCATCATCCGCTTGCTGAGCTCCTGCGTGCTGTTGCACAGATGACGTGGCGTGGGTGGGCGTATGAGACTGTCTTCCGTGCGCTGCGCACAGGCTTCTTTCCGCTGCTCGGAACGGAGGAGGACGAAGATGCTCCTCCACTCTGTGCGGATTGGCAGGAGGCTGTCGATCGTCTGGAAAACTACTGCCTTGCCTACGGGATTCGCAGTGAATCACAGTGGACGGCGACAGAGCCGTGGGACTTTGTCCAGCGGCGGGTCACAGAACATGAGCTGCATTTGGACGAGGAGGAAGAACGCCTCAGGGAAGAGCAGTGGCTGGATCATCTGCGCCGTCGGATTGCAGAACCGCTTTCCCTGCTGACCGGGCACCTGCGACGGCATGAGAGCACGGCGCGTGCGCGTACGAAGGCACTATACGACTTCCTCGATGAGTTATGTGTTCCGCAGACACTCCGCCTGTGGAGCGAAACGGCAGATCGGGAAGGTCGATTGGCGGATGCTGCCGCCCATCGCCAGATCTGGAGTTCCTGCATGGCACTTTTTGATCAGCTGGTCGAGGTGCGCGGAGACGACCCGCTATCGAGCCGCGACTATGAGGAGCTCTTGAGCGATGGACTTGACGCCATGTCCATTGCCCTGATTCCGCCGGGGCTGGATCATGTCACCGTTGCCTCCTTTGATCAGAACAGCATCGCGGGAGCGCGTGCTGTTTTTGTCATTGGGGCGAATGCCGGCATCATGCCGCGCGCGGGAACGACGAGCGGCGTATTTTCTGATACAGAACTCCTCTTCATCGGTGAGTCTCTTCAGACTGCGGGAGCAGATTCCGGGTATACCGTCTTTGGGGGGCGCACACAGCAGAGCTTTTTGGAACGGTATCAGCTCTACCGCGGGTTTACGGAGGCACGTGACTATCTCTGGGTGTCGTATGCACTCTCTTCGGTGGATGGTTCGACCCTTGCTCCGTCGCCGCTGATCGCACGGCTGCGCCGAATCAGCAGTTCCTTTTTCTCCATCCCGCTTGCCTTGGCTGGGCGAGATGATCCGCTGCTCCTCTCTGCACCGTATCCTGCACTCTCGCATCTGACTGCTGCGCTGCGTGAAAAGAAAGAGCGCGGGGAAATGCCCGCCATGTGGGGGGATGTCTACAATTGGATGCTGCAGGATGCTGTGATGCAACCGCTCCTGCGGCGTATGCTCCATGGACTTTTTCTCCCGCCGCGCGAAGTGTCCATCCCTGCTCCCGTGGCAGCTCGGCTGTTTACGCGCGACCGTCGGCTCAGCGGAAGTACCACACGGCTGGAGACGTTTCGCCAGTGCCCGTTCCGCCACTTTGCTATGTACGGGCTGCGGCTGCAGCAGCGTGATCGCTACGAATTTCAGAGCAATGACTTCGGGACACTTCTGCACGGCATCCTGCGCGGTTACGGTGAGTGGGTGCGCAGTGCATACGGCAACGATTGGTGCGCGGCATTGGCAGAAGCTCCAGAGAAGATCGAGGAACTGCTGCAGGAACTGATCCCGCAGGTGCACAGCACCGTGCTGATGAGCCGTGCCAGCTATCGGCACCGCATCGAAAGGATCCGCTGCACGGCACAACAGACAATACAGCATCTTACGTCATGGGCGGCGGCATCTTCCTTTCATCCCTATGGGTTTGAGATCAGCTTCGGGCGCAGAAATGACGGCGTCCGCCTGGCGGATTTTCCGCTTGCGGACGGCATGACACTCTCTCTGCGCGGGCAGATCGACCGTCTGGATGTGATGGATCATCATGCCTACTATCTGGTTCTCGACTATAAAACGGGGGCGACGTCCCTCCTCCTGCCTGAGATTCGGCACGGACTGAAGATGCAGCTTCTCCTGTATCTCTTCGTCGTGCGCTCCATCCTGGATACGGGGGAGGCGTTTCCCGCAGGGATGCTCTATGCTCCGGTGAAAAACCCCATTGTCCCTTGTAACGTGCGCCTGGATGAGACGGCTCTCCGACGCCAGGTGATGAAGGGCATGGCACTCACGGGGATGCTGCTCGACGATGCGGATATCATGAAGCAGCTCGATCAGGCGGCGGATCATATTTGCATCTCGTTCAACAAAGATAACAGTTTCTCCAAATCCTCGGCGAAATTTGTGCGTTCGCGCGAGGAATTTCAGCAGCTGCTTTCCTTTTTGCCGCAGCTGATCCGCGCGACGGCGGAGGACATTCTGCACGGAGATATCCGCGTCTACCCCTATCGCTTTCAGGATCGCAATGCGTGTACGTATTGTGACTATCATACCATCTGCGCTTTCGATCCTACACTTCGGCAGGGGGACGTATATCATGATATCGCCGATAATGCGCAGGAGGCGATGGAAGAAATTGCACGGATCGTAGAGGAGGTGGATCGCGATGGCGGATCGGCTGACATTCACAGCAGACCAACAGCGTGCGATTGATGCGAGAGGACACAATATTCTCGTGGCAGCGGCGGCAGGTTCCGGGAAGACGCGCGTATTGGTGGAGCGGATTATTTCGCAGGTGCGGAATGAGGAGCTGTCCCTAGATCGTATTCTGGTTCTTACCTTTACGAAGGCCGCCGCTCTTGAAATGCGCGAGCGTATCGAGGCAGCACTCAATGCGGAGATCGATGCCATTGCCGGGGATGCCGGCATCAGCAAGGAAATTGACCGCCTTGAGCGTCAGCGCATTCTGCTGACAGGCGCAGACATTTCCACGTTTCATTCATTCTGCCAGCGACTTCTGCAGGCGCATATCGACGCGACCGACATTCCACCGACATTTCGTCTGGCAAGTGAGCAGGAAATACGTCTGCTCAAACGCGATGTCATGGATGAACTCCTTGAGCGAAAATATGAGGAGGCCAGCGATGAATTTCTTGCCTTTGCCGATGCCTATGGAGGTGTCAAGGGGGACGATGAGAAACTCAAGGAAGAGGTGCTCGCACTCTATGACTTCGCGCTCAGTCAGCCTTCGCCTGCGGTATGGCTCAGCCGGCAGGGACAGGAAGAAGATGATGTGCCGTACTGGAAGCGGCGTGGGTTTGATGTGCTGGCGCGAGAGCTGCATGAGAAACTGTCCGATCTATCTGCCGGATACCACAGCACAATGGACGTTCTGATGCAGGGGGATGCGGAACTGCACACGGCAGCTGAGAAATACATGGCAGTCATCCATCATAATCTGGATCTCTATGAGGAACTGCAGGGCGGGCTGCAGCTCCTCATAAGCGGCGCAAAAGATCAGGCATGGGAACGCTTTCGTGTGGATGCGGCTGCTGCAAAGAAACAGCGGAAAAGCATCCCGCACAAGTCCATCGAGAACTATGATCCAGAGCTTGGCGGTGCGTTGAAAAAAAAGATAACGAACATTTACAAGGCATGGGACGCCGCTGTCGATCAGCTGCCCGCCACAGCAGAGGAGCTCTGTGCCGCGGAGAATAGAGCGAATACCGCCATTCGCCAATATGCCCGTCTGGCATTGGATTTTCATCATGCCTTTCAAAAGGAGAAATTGGAACGTTCTCTTTTGGACTTCAGTGATCTGGAGCATCGTGCATTGGCACTCCTGTGTCGGCATCCAGAGCAGCTGCAGGATGATCTGAATTCCGTTGATCCGACGGATATCGCAGAGGAGCTTCGTGCATACTATGCAGCGATCATGGTGGATGAATATCAGGATACGAATGGGCTTCAAGAGGGCATCCTGCGGCAGATCGCGCGTGATGACAACCGCTTTATTGTCGGCGACGTGAAGCAGAGTATCTATCGTTTTCGGCTGGCGGATCCGAGCCTTTTCCAACATACCTATCGTGCCTATCGTCAGGGCAGCTCTGCCGGTGAACTGATCACCATGTCAGAGAACTTCCGCAGCCGCGCCGAGGTGCTGCAGCCCATCAATGAGATATTCTCGCAGATCATGACGGAGTCGGCGGTCGAGATCGCCTACGATCAGAGTGCACGCCTGAATCCGGGACGCACCTTTGACGACGATCCTGCGGGGAAATCTTTGGCATCGCCGCTGGAGATCGATCTCCTGGATGCAGATTACTCCGCAGAGGAGGCGGATGATGAGGGCGAAGAGCTGGCTGCCTTTGCGGTGGAGTCACACTATATCGCGCGTCGCATCAAAGAGCTGGTCGATGCAGGATATACTGTCCAGAGCGGAAAAGCTCTGCGCTGGAGCGATATTGTCGTCCTGCTGCGCGGCGCAAAGGAACGGGCAGTCATCCTGATGGATGCCCTGCGAGAAGCGGGCATTCCGTCCTATGCAGATGATACGGCAGGGTATTTTGAGGCAAGCGAAATACGCATGATGCTTTCCCTTCTCGCTGTCCTGGACAATGCACGGCAGGATACTCCGCTGACGGCCGTCCTCACATCGCCGATGATCGGGATGTCGATGGAGGAACTTGCCCTGCTGCGCATTCACACACCTGTCGGCTCGATCTACGATGCTCTGAAGGGAGCAGAGGAGGTTCCACCTGCTGTACGAAATAAGGCAAAGGAGGCACTGCAGACGATAAGGTGCTGGCGGCGTGATGCATTGCTGCACAGTGTGCCTGAGCTGCTCTGGCATCTATACCGTACATCTGGGTACTATGACTATGTCGGCGCACTTCCCGACGGCATTCTGAGGCAGGCAAATTTACGCATGCTCATCGATCGTGCGGGCGATTTTGAGCGTACGAATGAACGAGGTCTGTTTCGTTTCCTGCGCTATATGGATGCCCTGCAGCGGCGCAGTACCGATCTCTCTGCCGCGCGGACATTGGGCGAGAGCGAAGATGTCGTGCGGATCATGACCATTCACCGCAGTAAAGGACTGGAGTTTCCCGTCGTTTTTCTCGCGAATATAGCCGGTGCGTTTAATACGCAGGATATATCAGGAGACGTGCTCTATCATGCACATGCTGGGATCGGCGTGCGTGTATATGAGAACACGGAAATCGGGCGGCAGAAATATGATACGCTGGGTCGGCGAAGCGTCAAAGAGGTGATCCGCCGCGAGACGATCGCGGAGGAAATGCGTATCCTCTATGTTGCGATGACACGCGCGCAGGAAAAACTCATCCTGACGGGGACACTGCGCACCTCTCGGAGCGGCTTGAGCCGCTTGGCGCAGCTGCGGGATTTCTGCCAGCAATACGCGAGGGAGGAGGGAGAGACGTTTCCGGATGCTGCCATTCTCGGTGCATCCTGCTATCTGGACTGGATTGCCCTGGCACTGATGCGGCATCCCGATGGACAGGCGTTGATGGAGGGAGTTGAGGGCATCGAGCTGCGGGAATGGAGCGATGAAAAAGCGCGATTCGCCGTGCGGATTGAGAAAGCAGATGTACGTACGTCACGCAGTGAGGAGGAGAGGGCGGCAGATGCCGAACTTTCTGCCATTCGCAGCGGAGAGCCGCTTTCGCCGGGAGTACGTGCACCGTATGTCGACTCTATTCTCAGTTGGACGTATGACAGCAGGGGAACGGAACAGATCCACGCAAAGACCAGCGTAACGGAACTCAAGCGTGAGAACTTCCCCGATGAGGAAGTTCTGCCGTCCTTTGCGCCTGCTGTTGGCGCGGGGGCAGGCGGGCAGGAATGGGAAGTGCCGCGTTTTCTGCGCACGGCAAAGCGTGCTGCATTGAGTCCAATGGAGCGCGGCACAGCCATGCATGCACTCATGCAGCATCTTGATTTCGCGGAGGTGCCTGACATTGCGGCCATTGAGCGTCAGGCACGATCCCTTTTCGATCAGGGAATCCTGACCGAAGAAGCATATCAGAGCCTCGATGTCCGCAATGTGTGGCGGTTCGTTTCCTCGGCGCTCGGACGCCGTCTGCGTGAGGCGAAGCGTGTATATCGTGAGCTGCCGTTCGGGCGGCTCCTGCCGGCGAAGAAATACTATAAGGAGGCACAGGACGAGGCAGATCGCATTTTCCTGCAGGGTATCATTGACGTCCTCTTTGAGGAAGAAAACGGCGATTATATTCTTCTCGACTATAAGACGGATCGTCATATTTCCCCGCAGGATGCACGCACACGCTATCAGTTCCAGATTGACCTATACTGTGATGCCGTAGAGACGATCCTTGGGCGACCAGTGAAGGAATGCTACCTGTTTTTGCTGGATACAGGTCGTGAAGTACGCATGGAGCGTCAGGCGGCCAGTGCATAGGAGGAAAATTCTTCCTTGCGTCGAATCCTGTTGATATCAGCGATTCCTTGAAAGGAAGTGAATTACATGGCAGATTGTATTTTTTGCAAGATTGCACAGGGAGAGATTCCGTCGACCAAAGTCTATGAAGACGATACGGTGCTTGCATTTCGCGACCTAGACCCGCAGGCACCGGAGCATGTACTTATCATACCGAAGAAGCATATCCGCAGCGTTCTGGACTTTGGCGCGGAAGATGGAGCTCTGGCGGCACATATTCTTACAGAGGTCGTTCCGCAGCTTGCCCGCAGCCTTGGCGTGGATGGTGACGGATTCCGTCTCGTCACTAATACAGGGGAAGACGGGGGACAGACTGTCGGGCATCTGCACTTTCACCTTCTCGGCGGACGTGCATTTGCATGGCCGCCCGGCTGAGACGTGTATGTATTTTACCATTAAAGGGTATTATGGTTTCATAAATAATGAAACTGTAATGCCCTTTCTGTTTAAGGTTTACCTCGAAATGCCGATATTAAAGATGAGATCGTAAATAAGAATATAAGGAGGTGTCAGCAATGGTAGAACGAGTTGAGCGTGTCATGCGCATTAAGCGCGTCCGCTTTAATAACGATGAGCTCTTTGAGCGCAGAAAAGGGTTTGAGGAGCGAGAGAAGGATGAATCCTTTTCCTCTATCTTTGAAGATGAGGTAGAAAAGAAGAAAAAGAGACAGATGAGGCAGGAGGGGTCCGAGACGGCATATCATCTGGAGATCGGGCGTGCAACGCAGTCCCTGTTTTATCAGGGAAAGGCTGACATTTCCGATGCAAAGAGAAAACTGCCTCATGCCGGATGATCTTCATGGCATGCGCCTCGCCTTGGAAGAGGCGAAGCGTGCCTATCTATGCGGAGAGGTTCCCATCGGTGCTGTCATCCTTGATGATGCAGGCAGTGTCATTTCGAGCGGATACAATCTCCGTGAGACGGAGCACGATGCCACAGCACATGCAGAGCTGATCGCGATCCGCCGTGCCTGTAAGGCACTGGGACGGTGGCGACTGACGGGGCTGACGCTCTATGTCACCATCGAGCCGTGCCCCATGTGTGCTGGTGCGATTGTGATGAGCCGCATCAGCCGTGTCGTTTACGGGAGTGCAGACAGCAAAGCAGGGGCGTGTGAATCCCTGTTCAATATCACAGGCTGTTCGGGACTGAACCATCAGCCGGATGTGTGTGCCGGTGTACTGGCCGAGGAGTGTGCCGCTCTGCTCAGGAATTTTTTTCAAGAACGGCGGAAAAAATAAAAATCTCGCGTGCATTGCTGTGCAGGCGAGATTTTTGTATAAAATGTGGACACAGACCGTAATTGACGTGTGTCCACATTATGTGTCTTGTGGAAGGTTACTTGTTCTGGTCGATGAGAGTCTGAACTTCAGCAGCTTTTCCGTCCGAACCAAGGACTTCCTTGATCTTGTGAGCA
>ERZ772926.869-NODE-869-length-15741-cov-10.987314_pt1 | contig 15741 bp, 19 predicted proteins | sample MGYA00511136_ERZ772926 | MGnify/ENA primary metagenome ERZ772926 (study PRJEB29015, sample SAMEA2737917) | human oral metagenome | biome: human oral; feature: human-associated habitat; material: dental | place: China | collected 2153 ... | reverse complement strand
AACTCTGCTCAAATCCTGGTGCGATTTTTGCTCAATTTAACTTGACAAAACACACCGTGCCGTCTAACCCGGGATCTCTCGCGGCGCGCGTCGCCGCCGCCGGCCGCAGGTGCTCCCTGACGGGCTCGCTGCTGGTCGACTGGGGCACGCGTGGCACGCCCAGGCAGGTCGAGTACCTCGCCGAATACCTCGAGGCCGAGTGCGCGAGCAGGGACGCGTCCAGGAGGGCGCAGCTGCTCAGGAGGTGCGCCCTGCCGCAGGCCAAGACGCTCGACGGCTACGACTGGGGGTCGGTCGCCTGGCCCGACTCCTTCGGACGTGACGACCTGCTGTCCCTCTCCTTCCTCGACCGCCACGAGGACGTCGTGCTCATGGGCGACGTCGGCACCGGCAAGACGCACATGCTGGAGGCGCTGTGCGCGCTCTGCTGCCAGTCGATGCGCCAGGCGAGGTTCTTCACGGCGTCCTCCCTGGTCATGCGGCTCAGGAGGGCGCGTGACGGCGGATCGCTCGACCGCGAGCTCGCCCAGCTCGCGAGGGCGGAGCTGCTCGGGATCGACGAGCTCGGCTTCCTGCCGCTCGACGTGGACGGCGCGAGGCTGCTCTTCCAGGTCGTCTCGGAGTCTTACGAGAGACAGTCGCTCGTGATAACCACCAACCTGGAGTTCAGCAGGTGGGGGACCGTCTTCGGCGACGACCAGATGGCCGCGGCGGTCATCGACCGCGTCTGCCACCACGGGAGGCTGCTCCGGTTCAGGGGCGAGTCGTACCGCGTCAGGCACGCGCTCATGTCCGGGGAGGTGGGCGTCGATGGGTAGCGACCGGTGCGTCGGCGGCGAGCGGTGTGTCGCCCATCTCGCCGTGTCCTGCGGCAAGTTACTGACGGTTGGTGACCTGAGGCGCGCGCTTGCCCGCGTACCCGACGAGGCGATCATCATGGACGTAGACGTCGAGGCGCCGGATGGGACCACTGGCAGGGCAGTCCTTCGGGAGTTCTCGTACACCGGTCCCGACAGCCTGGGGTTCGGGTGGCTCAACGTCAGCGCGGACCTGCAGCTGGACGAAGTCCTACCATACGAGGGCATCGACGGGAGGTGACAGAAGCGACACCGGAATTGGGCATCGCCTGCCCAATTCCGGTGCGATTCATGCTCAAATTTCGATGCGATATTTGTTCAAAACAACTTGACAGAACACACCTGACGTGCTCCCGGGCGCTGGCGGTCGCGCACGTCGACAGCCTCCCCGGCCTCTCCCTGTCCCCCTCCGCCAGCTCGACCACCTTGGCCCTGCTCGCCATCAGACGTCCCTTCCCCGATCCCTCCGAACGGGACGATCATGCCACATAATACTAGGCATTAATTAAAGTGATTTATACTAGGGCTCAGGTCATAGCGTTACATTTGGCAGCACCTTAGGATCATTCTTGAGATAGGAAGCTAGAAATTCACTCCAATCTTTAGAGGACTCTTCACGGAATAACTCCTTAAGGAAGTCAATCATTATGGTTTGTCGCCTTTTAGCTTCAGCTCTCCCCGTCTCGGTTGACATCATTGATGGAACTCTCAACAATTTGTCGAAGAAGTGTTGGACACTGTGCTTGCTTGGATTATTCCGATATTCATCTGCAGAGAGGTTGTTCACTTCAGGCACTAGCAATTTATTGAAGAAAGGGATTTGCCTGGATATCCCATATTTATGAACTCTGAGAATGCCTTCGGCGCCAATAGCATCGCACATATCAGCATCGCTGACGACCATTCCTTCAATAGTGCTTGGACGGACTCCTTCAAGACGTTTGCTAAATCCAATGGTTCTTATGATCTGCAAGATCGTTTCGCACGCCTTGCTCCCTATGCCAGCATTTTCGAGAAATCGTTTTGCATTATTGAGTTCTTGAGATTTATTGGTGCCCACAAGTTTGTAGTCATCAACATCATGCAGAAGGCTCGCGAGCTCAACGATATCTGGATCAGCTCCCTCGCTATCTGCGAACAATAGCGCTAGCGTTCTCACGCGCAAAACATGATCCAGGCCATGTCCACTTCTGTCATCTAAGGTACCCTTAATAGAACTAATGAGAGAGTTCTCTATGCCAATATCAACGCTCATCTCAGCATCCTCTTCTTGCAAGCGGATAAGTCTATATAATAACGCCTGTTGAGTAGTCCTGCTCGACTCGGCGGCTGGACCCTCTTAGCGTAACATTCGTGCTTATCCATTAGGCTGGCATGTGGAGGCAGGAATGGCAGGGGGTCGGGCGGGGGATCTCGACGGACCCAAGGGCACCAAGATAAAGCGTCTATGGGGCAGACGGTGCCCCTGCAAGAGGTCGTGGCGGCACGACCCAAAGACAGGGTGGTCGGAGAAGGTCTCGGGCCGTCTTCTGGGCAGGACAGCGCCGGAGAGGCTGGCGTCGGATGCAGGCTAAGATGCCCGCAGCCCCAACGTCACCGGGACCGGCGCCCCCGACCTCGCCCAGTCGCTAACGGACGGCATGCGGGAGGGGTTTGCCCGCGCCATCATCGATGCTCCTTCTCGACCGAGTATCTTCTGTTCCTGTTCGCCCCGAAGGAGGAGGCGAGTCCCTTGTCGACGAGGCGATTGAGCAGCTTCTGCGCACCGCGCTGCGACATCCCAAGCAAGTCAGCCACTTCGGAGCTCCTGACGGATTCCATTCCCTCCATGTGCGAGAGCGCCTTCCGTTCCGACGCGGAAAGGTTATCGGAACTCTTTCCGCCATTATCGGAACTCTTAGCATGGTTATCGGAACTGCTGGGGGTTCCACCGGGCATTTCATTGCTCGAATCAGCTGAGTCACGGAGGAAAACCCCGATCTCCGAATGCGCTTGCGCATCGGCGTCCGCAGCGCCCGCGACGAGAAGCGAGAGCACCTTTTCCTGCCGCTCCACGAGGTTGACGCAGAAGAACGCAGCGAACGGGTATGGGTCATCGCCCTCCTGGAAGGCACGTATGGCGGCGATGTAGCGCGCCCTTGACTCCGCCTGTATGTTCACAGGCTCGAAGCCCGAGGACATGAGTAGGTAGTTGCTTATGAGCCTGCCCGTGCGCCCGTTGGCATTCACGAACGGGTGGATGCTCTCGAACTCAAGATGGAACAGCGCCGCGACGATGGCCGGATGCCGATTCGTGTTCGCGCACATCTCGACCAGATCTGCCATCCGCTCGGGCGCGTATGTGCTCGGCGCGGGCTGGAAGCTGGTCCCGGTAATCTCGACCTCGACCTTGCGGTACACGCCCCTCGTCGCCAGGTCCTTAGCCTCGGCGAACGCAAGCTCGTGGACGCGCTTGATGAGCGCTTCTGAAAGCGGTGCGCACCCGGGCACCACGGAGTGCAGAAACCTGAGCGCGGCGAACCCGCCCTCAGCCTGCCTGATGTCGTCTTCCAGGCCGTCCACCTGAACGCCGTCGTAGAGCAACGCCGTGTCGCCGAGAGACAGCGTGCTGCCCTCGATGTTGTTCGAGTTGTAGGTGGACTCGATTGCCCACGACTCCATGATGCGATCGTATGCATCGGGCTGCGCCGCCTTCGCCTCGTCGACCCTTTCCTGGAGCTCGTCTATCCGAGCGAGCACAGGATGAAGCGTTTCCAGCTGCTTGAAGCTCATAGATGCTCCTCGTCTTTAAACACGAAGATGCCGATTCACCGTTTGCGACAGTATATAATTTGCAGCAAGCAAATATATTGCAAACTGCAAAGGAACGGGGCAGGACCATGTCGTACAGCGAGCTCGTGAAGAGTAATGCGGACGAGACCGACATCCGCAGTTACCTCACAGGGGGAAAGCAGGTGGCGGTCACCTTCCGCATCCCCGAGAACCTCCGAGAGAGCGCGAAGGAAGCCGCAGAGCTGCGCGGCATGAGCTTCTCCGCATTCATGCGCGCGTGCATGATGGATGAGCTCTCGAAGAAGGTGCTCTAGCATGGCCGCTTTGACAGAGGAAACCACCAAACTTCGCTACATCACGCTGGCTCGATCGCGTCGTGAATGTTGGTGTAGGAGCAGAAACGCGCTGCTAGTGTAAATTACGCTCGTTTTGACCCAACCATCCAGTCCTGCTGACCCACCAATCCAAATTAAACTGACCCATGTCAGCACGCGGCGCACCCTCTGTGCATGACGGTCGAATAGGCGGCCGCATGGACATTGGAGGCACATATGCGTGTCAGCAGAAGGAAGGTCCTCGAACTCCACGACTTCGGGGACGGCCTTTGGAACTCAGCATGGGATATCTCTTTTGTTGCTCGCCATCACATCGATTGCAACCGAGAGTGTTCCAAAAATCAACGCGATGACGATGGCTCTATAGAATGCTTGATCCGGCATACTCACAGAGAGGCCATACATTGTTCCCAACGGGAGAAACGCTTCGATTCTAAAGCTTGGCCCAAGCAGGGGAGCGAGAGCCAGGTTGACTATGCCGTACACGATTCCGCTTCCATACACCAAAGCAACAACGATCCCGATGACATGGTTTTTGCAGAGGCGGATGAAGCACGACATCACATACGTCGCGCATACTAGCAATGCGCAATACGAGACGGCGAAACGGCCCAATTTCGAGATCGATCCAAAAGGCAGATCCGCATACCCAGCTATGATGAGCGTATTGCTCAGCGCGGAGGCCCCAAGCAAGAGCGATACCGTAAGAACGCAGACCAACAGGCAGATGACGGCGTTAGAGGCGACGAAGTACCATCTTCTCCTGACCGAACAAACGACGTTCTTTTCGTACCCTGTCCTTCTATAGGCCCCGGCGAACAAGGCGGCAAAGACGATCATCGTCATAGCGACGATATTTCCAGAAAACACGTCGCAGATGAAATCTACTTTATTTGAATGATTTGCGTCATGTTCAGACACACTGCTGTCGTCGATTATCACAATGGAGTTCTGCTCGGACGTGCTAGACGTCGTATCGGCGGGCGACGCATGGATCGAAGTGTCTGCAATAACGGCGCAGAGCACCGTGATCATCAAGAGAATGATCAGTATTATATAGAAGAGCCTGCTCTTAAGAAGCCTATATACGTCCATTCTCAGCACATGCGTCATCTTCCATCTCCTTGCGTGATCTGAAAGTAGAAATCTTCAAAGGACATGTCCTTGTTCTCGCACTCTGCCTCAAGCGCTTCTCTCGAGTTTTCGTAAACCAGCTTTCCACAGTCCAAAATGCCATACCTGGTTGCGACTTTGGACAATTCCGATAAGATATGGCTGGAAATGACGATCGTTGTGCCTGTTTCCCGGTTGATTTTGAGGATTAAGCTGCGGATCTCGGCGATTCCCTGGGGATCGAGACCATTTATAGGCTCATCCAAAACCAGAAGCTCTGGATTCCCTATTAACGCCATGGCCAACCCCAAGCGTTGCCGCATGCCAAGCGAGAAATCTCTGGTATGTTTGTTTCTCACGTTCTGCAAACCAACAAGCTCCAGTAACTCTTTTATGTGCTTGTCGGGGGCGTCAATGCCACAGCAGATGCATTTCAGCATCAAGTTGTCGGTGGCATTCATGTATGGGAAGAAGCAGGGCGTTTCTATTAGTGATCCGATCTTAGAAAAAGATTCAGACCCCTTGGTAAGCGGGTCGGCACCCAAAATTGACATGGAGCCGGATGTCGGCGAGGACAGGCCGCAGACTATCTTCATAAAAGTGGTTTTACCTGCGCCGTTCCGTCCCACCAACCCATAGATATCCCCTTCAAGCACAGATAGGCTGACCTTATCGAGGACGTTTTGACCATCGTATTTCTTCACTATGTCTTTCGTCACAATCGCTAAACTCATTACGCGACCTCTCCAACCAGATATAGGCTCACCCATCTATATCCTTGTAACCGATGGTTTCACGAGACATCCACCTATGAAACTCCGTGATAGCCTCCTCTTCAGCCGCTGCTTGATCCCGAGCAGGTAATTCGTAATATTCCCTGCTCAAGAACTCATAGCGAGATACCTGAATTCCATATCTTACGTGTATCAAAGTAGGGACCCAGCTAATCGAGAGAGAACCAGTCAAATTCTCGTAAAACGCTTTGTCGTCCTCTGTTGCGCTCTCCGCAATAGCTTTGCTTCGATAATCTTTAATGTCTAGGTAAACCACTCCAGTGGACTCGTCATTGATGTATTGCTCTAGAATAGGCATGAACTTTTGGCAGTCCCTGCAATCATCTCTGCCGATGTAAAGAACGAAATCCAACGGCTCGTTCAGCATCGCAGTCAGATCAGCATAGCTGACTTCTTCTAAGCTGTTAACCGGTGCTATTTTTATAGAATGATTCATGCAAGCCTTATATAAATCGTCTTCGCTCAGCGTGCCCCTATAAATCCAGTTTTTTCCATCACTAATAACAATAAGCGTCGGAGTTTCTTGAATCTGCCATTTTTCTAGCTCTTTTTGGCTCGAGATTAAATCAACGTCTAGATAATAAATATCTAAATTAACTTCATTTGCCATTTTAGCAACAAGTGGAGTAAACGCTCTGCAAGCACCACAAGTATCCTGCCCACAGTATATGATCATATCCCTATCTTTAAGTTCGAGCGCAATCGCTGCATCAGATGGAGAAATACTGGTAAAGCTCGATGTATCGTGTGATTTTTCGAATACACGCAGATTGCTAGAAAGAATGGCAAGTAGAACAACAGTTATTAATGCTACAAATAATACTACGCATTTTTCTTTCTTCATGATTATCTTCATGATCAGTTACTCCTGCTCAATAATCTTCCCATTTTCTAAACTATAAAACTTATCGCAGCAATCCAATGTATGTTCATTATGGCTAATAATTACAACAGCCTTACCCCTTTTTTTAAGCTCATCAAAAATTTTAATCATTTCCCGCTGAGAATTAAAATCGAGATTTGTATCAGGTTCATCAAAGACGTAAATATCTTTCTCATGTTGCAAGCATCTATCTAATAGTACTTTCTGTCTTTCACCTTGAGAGATATTTATCCCATTAAAAAATAGTAAGAAATCCTCTGGCAATTGATTTAAGTGAGAGATTGACTTTGAAGCAGCTTTATCATTGAAAATGTTGAAGGCAATGTTGTTAGAAACTGATGAGCTATAGATATACATATCGGCAGAGAACAGCCCTACATAATCAGTGATATTGCTATTTTGTAAAGTGCTGAATTTTTCAGTAGAGTTGATACAAAAAGTTCCTGATGTCGGCGTTAACACAGACCGGGAGTCGTCCTGGGCAGTTGATGCCGGAAGACCTCCGGGAATCGAGAGCGCGGACTAGGCGCAGCAAGCTGAGCCGGCGAAACGTCTTCCCGAAACCGAGCGCCTGCGGGAAGGCCGAGCATCCGAAGGGCTATCTCGCTATCCGGTACGCCCGTGCCGGGCTATGCCTGGCCTCGCCCTCGGTGGTGATCTCGACGAGCCCTTGGCCGAGGAGCCTCTTCAGTCTGTACGAGACGGTGCTGCGGGGCATCCCGGTCTCGCGCACTATGTCAACCGTGCGAGCGGTCCCGAGCCTGGCGATGCACTCGGCGATGGGGTCGCCCTCCGGGGTATGACCGTGTTCCTCGCGAGAGTTCGCATCCGCTTCGTATACCCCGCCACGTTCGAACGTGAGGGAGAACAGAGATGGCCTGTCTACCGCCCTCGGCGACGCCATGCCGGCAGCGGCAAGCTCGGCCTCCATCAGCTGGAACCCGGTACCCCGGTTCTCGGCCACGTAGCCGCCCTCCCCATAGGGCGTCGTCTCGAGCAGCAGTGCAAGATGCTGGTTGCGCGTCGAGGAAGCGCCGGGCTCGCCGAGCAAGTCGACCGTGACAGCGCCGTAGAGTCCGCCCGGGCTGAGCACCTCGAGGCGGTCCGCGTACATGTTCACCTGGACTTGACTGCCACGCCCAAGCGGCGAGTAGTCGCGATGCATGAGCGCGTTGCACACGGCCTCCCTCACTGCGGCCTCCGGGTAGTCGGGGACGTCGCGGCGCAGGGCCCCATCGAGAACCCCGCCCACGCGCATGTTGCGGCGCACGGCGGCGACTGTGTCCAGGAGCACGGCGGGGATGGGGCCTGCCATGCTCTCCGAGTCGACGTACTTCACTCCGAGCTTGCCGGCCTTCTTCTCGCCTGGGTAGCACGCGAAGGTCACGTTGAGCCTGGGGAAGTGCTTCTGCGGGTACCTCCCGAGCGCGAGGAGGCCGGCGAGCGTAGGATGCGTCGCACCGTCCTTACCGGTCCCGACGATGCGAAGATCCGCCATGGCGTCCTTGTCGGAGAGGCCCGCGAACACGCGCGGGTGAAGTGCCCGCTGCCTTGAGAGGATCCCAGCGAGCAGGTCGGCGTCGAGGTCGTCAACGGACGCCTCCTCGATGACCTCGGCATCGTGGTGCGGTTGGGTCCGCTCCTCGACGAGCCGGTCGATCTCGTACTGCGTGAGGTGCCTGTCGCCGTCGCCAGTCCGTATGAACGACCCCTTGTACATGCCCCGATCGGTCACATAGCACGGCTTGGAAAATGGCGGGAACTCCGGTATGTCGGCGACGACCACGGGCATGCCCTCGCAGGCCGCGATCCTGACGTCCGCGCGGACCGGGGGAGTGAGCCTGTCCGCGCACGCCCCGGCGAGCGCGTCGGAGATTCTGGACGCATCGAAGCCGGCCACGGGGGCGAACCCCTCGCTTTCGGAAAGCCCGAGTACCACCACGCCGCCGGAGGCGTTTGCGAATGCCGAGACAGACTCCACGATAGATGCGGGGAGCTTGCCCACCGAGGCCTTCACCTCTATGTCCTGAGAGTCCGTTCCGGAGATACGCAAGCTCTTGATGGCTTTCGCCAACTCTTCGTCCGTTATCACTATGAGTCTCCCGAGTCGTTCCGAACATGTGCCTGCCGGCATGAGGTGTGGTTCGCGACTACACTGTCCAAATTTACTGTCCAAGTGTACAACATATTTGGACAGTTGGACAGCTCAATTTTCTCGGACGTTCTGTCATGCCCCAAACAATCTCATGAAGCGGAAGGTGGCATGCACGAGAAACCTCGCGAACGCCCCGATGAGCTTAGCCAGGGTCTTCATGGTCGAATTCCTCCATCCAATCGCCTTCCTCTTGCGCCGTACGACAATCGCCCGATGTCGCGTGGCTGGCTGAGCCACCGTTTGTCCTCCTTTCTGTCCCGACGGGGCAAACGACACGAGTCCGGTGGCCTTGTGCCGCCTGCTGACATGCCGGAGACACTACAACAGGAACAACAGCAAGCGAGTACACCTCATGGGATAAAGAGATTCGATCCATACGTATGTATCGGAATCGGGGCCGTCTGGCCCCCAGTCCTGCCGCATGGGCGTATTTTGCGCGGCTGCGGGAAGATCTCATCATGGTATCTTCTCGAAAGCGTGAACCTAGTCATATTCCCAGTAAAGATGTATAGTCCCAATATCGATGGAAATATGCAAAAGGAATGGGATTGAAAGATTTCAAATCGTATCTGAAAGAGGGGATGGGGCTTCTCGTCACCGACGGGAAGTGGTCGGGAGCAGGCGATCTGCCGCTATTCCTGGCCAAGGCAGTGAGTTACCGTCTGTGTTCCTGCAACGGGGTGGGCTTCATCGCGGCGGAGGTAGAGCGGGAGGCGTCCCTTCCCGAGCTCAAGAGGATGGCCTCCCAGGTTTCGGCACGAGCGGGCATGCCAGTCGCGATAGTCGCGCAGATCGACGCAAGGCAGCGCAAGGCCCTCGTCTCCCAGGGTGTCTCGTTCGTCGTGCCGGGCAGGCAGGCGTTCCTCCCGATGCTCGGCTTCGTGGCGAGCTCGGGGCGGGAGCGGGCCCCTCTCGCGAAAATCTTGGCTCCCGGCGCCCAGGCCGTTCTGGTCACGTTGATGTCCGACCCCGAGCTTCGCACATCAGAAGGCCTGATGGAGGTGACCGGCATGCCGTCGTCCAGCGTCTCGAGGGCGCTCGACGACCTTGCGCGCAGGGGCCTGGTAGAGAAGTCCAAGGAAGGGCGCGAGGTGATCATCAGCCGCAACGGGGACAGAAACGTCCTCGTAAAGAGCGCGATGGAATGCCTGCGAAATCCCGTCGTACGGACTATGCACGCGAGAAAAGACGCTCAGACGAGCCTCCTCCCGCTTGCGGGAGAGAGCGCGCTTTCCGAACGCAGCATGCTGACGACTCCGAAAACGGAGCAGCGCGCGGTGTCGAAGAGAGCGCTTGGAAACTACGTATTCGATGAGGCTCAGCTTGGTGAGCTTCCCGATGAGGAGACGGTCCAGATCCAGGTCTGGGCATACGACCCGCGCATAGCTGGGGGGAGTGCGGTAGACGACGTGTCCCTCGCGCTGACGCTCGTAGGAGAAGGGGACGAGCGCGTGATTGGCCAGCTGAACGCGCTGTTTGAGGAGGAATTATGGCGGTAGGCGAGGTATACGGGTTGGACCGTTTCTCGAGGTACATGGAAGGCCTCGAGGACTGCTATGCGATCATAGGCGGAACGACATGCGACATCATCTTAAGTGGGCTGGCCTCGACTTCAGAGCGACGAAGGACATAGACGTCATCCTGCTCGTCGAAAACCGGCTGCCCGAGGTCACTGCGGCCGTATGAAGACTGGTGAGAGACGGCGACTACGACTGCGGGTGGAGGAGCTCGGCAGACGTCCACTTCTACCGCTTCACCAAGCCGCGCGTCGCCGGCTTCCCAAGCATGGTGGAGCTTTTCAGCAAGGCCACCTCGTTCATCGAGGAGCCGAGGGGCTGACCGTCGTGCCGCTGCCCGCAGATGACGAGGCGTCGAGCCTGTCGGCCATCCTACTCGACGACGACTACTACGCTTACATGAAGTCCGGCCGCAAGACGGTCGGCGGCGTCACGGTACTCGACGAGGTGCACCTCGTGCCCTTCAAGGCGAAAGCGTTCCTCGACTTGTCGAAGCGCAAGGCCAATGGCGAAAGGGTCGATTCGAGCGACGTCAAGAAACACAAGAAGGACGTCTTCAGGCTTGTCCAGCTCTTCACCCCGAACACGTTGTCCGAGCTGCCCGAGTCGATCCGCGCCGACATGGCCGAGTTCTGCGAGACAGTGCTGATTGAAGGCGTTCCCCTGAAGCAGATGAGGATTCCCCTGACGCTCGACGAGGGCGTCGAGCTGCTCCGACGCGTATACGGTCTATAGAGGAAGCCCGTTCGCAACCAATGACAAACCGCGTTTGTAACTTATCACCGTTGCAGACGCAGCGTTAGGGTGTCGGATGCGCCTGTTATGTCAAATGTATAACGATTTCACTATACTTTTGACATCTTGAGATCGAGCTTCTTGCGATTCTCCTGCTTCAGTCCGATTGTCATGCTGACAGATGCCATCGCAGGTCCACATGTCAAATCAGTACCAGATTTGGGAGTATTTTGACAACAACAACGTGTCGAGCACCTTCCGTCGCGGGCTATGGGCAAAAAACTAGGGCAGGACCGCTTTCGCAACCCCGCCCCGCAAAACCCTAAGGTTTTTTAGCTGGATACATTATGGACCGCTTAGATCCATCTGTCAAACACCCTGTTCAGGAAGGCTAGGGCGGAACGGAAATAGTCCGATCGGACATACCAGCCCGAACGCTCCTCCGACCTGGCGATGAAGGCGTCCACCAGCGAGCGGCACATCTCCCTGCTGTGGGTTCCTTTGACGAGCTCCCTGTAGGCGAAGGCCGTCATCGTTATCTGCTGGACCCTTGAGTTCGACATTTTCGAATGTCTAGCCCGCTTGTTCAGGCCGATTTCCGCAAGCGCACGGGCGACCTCGTTAGGGGTCCGAACGTCGCTGGGCATCCCAGGAGCGAAGCCGTTGACGATAGCCGTCGAGTGAGCGCAGGCGTTTCTGACGGCCTTGACCTGCTTCAGCAGGTAATGCTCTTTCCGCATCCCCCTGTCGTCCCATCTGAGGGCGCAAAAGCGATAGAAGTCAATGAACCCGCCGAACGAGATAAGCTCGACAAACACCCATGCGGGATAGGCACCGTCGTACCTGCGGGCAAGGTTGCCGCTGTACCTGTCGTTCTCGAGGCGCCTTATCTCGCCATTGCGGATGTCCAGGCTCTTCTTCGGAAGGCTCGCCAGGTAGTCCGCGACGATGGAGTAGCCGTCCTCGTCCGCCCGCTCGGTGACCTCGCGCATAAGCTTGACCTTGGCGAAGTGCTCGATGTCCAGCGTCATCGGCAGCAGCATGTACCTGAGCATGTGGTCGATGGCCGCGAGGCCTCGCAGATGTCCGAAATCGAGTCCGACGTACTCACCGTCGCGAGCGCCTCCGACACGCTTGCCAAACAGGACTATGCAATGTTGGGGTCATATGAGGGAAAGTTCCGCGTCGATGCCCATCTCCTCCCGAAACCTCCGCCTGAATTGGTGATAGAGGCTCTCTGCGCGAGCATGTTGCCCCTCTTTGCGGTAGAGGGCGATGAGCGTCGCGGCGCATTCCTCGTCAAGCGGGTTCACCTCAAGCGCGCGCACCAGCTGCTCGCGAGCAGCCGGAAGCGATACGCCCTCGAGAGCCACACGACCAAGCCCGTGCACCGCTTCGGCATACATGGAGGCGTAGTACTCTCGCCGTATGGTGGCCCAGTCGTCACATTCGCTCTCGCCAAGAAACGGCCCCTGGTACAGGGAGCAGAGCTCGATGAGGGCCTGGGCGTCATCAACATCCCCTTCCTCCCATTGGCGGAAGAGCCCATCGAACTTTCGGACGTCGCTCTCGATGACGGCAGTCCGCTTGAGACGCAAGCCGTCCTTCGTCTCCTCCAGAAGGGCATTGTCGCTCTCGAAGGGGAGGTGTTGGCCTTCGCAAGCGTCTTTCGGGCTCGCATAGCGCAACGCGAAGCGAGGTCTGAGCCGATTTCCGGTCCGACTCAGGCCAGAAGATGGCAGCGAGGCGCTCGCGCGACTGAGCCGTCTCCCGAGCCAGCACGTACTTCAGGATACCGCAGACCTTCTTTGTCTTGAAGTCGCCCTCCACAAGTGTCATGTTCCCGTACGAAAGCTGGAATCGACCGAACAGGCGCACGCCAATCGCATCAACTTTGCGGGCTACGCGATTCCTCTCATGGTATGAGCGCACCAGACGACAATAACTACCTTGGAGCCTGAGGTCCTCGGCGTGCTTAAGAACGCGGTTCAGCGAGGGAGAGTCCATCACCCGCGCATAGACATACCCGTGCTCCCTTCCCAGGTGAGCCCAAAGGTTAAGGTACAAACGCCCGTTCTCTTCGTCGTTTGTAAGGAAGTACAGGTCGCAAAGATGCAGGTATATGCCGTACATGCCCTGCCGGGCGCGCTTTTTGTCGCATATGGCCAAGCATTCTGTGAAAATACGCTCGGCCTGCGCGTACTCGCCTCGCCTCTTGTGAATAACACCCACGACGACCTTCGAGAATTCCAACATGCCATGCCCGGGGCTTTCCCGGGCAAAAAACGACGCGGCCTCCTGCGCTTGGGCAAGCAGGCTCTCCGTCGGCTCCCCGTCGTCGACAAGGCTAAGAAGCGAGACGACCTCCTGCACCAGCGTGTCGCTGCCATAGCGCAAGAACTGCGTCCGCGCCTTGCGAAACGCATCCAGAGCTCCCGAAGCGTTTCCCTGGAGGTACTTCTGAAAGCCCAGAACGTAGAACGCGTACCCCAAAGAGAACGGCGATCCGTACTTCTCCCCCAGCAGCGAGAACTCGTTGACGAAAAACTGCATGAGGTCCTGCCTCGCGGAAAGGAGGCTCACGTTGCAGCAGGAAACGAGCCCGACGATGCGCCACTGATCGTTGGCCGCCATGATCGGGTGGGCCAGTATCCTCTCGAGGTTCTTCCGCGACTCCTCCAGGTTGCCGCTCCGGTAGAGGAATATGCCCCTGATCATCAGATAACTGAATTGCCACATGGCATCGTTGATGGGACGATGCTCGAGATAGCGGCTGTAGCGTCTCGCGCGAACGAGCTCGTCTTGGCCGGTCAGCGAGATGAACTGGCTGATGACAAGGGCAATGCGACCAGCTCTCCCCCTTCAATATGATGGCAGGGATGGGAAGCCTCTTCGCAGCATCCCGCAGCACGCCAAAATCGTTGGTCTGGAAGGCGATGACCATGATCATGCCGAAGCAGTTCATCAGGAACGCATAGTCTCTTCTTTTCCTCAGTTCGTCCATGGCACAAAGGAGATTTGCCTCAGATTCCGCCCTGTCGGTGTTCATGAGTCGCATGGCGTCGATGAAGAGAAGATAGGGACTACGTTTGAGCTGGTCTTCCGTGAACAAGCCCAGCAGCAAAAAGCATCTCTCAGGCTCCCCTGCCGCAAATGCGTCCTTGATGTTGTCGGCAGCAAGCGCGAAGGCGCTCTGTTCTTGCCCCGCCTTGAGGTAATGGAGAATGGATTTCTCCATGTCGTGCGCCCGATAGTAATCCGCAGCGCGGGCGTGCAGGGCGCGCTGGTCCTGAAGGCCGGTGGACTGTCGGTACAGACGGCTCAGGCCGTCGCGAAACAGGGAGTGAAAGCGATAGCGAACGGGATTGCCTCGTATCCTCTGAAGGTACAGGTCGCCACGCTCTATCCAGTGCAGAAACTCCGTCGCGTCGGAGCACTTGAACAGGCTCGACAGCTCGTCGAGGGAGAAATCGTCGAGTTGGGAAAGCTCGAGCAGGAGGGCCTTCTGATCGTAGGTGACAGAGGAGAGGAATTCTTCGAGAAACCCAAAGAACAGGGCATCGACGCCTTCGGGAGGCGCAGATGGGGCAGATTTTCGAGAGAGTATCCCCGAATGGCAGATGATGTAGATGCCAGCCGCCCACCCCTCGCTGATGCGAACAAGGGATTCGAACTGGTCGTCATCGAGCTTCATGCCATAGACGTCCTGCACGAGTGCTTGAACCTCATGCCTTTGGAACAAGAGGCTCGTCACATCGAACAAACGGCAGCGAGGGTGAAGGAGCAGCTTGCCCGTGAGGATGCCGGGGTCTTTGCGTGACGCGATGATCATGTGCACGCAGGCGGGCATATTGCTGGCAAAATACTGCATTGTCGATTTTATGACGTCATTGTCCATGACCGCCTGGTAATCGTCGAACACGAGGAAGAGATCGTCAATCGAATCCTCAACAAGGGAAGCCATTTCCTGACAGATCTGGGCATTGAGGAGCGGGTAGTCTTCCTGAAGGTTCCTCAGGCTATTGAACATGCGGAAGCTGTCAGTCTGGGCACGACCCTGCGCGGAGAAGAGCATAGATAAAAGGTGCTGGTAAAAGACGGGGAGAAAGGAGTCCTCCCGCTCGAGCCGATACCAACGGGTGCAGTCCCGATGCCTTTGAAGCGAGAGGAGGATGGCAGTTGTTTTACCGAACCCGGCAGGAGCCACAAGGATGGCAAGCCGGCAGGTTTGCAGCGAGAGCCTCTGGATGCGATCGCAGAAAAGGCTGCGCAGGGGAACGGCAGGGAGCTGCAGCTTTGTCTGAAGGAGAGGTGGTTCCACGTTGGTACCCCTTCGAATTCTGATGGATTTCGGCGCAGTATAGCCAAGGGTCGGCGCGCCCGAGGGTCCTACCTGACGGTCGTGACGCCCGTGAGCGCCACGCCCGTGGTGCCGATGCCCTTGAAGTCCGGGGAGACCTTGATGCCGTCGGCCGTGGTGGTGTCGCGCCAGGAGGCCGTGCAGGTCTTCACGTGCAGGACCGGATACAGGGGGACGTTCTCGGCGAGTATGTCAAAGCACCTGTTCCAATGCTCCTGCC
>ERZ772926.867-NODE-867-length-15749-cov-4.887600_pt1 | contig 15749 bp, 7 predicted proteins | sample MGYA00511136_ERZ772926 | MGnify/ENA primary metagenome ERZ772926 (study PRJEB29015, sample SAMEA2737917) | human oral metagenome | biome: human oral; feature: human-associated habitat; material: dental | place: China | collected 2153 ... | reverse complement strand
CTGGCATACGTGGAAACATTGCTTCAAAAGACCGTTGGAACAATCAGCTATCAGCCTCTTACACCCACAGCGATGGTTATCTTCGCAACAAGGTAGGCAATCTAAACGCTGACTATCGTACAGCAAAAGTCTTTTATCAAGGTAACTACACGGATGAAGACATTGCCATTCGCTGGCATACAGGTATGAGTATAAAGGACTTTGGTTCTAACACATTCTACTCTTCAAAGTTTGATGACCAGTTTGAACACACGTTAAAAACCTTCACTGCCATTCAAGCAGAGAACCTCCGTGGACGTTTCCATATCCGTCCTGCCATTTATTGGAATAGGAATATGGACCGCTTTGAGCTCTTCCGTGGTGCAAACAATAAGTACCCTTTCAACTATCATCGCACAGATATCTATGGTGTCAACCTCAATGCTTACTTTGATTGGACACTTGGACGTACCGCCTTCGCCGCCGAGCTACGCAATGAAGATCTCGTAAGTGGCAACCTCGGTGAGCCTCTCTCACGTCCAAAACATATCCATGGAACAGATAGAGACTATACAGTCGGACTGAACCGCACAAATATTCAGTTTGCCCTTGAGCATAACATTATCCTTAACCGCTTCACGCTGTCAGCTGGTTTGACCGCTGTCAAGAACAGTCAGGCTGATATGCCCATGCATGTTTATCCTGGACTGGATGCAAGTTATCGTATAGGCAACGCTTGGAAAGTATATGCCTCTTATAACGCATCACTCCGTATGCCTTCATTTACAGAGCTATTCTATTCTGTTGGCGGTCATAAAGCAGACAAACATCTTCGCCCAGAAGAGCTTTCAGCATTTGAGACAGGTGTAAAATACGACAACAACGGTGTCACAGCGAAGGCAAGTGTTTACTGGAATCATCACAAGAACCTCATCGATTGGATTAGTGACGGCACCTTAGATGCCAACGGAGCATTAATCTGGAAGAGCGTCAACTTCGGTAAGATAAATGACTTCGGAGCAGAAGCCTCAATCGACTTCGACCTCCATCAGCTTTTCCCATCACAACGATTCTTCAAGAAGTTTGGAGTGGCTTATAGCTATATCAACCAAGACAAAGTAGAAGACACAGGCTACGTGAGCAAGTATGCTTTAGAGTATCTGAAGAATAAGTTGGTCAGCAATCTCCAGCTGAACCTCTGGCGCAATCTTGACCTTGGTTTCTACTATCGCTTTCAGCACCGTATGGGAAACTATATTGACACGAACAACCAGCGACAAAGTTACAAGAGCTATGGCGTTGTAGACACTCGTATGAGTTGGAATGCACAGAAATGGACGGCATATGTTGAAGCAAACAACCTATTTGGTGCCCATTACGTTGACTATGGCAGTGTGCAACAGCCAGGCGCATGGGTCGTTGCAGGCGTCAGTTTCAATCTATAACGAGTTCTTTTCATGAAATGTACATGGACTGCTTTCGCCAAAGGCAATGACCATTGGATTTTAGCATAATCAAACATGCTCTCAAAAACAGTTGACTGATTTGAAAAATCAGCCGACTGTTTTTTTTAATTAGTCGACTGTTTCTCTAAAAAGGGTTGACCATTTTACTATAAAAGGTCTACCTTTTTGTCGAAAAGGGTAGACCTTTTTAAAAGTATACTTCTTTGTCACAAGCAAGCTGCGCTTATCTTACGTTTACCGCAACCCCACGCCGTTGCATATCATCTGTCAACGGTCGCACACGAGTGAGGAACGCTTTATACCCACGACGTTCAGGCATGCTCCAACCTGCTTCTGCTAAAGCAGCAGCTCGTGGGAAAGCTTGATAATAAATTCGTTCTGTTGAATTGATACATTCACTCCAAAGCGTTCCACTCACACCAAGCAGATTATCACGAACAAACCCGCTATCCTGCCCCCATGCTGGATCAAGACGATAGGTCTGTTCAAGTGTTGTAACTGGCATTCCCCAATTCTTCTCTGGCATATCGCCACGATTCTGTGGATAGTCAAGATAACAGTGTTCACCCGGACAGAGCATTATCTTCGCCTTATTGCGCACAGCAGCATCAATAGCCGTCTTCGTCAAACCATGTCGCCATGCATAAACCACACAACCCAGCTGAATCGTCTTAAACTCCTGTTCATACCAGTACATTGGTGTCTTTCCTAATGAATGAAGTTTATCAATTACTCGGTCAAAGAGATATTGCTGTAATTGCCAGTTCTCTGTGTATCCTTCCTTCTGCTTCAATGCCGTACAAGCAGCGCAATCTGACCATGCGCCCAATGGTGGCTGCCCAGCCTCATCACCGCCCAAATGAACGTATGGAGCAGGAAACACATCGGCTAACTCGGTCAGGACGTTATCGAGAAATTCGTAAACAAAGGGTTCCGAAGGACAAAGTAACTCATTGCTCACACCACAAGTCAAACGAATAGGCACAGGTTTCTTAGCACAAGAAAGCTGTGGAAAACAGTGAATAGCAGCTACCTCATGCCCAGGGAGTTCAATCTCTGGAATCACCATAACATGATACTGGGCTGCAAAACGAACCAATTCGCGCATCTGCTCTTGAGTATAATAACCGCTGATACGCTCTGGCATGTCATCCATTCCGACACGGTCAGAAGCCTCCTCAATAAGTTTTGGGTATTTCTTTATCTCTATACGCCATGCCTGATCGTCTACCAAATGAAGATGAAGTGCGTTAAACTTATAGCGTGCCATCTCAACGATAAAACCCTTTAAATCCTCAAACGGAATAAAATGACGCACTGGATCGACCATCAATTCACGGATTGCTGTACGTGGTTGGTCCGCAATATAAAGTGCAGGTATCTTCTCTGGACGTGCCGAAACACCATTGCCAACACAAAGCTGTTCGAGTGTCATCAGTCCATAAAACACGCCCATAGCTGTGCTTCCTTTGATTGTTACTCCCTTATCATTCACCTGCAAGGTGTAAGCCTCATCATTGGTAAGCGACTTATCAAGTGCCAGACACACCATCAGACCTGTCTTACGTCCCTTCCTATATGCTGTTCGCTCACCAAGGATACGCTCAGCTTGCATCTTTTCATTATTCAATTCGGGTGAAGCCTCTACCCCAATAACATCCTTCCATTTGAGAGGAAGACTATTTTTGTAAACTTCCAACTTAAGAGGACGAGGTACGAGGAGATTCTCTGGGTCGCATACATTCTCCATTTCATGACGTGAGAAGAAGTTTCGCCAGCCCGATGCGTTACGATATGCCTTCTTTGCTTGAGCAGGAACAACAAGTTTCACACGGCTAAGGTCTATACCATCAAAAGCATTGTCAGCGCAAATAGGAGGAACAACTGCCGAAAGACGAACTTCACGAAGTCCACGGCAATTAGCAAATGCGAATGCCCCTATCCGTGTAGAGCCGTCAAAAGACAGTTCTGTCAACTGACGACATCCATTAAAAGCTGATGCATCAACAACACGTGTAGTTGCTGGGAAATGAAGTTTTCCACTGATTCCGTCACAAGCAAAGAATGCCTGTGTACCAATAGAATCGAGACAAGGCGGAAGCGTTAACGATGTGAGACGATGGCAAGAGTGCATAGCATTGCGAGGAATTATCGTGCAGTTTGTCTGCGAAAGGTCAAGGATAGTCTCATTGATCTTCACATCACGCAAAATTCTGAAGTTCTGCGCATTTACCGACTGGAATATCAAAAAACAAATGCCAAGTACTGACACGACTTGTCCTATACATCTTCTCTGATAAGAGAATCCTTTGAACACATTCGTTTTGTTAATAAACTGTAGGAATTTCTGCCACAGATTTGCCCAAGAGGTTACACTCGTTGTAGTCATTTTTTGTTAGTTTTTAATTACTTAACTAAAGTTTCCCACCCTCAAAAAGTTGGCTTAAAATAACAGTTTCTCAATAATTATTGGTAACTTTTTGGTGCTTTATTACATTGATTATCAATAAATTAAAGAGTAACTGTTATGGATGCAAAATTAGACAATTTAAGCGAGATATCCAAGCTTTTAAGTGTTAAAAGTAAGATGAATAGCGATATTCTCTCACTTTTCTCAAAATTTGGTCTTGGACGTCTACTCTGTAGGCTTTCTTTGGAGAAACACAATGGTATTTCCGCTGTTCAACTGATTCTTTCGCTTTGTCTTTTGACCATTAGACGTATTGCCTTTTCAGGCAGTGTATCTTGGTTACTTTCGGTTTTATCTTGGGTACTTCTCTTCCTATCTTGGTTACTATTCCAGTTAATTGTACCCCTCTTGTCTGCTCGTTATTCACAGAAAAGATATTGAGCCCGATTTCAAGCGTATGGGAAGTCACTTCTCGTACGAGCCATTATTTATGCCAATCAGACTGGTGCAACATTATCTGTGGAGGAGGTGTTTCTCGTGGTTGAAAGATCAAAATGTTCATTTTCAGCGCTGGGCTATCTCAAAAGTTAGTACAGATAACAGTTCCATGGGCTCAACGCTGAGAATGGGAGAAAATCGCTTAAAACTGCTACATAGTTATGAACCTAACAAATGACAACTTGACTTTTACCTACAAGTTTATGTAAAGTTTGTCCAAAACGTTGTAGCATTTGTCCGATTTGTTATGCCTACCATCATGTATTCTGCCTAACTTTGCAAGCGCAATTAAGCCAATGTTTTACCATAAATAAAAACAAAATATGAAATTTTACAAAGGACTAATATTCTTAGGTCTTGCACTATTATTTATGCTCGCAACAGGTTGCCAGGGTCAAGAAAATTATTTAAATGACATGTCAGCAAACCATTCTGCTGCCACATCTACAGCAGGAATGAGAGCAACAGATTATCTTTTTTATCAAGGCGCCGACTTATCCTATGTTAACGAACTTGAAGATAATGGTGTGAAATACCACAAGGATGGTTCCGACGTGGATCCATTTACATTACTCCGTAGTTATGGAGCTAATATCGTCCGTCTTCGATTGTGGCATAATCCGTCATGGACCTCTTACTCAACATTAAACGATGTGGAGCGAAGCATGAAACGTGCCAAGACTGCAGGTCTTGAAGTTTTGCTTGATTTTCACTATTCCGATACATGGACAGATCCACAACAAAATCTTGTACCTGCGGCATGGAAACCAGTAGTAAAGAACTCGTCTTTGCTTTCAGATTCCGTTTACAATTATACTTATCGCACTCTTGAACACCTAAACAGTGTTGGTCTTTTACCTGTAATAGTTCAGATAGGTAATGAGACCAATTTTAATGTAATAGTGGCAGACAACAATGATCTTCAACCGGTCAATTATGCTCGGAATGTAAAGTTATTTAATGCAGGGTTGAAAGCTGTGTCAGATTTTAATGAACAATATGGGAAGCAAATTAAGACAATGCTTCATGTAGCACTTGATCCAGGTAGTGCTGCAACTTGGTTGGTCAGGCACAAAAGGTATGGACTCAAATACTTCGACTTACTGGGTTTGTCTTATTATCCTCAGTGGCAAGATTATACTCCTACAGAACTCGGCAATTTTGCTTCTTTATTGCATGATAAATATGGAACTCGTCTTTTTGTAGCTGAGACGAGCCAAATATGGACTCGGGCCTGGAATGATAACAATCATAATCTTATGAGCAAAATGTGTGCAGGTTATCCAGATGTACCATCTCCTCAATTTCAGAAAGATTATGTTACAGAGATAAAGGAAGCTCTGATGAATAATGGTGGTGCTGGATTCTCTGTGTGGGAACCATTCTGGGTATCCGCTTCAAATAAAACTCTTTGGGGGGTTGGCTCTAATTGGGAGAATGCTACATTCTTTAATTTCAATAATAACCTTCTTCCTCACTCTGCTATTGAGGCATATGGAGATTACAATGTTAAGGTAACATTTGAGGTTGATATGTACGAAGTCGGTTCTTCTGCTAAAGGGTATCTAACAGGAGACTTTACTGATGATGGATTCGGACATTGGCAGATAATTCCTATGCATCAAGCAGCAGAAGGATCCACAAAGTATTATCTTAACACTTATCTTTGCCGTAATCAAACAGGTAAGTTCTATTTCCTCTCTGATTCCACATGGAGTAGTCGTGAGGTCATAAACGGCAGCGTACAAGACAGATGTTATCATATAAATACGGCAGATAATTGGATGAAAATAGCCAAAGATTTCGGAAAACAATAATCGTTTTATGGCAGGTTCTAAGAATTATCTTTATTAGGACACGTGCCAAATTCCCCTTTGTGGAGACTTTTTAGAAGATGACTTAAGAATTAAAAATCAATATATCAAATTACATGACTAACAAATTATTTAATCTTGTCAACCCCAAGTTATTGATGATGGGGCTGACGATGACCGCTCTGCTCACCCCAAGCCAGCTTCTCGCCCAGAGCCAGAAGACGGTGACGGGAACTGTGCTCGATGAAAATGGTGAGCCACTTGTGGGCGCAGCAGTGAGAGTACCTGGTACTACACATGGCACTGTCACCGACCTTGATGGTCACTTCACTGTCAGTGTGCCTGCTAATGTAGGTCAGGTTAGTGTTTCTTATCTCGGCTATAAGGCATCTTCTGCCAAAGTAGGTTCGGGAAACATCTCCGTACATCTTGTTCCTGATGACCAGAGCATCAATGAAGTTATTGTTGTGGGCTATGGTACACAGAAGAAAGCTAACCTCACGGGGTCTGTTGCCTCCGTATCAAGCAAAGAGATTAGTTCCATTCCTGTTGGCAACACGGCAGCACTACTCCAGGGTCGGTTGCCAGGTGTGACGCTCACAAGCAATGGTGGTCAGGTTGGTGCTGACTCTCCCGAGATAAGAGTTCGTGGTGTGGGTACCTTTGGCAACAACAATCCAATGTTACTCATTGATGGTGTGGAAGCCCCTATCGGACAGTTGTCAGGCTTAGCGCCCAGCGACATTGAGAATATCTCTGTGCTGAAAGATGCGGCATCGGCAGCTATCTATGGTGTGCGTGCTGCCAATGGCGTGATACTCGTTACTACCAAACGAGGTGGTGAGACAGCACCAAGCATCAGCTATAACGGTAGCTATTCCATACAATTGGCAACCATCAAGCCTAAATACGTCAATTCTTATGAGTGGGCAAAGATGTATAACGAGTCGAACAATACGCAGACCTACACTCAATCAATGCTCGACAAGCTGCGCGATGGCTCTGATCCTGACCATTTTGCCAATACCGACTGGTGGGATGCACTCTTTCGCACAGCTCCGATGACACAGCATAGTCTGTCAGTAAGTGGTGGCAGCAAGAAAGCCCATTATATGATGTCAGTTGGCTACTTAAAGCAGAAAGGCATCATGGAGCATACGGGCTATGAACGTTTCAACTTCCGTTCCAATACCGATGCAGAGCTTGGAAGATTCAGGATAGGACTGAATCTCTCTGGTTCGAAAGAGAATATCACTGCCAATGGCGGTATGGGCGGAGACAACGGACTGATGCGTTCGCTCACATGGTTTACTCGTCCTACTGTTCCTGTCATGTACTCCAATGGGCATTATGGCAACCAAGATGGTTCAGACATCAGTTTCTCAAAGTTCAAGAACCCTATTGAAATGATGTCGCAGGCGCATAACAAGCAGACAGGCTGGCGTTTTGACGGTAATGTCTATGGAGAAGTAAACCTTGTGAAAGGGTTGAAGTTCCGTAGCAGTCTGGCTTATAAGTTGTATATCTATGATGCCTCATGGTATAGCAAGCGGTCACGTAAGTATAACGCAGAGGGCAACCTCATCTATAAGAGCGATGACAATTCGCTCACGAACAACCATAAGATTGACTATGGCTATGTTAATGAGAACATCCTAACATACGATCAGCGTTTCGGTCTTCACCATGTCAATACGTTGCTTGGGCATTCCATTCAGGAAAACCACAATGGATCCATCAACGGCAGTAAGCAAGGTTTTGCCACAGATAACCTCTATCAGCTCGATGCTGGCACACGTAATCCTCAGGCTTGGGGCAACGCTACGGAGTATTCGTTGCAATCGTTCTTCAGTCGCGTCGCTTATAACTATGACGACCGCTATTTGGCAGAGTTCAACATCCGTCATGACGGTTCTTCACGTATGCCAAAGTCGCATCGTTATGCTACGTTCCCCTCTGTTTCCGCTGGTTGGATTGTTACCAATGAGAAGTTCTTCCCAGAGAATAAGGTAGTGAATTATCTCAAGTTGCGCGCCTCTTGGGGTAAGTTAGGTAACCAAGAGATTGGCGATTATGCTTACGAAGCCACGATGGCAGCCAATTATAATTACTATTTCGGTAACACCTCATCCATTGGTATGGCTGAGAACATGGTAGCCAACAGCGACATACGCTGGGAGACAACCACCATGACCGACATCGGATTGGATGCTTACTTCTGGGGCAGTCGTATCTCAATGACATTCGACTATTATAACAAAATGACCTCTGACATCCTTATGCAGCTCACCATGCCTACTACTTTCCTTGGTAATCTCGCTGCACCTACGCAGAACGCAGGAAAGGTTAGGAATCGAGGCATTGAACTCTCAGCCAACTATCGGGACCATGCTGGTGATTTTACGTGGCAAGTGGGCGGTAGTCTGGCAACGGTTCAAAATAGAATCATTGACAACCACAGCATCGACAATATCTCTGGCAACACCATCAACCGTGAGGGTAACCCTATTGGTTCGTATTATGGACTGCGTGCTATAGGTATCTATCGCACGGAGGATGACTTGAAGCGCACCAATTCAAAAGGTGAAATCATCAAGCCCAATGGCTTGGATCCGAAACTTGGCGACATCATGTATGAGGATGTAAACGATGATGGCAAGATTGATGATGGCGACCGTGTAATCATTGGTAACCCCTTCCCTAAGCTCACCTATTCTATCAACGCTGCATTCTCTTGGCGTCATCTTGATTTCTCCATGCTTTGGCAGGGAGTGAGTGGTGTGGATCGTTTCAGCTGGGAACAAGCCACAATCACCAATGGTGGAAACATGACAACACGCTGGCTCGATCGATGGAGTACCGACAATCCTAATGGCAGCATGCCACGTCTGGGCAACAACTTCAACGAACGTTACTCAACGTTTTGGCTTGACGATGCGAGCTATCTGCGCCTTAAGAACATCGAACTGGGTTACACCTTCGACCTGCCATTGCTCCGTCAAGCTGGTATTCGGCAGGCGCGTGTCTATCTACAAGGCTCTAACCTGATTACGCTCACCTCTCTTGAGAACAAAGACCCCGAGAAGGTTAGCAGCGATATGCGTGGCGATATGCACCCTAACACTAAGTCAATCTCCTTCGGTGTGAACATTAACTTTTAAATTATCAGAAAACAATGAAACGTTATAAGATTTTCATCATCGCAACGCTCCTCTCTGGAGCTATGCTCACTTCAGGATGCTCTGACGACTTCCTGCAGAAATCCTCACCCTCTGCTTCCTCATCGGGTAACTTCTGGCAGACTGCTGACGATGCTCATGAGGGATTGACCGCTGTCTATGACGCCCTTCAGAACCCTTTCCTCTACAATGATGCCACCAACCAAAGCAAATGGGACGGTTGCGGTCCGCTCAACATGGACTGTATGACTGATAACGGTGGGCACTTCAACTGGTCAGGATGGATGAATGGTTGGGACATTGCCAACGGCATACATTCAAGCTCTTCACGTCTGGTAGAGCAGTGGTGGATAGCCAACTATGAAGCTATCAAACGTTGCAATTTGTTGATTGCTAATGTTGGACGCACTGGTATCAGCGATGCTACACGAGAGCAATATATCGCTGAGGCTAAGGTGATAAGGGCACTGATGTATCTTAACCTCACTATGACTTATCACGATGTGCCGTTTATCACTGCTCCACAAACCATGAACGAGGCGAACACACCAAAGACCGACCGAGCTACTATCGTAAAGGCGATTATGGCAGACTTGAAGGCTGCGGCAACTGTCCTGCCTGTGGATGCACCTGAGACCAACCGCATAACGCGTGGAGCAGCACTGAGCATACTCGGACGTACTGCACTCTACAATGGAATGTGGGACGATGCTATTGATGCTTATCATCAAGTGATTGCGCTTAATAAGTACAGTCTCTTCAACGACTACTCCCAGCTCTTCACCAAAGACAATGAGAACTGTCCCGAAATCATTATGTCCGTAAGCTATCAGGGACCTGGTAAGAATGAAGGATGTGGTCTGGGTGGACACTGGGGTAGTCCGTTGGAGGCTATGAATGGTACGATTGATCTTGCTGATGCGTTCTATATGACCAATGGCAAGCCCTGTCAAGACAAGCGTGTCATCGACTTCTATCCTGATGGTTCACCCAACTACTGGGACAATGTCAATACTCAACGTTATGAGAACCGTGACCCCCGACTGAAAGCTACGCTCTTCGTACCAGGCATGTCATGGAATGGTAAGTCAGTACTCTATGGTGGTTCTGCTAATTCTTACTCCACAATCTATGTGATGAAGTATTTTAACCCCTCACTCTCCAGTGCCGATTCGTGGGATGCTGGTCAGGACTTCTATATCGTTCGCTATGCTGAAGTGCTGCTCTCGCTGGCAGAAGCTGATATAGAGAAAGGGACTAACTTTGACGAGGCTGTGCGTTTAATCAATCAAGTGCGTGCACGTGCCAAGATGCCCAGCGTGGAGAATGTAGAGGGTACTGGCTTGTCGCAAGACCAGCTTCGGGCAATCGTTCGTCATGAACGTCGTGTGGAGACAGCCTTTGAAGGGCTACGACTATTCGATCTCTATCGCTGGCACACGCTCAAGGATGCTGTTGACCGCGTGAACAATGAGGCAAAGACTTATAAATTCCCATACGAGTACCGCAACTATCGTGGTGAGAAGGAGTATGTATGGCCTATTCCACAACCCGATGTTGACTCCAATCACGATCTTGAACAAAACGATTTGTGGAAATAGTAACAATACTGGTAAATATAAAAGTATCTTATTTTCTTTCCCTCTTGGCTTTGGCTTTCTTCTGCCAATGCCATAAGTCATCGGCTGAAGAAGAGCCAACAGGAAGGCAGATACCCATGGAGACATCAGGCAACACGACTGACGATGACGCTTCAAAGAAAGCTCTTTCCAAAGATGCCACCCCTACGCAGTATCAAGGTTACCAGCTGATCTGGAACGATGAGTTTAATATTGATGGGCGACCCTCTGACGAATGGACTTACGAACAGGGCTTCGTGAGGAACGAGGAATTACAATGGTATCAACCCGACAACGCATCGGTAAGCAACGGATTGTTAGTGATAGAAGGTCGGAAAGAGAAAGTTCATAATCCTAACTATAATTCTCAATCCACTGATTGGCGTTGCTCTCGTCCAGAGGCACAGTACACCTCTTCGTGCCTGACAACTGAGAAGAGTTTCCACTTCAGGTATGGACGTATGGAAGTGCGTGCACGCATTCCCGTCACACGTGGTGCTTGGCCTGCCATCTGGACGTTGGGCAATCAGGGAGAGTGGCCGCAGAATGGAGAAGTAGACCTCATGGAGTTCTATATCAAAAACGGTGCACCATCCATACTGGCTAATGCCTGCTGGGGATCAGACAAGAGATACTCGGCAGTATGGGACGAGAGCGTCACGCCATTCACCCATTTCACAGCAAAGGATGCCGACTGGACTTCTAAGTTCCATGTTTGGAGAATGGACTGGGATGAGCACTTCATCCGTCTCTATCTCGACGGAGAACTGCTCAACGAGGTGGACCTCTCCAAGACCCGCAACAACGGTGTCGATGGCAATTACGACAATCCTTTCTCTAATCCATGTGACGGCTTCGGGCAATATATCTTGCTCAATCTTGCAATAGGAAGCAATGGTGGTGAACCAGATGTTGCCCATTTCCCATTGCGTTACGAAGTTGATTATGTAAGAGTTTATCAAGCTCAATAATGATTCTATGCGGACAGACTACAGGAAAGTAGCCTGTCCGTATTAATATTTTAGTGGACAATGCTTCTTGTACAGATAAAATTGCTATTTTTGCAGTGACAAAGTAAGTATTATCCAATGATAGCATCAAAACCAAAACTTGTATCTATTTTACTTTTTCTATTATCTATACTCATAGGAAATGGTGTCATTCAAGCTAAAGTTGAAGAGTCCATAACCTTACCTTCTTTTGTAAACTTCAAGCCAAATGCGTCTTCGGTAGTATTGTGTACGACAACAGATGCCGACGGACAAATATGGATGGGTACTAATAAAGGACTTGTCGTTTATGATGGCTATCGTGATTACACTCTGTTTAGAGGTACAGATCTTCAAACCATCATCCATACAGTGATGTTAGCTGGTAACAAGGTACTGATGGGTACTGATGGCGGTCTGCGTATAGCGGGACGGCGAAATCTACGTATGCTTCCTTCTATGGGTGGCGTTCGCAGTGTACGTGCTCTGTTGCAGAAAGGAACAAAGATAATGGTTGGAGGTGCCGATGGCGTGGACGTTTACGACATACAGACTGGCAGCACGCACCCCCTTGTACGCAACTTACCTCAAGTCTATTCGTTGCTTGACACTCCTTATGGGCTTCTTGTAGGTACACTCCATGGATTATATATCATCCACAACAAACGCGTGAGAGCCATCAATGTGGGTATCCAGCCAAACCGTCCTTTGATCAATGCTATGGCTCATGCAAAAGATGGTGGTTATTGGATTGGAACAGAGGGTGCTTTGTTTCATTATGATGGACATTCACTGGAAGAGTTATCTACGTTACATTCCAACTCCATCAAAGCCCTATGTCAAGTAAATGACATACTGTATATAGGAACCGATGATGGATTATACATGGTTGACAACATGCAGCATGCCGTGCACGTATACCAAGACATACGTGTTGACAATTCACTGGCAAGTAATGTTGTATGGTCGCTGACCAAAGATAAGTGGAATAATCTTCTTGTCGGTACAGACCGTGGGTTGTCCGTACATCGTTCCCATGAGCCATTTCGTTGCTGGAGTCTTTCTGCTATCACCGGCAGGGGTGATGGCAATACGTTTGAAACATTGTTATCCGATGCTGATGGTATGTCACTGTGGGTAGGAGGTGACAACGGATTGATAAATATGCACCGCAGTGCACAGGGATGGAAAGTCTCAAAATGGTATCGACAGGGTGATTTACGTTGGAATATATCACACAATCGCATACGAAAGTTACATCGTATGTCTGATGGTACCATCATAGCGTGTACCGATCATGGACTTTTTATCATTGACCCACGAAATGGCACGACTCGTAATGTGTTGCTTACCGATGGCACTGGACAATATAATGCTGCTTGGGCATACGATATCGTTGAGGATAGGAATAAACGGTGTTGGGTATCTGCCTATGCCGGAGGAATATTCATCATTGATCGGTGTCGGCTCCTTGTCAGTCAGGGTCTTGTGAGGGCTGATGCACATCTTGGCCCTTCACTGATAGGCGTTAATATTGGAAGTCTTGCCATTGACAGGCAAGGACGAGTTTGGGCTGCGGCTTACAGTGGAGGAGTCGACCGTATTGATGTTGCCACACTGCACGTCACCCACGCTATGAAAGAGAGCTCTGTCGATAAAGTGATAGCTGATGCAGGAGGCTCGGTGTGGGTAACCATGGCTGGAAAGGTGGTGCGCTTTGCCAACGGTGACATAAAATCACACCGTACTTTTTCCATGGTAGACCGTGGTCTGTTGCCGGTAACGCTCGGCACTGAAGATGGTGCACTATGGATTGCGGCCAACAAAGATGTCTGTATTCTGTGCCCTGACGGATCCAGCAAAGCTTTCTCTCTTAACACCATGAATGCTTTTTCAATGGCCTCACCGTTGTCTTGGACCGACCATGCCGGTAAGAGGCATAAAGGGGTGATACTTGGTGGTGAAGACGTGCTGATGACTGTCAGTACAGAGAATTTAGCTACTGCCGACCACAGTTACCTGCAACTCACCGGAATAGAGGTTAACGGGCAGCAGATGTGTATGAATGAAGCAGGGCAATATCTTGAAAATGATGGTAAGATAATTCTTCACAGTAATGAGAACAACTTCAAGCTCCTCTTCTCCGATAATCCGCAATGTGGTCGGTTAGCAGCACGATACGTCTACCTGATGGAAGGCGTAGGGGAGCAATGGACGCTCATGCCTGCGGGAACGCTGCAGGTAGCGTTCAATGGTCTTCCCCATGGTAGTTACCGACTTCGTGTAAGTGTGGTGGATGGTCAAGGGAGACCATCTAAAGAAATATACAGTCTAAAGGTGACAATCCTTCCTCCATGGTATCTCACGTGGTGGGCTAAAACGATCTATGCACTTTTGTTCCTATCTTTGATATCATGGGCTGTGCGTTTTGTATGGATACGGCGCGAGTTGCAGCGTGAGCGAAAGGCTCGTAATGATGCTATGGAACAAAGTGCGAGACGCGCAGAGTTCTTCGCTACGTTGTCGGAGAAACTGAAAATGTCAGCAGCATCGGTCCTTGCTTCTGTTTTTAATCTTCAATCTCAGTCTCATGGTAAACAAGAAGACGACATCAACATTATACGCCGTAATGGAACAGCGATATGCCAGATGGCTTCTGAGGCTTTGGATTTGCCGTTACCAACAGCCAACAATACGAACAAAACGGTCATGCATAGGCTTGACTTGACGGATCTATGCCAGTTAGTAGTGTCCGATTACCACGATACGGGACGCGGAACCAGAATGTCTTTTTCAGCTGGTAAACTTGGGTTAATGACTGAGGTAGAAGTGGTTGCAATACTTGGTTTACTGGATGCTATTACGAAGTTCGTTGATGACGATACGTTTGTTAAAGGTAATGCGGTGCTCTCTACTGAAGAGAAAGATGGAAATGCTGTGCTTCGACTTGATGTAGAGAAGTTGGTCTTGTCGATTGATAAACGGCACTTTGCGTTTATGTCTTATGGGGAGAGTCATCTTACACTTATTAGTCAGCGTGCTCGCATAATGGGAGCTGTTGTGTCGTTAGATGAGTCCGAAGATGGATTTGCTACTTTTATTATAAAATTAGGATATAAAGTGGACCGACACGAATCATGTTCTGATAATTCTCATTCTGATGACTCAGCGAAACTTAAAGTCAACACTGAGAATACTGGTGGAGACAATCCAAAAAATTCAGAAAAAGGCTTTATAACTCTTGATGTCAATGATGAGGATGTCGTAGTGAAAGCTGTGACAGCAATGATTGAAGAACATTTGGCTGATGCAGACCTCAATGTGCAACTGTTGACCCAACTGACGGGATATGGTACGAAACTTATCTATCGACGGATTAAAGCGGTCACAGGACTTACACCGGTAAATTATATTCGCCAGATGAGGATGCAGCGGGCAGCAGTGTTTCTAAAGCAAGGTCGTTTCGCTGTGTCTGAAGTAATGTATATGGTTGGCTTCTCTACGCAGAGCTATTTTACCAAGTGCTTCAACCAAACTTTTGGAATGTCACCAGCCGAATACTCGCGGAGGAACATACAGTCGTAACCATTGGGTTATAACGATAATCAACTTTCCAAATTGGAACTAACACTAAGGCCCATTTCGCGAACTGTCTCTACTCGAGTACCAGTAGCTTCTGAAGACTTTGCGGATCTGTGTTGCACAATGCAATCAAGCAGGAGGTAAACGCTAATCATAGCGTGTTTATCTCCTATTTTCACGTTTACCGACCTCTCACACCACCGTACATGCGGT
>ERZ772926.864-NODE-864-length-15807-cov-4.496699_pt1 | contig 15807 bp, 15 predicted proteins | sample MGYA00511136_ERZ772926 | MGnify/ENA primary metagenome ERZ772926 (study PRJEB29015, sample SAMEA2737917) | human oral metagenome | biome: human oral; feature: human-associated habitat; material: dental | place: China | collected 2153 ... | reverse complement strand
TATTTTTCCACTTTATAATACACAAATAAATAAGAAAAGTATGCTAAACCGCACATTGTAGGAGGATAGTCATCATATAAAATATAAATTTTTATTAATAGGGGAGTATTGGCGCACTGCAAGACTTTCCATATAGCTTAGTCAGTTGTTTCTTACAACACATGTTAATAATGCCAAGAAACTTCTTTTACCATCTTCAACCAATGTGTTTATACTCAACACATGTGGTGCTGATGGTAAACACCATGTGTGCGGAGGCTGCGCACCATATAAAAGAACACAGAGATAGAGCCTGATAACAGACTAAAAAGAGTTCTGTTGTCCCTAACAAAGTTTCCGGATAAGTGGCTGTATTCTAAAAATCAAAATAACATTATAGGACTGTTTCAACAGATAGGACGACAAGTTACCTCTTGTCAAGAAAAAAGGGACCCGTAGCATCACTGCTTAGATCCCTTTAACAAATTAGAGAGTTATAAAAAAATCAGGTTTACTTTCATCAATTACTGCAGATACCTCTACAGTAATATCACTCATAATTACTGTTGAGCAATAATCTTCATTCCCTCTTCCACTGCTTCCATATTCAGTGGAATGAGTTTATGATGGCGTTCTGGCAAACTCTTGAAGAGTGCCTTTTTGAGTCCATCGGTGCTGACAACAGGGCAAACCTTAAGCAGACCCCCCAAGACTATCATATTAAACACCTTTGCATTCTTCATCTCAGCAGCCTTGTCCATAGCATTTATGCGATAGACTGCTATATCCTTACGAGTTGGAGGATTGATGACTCCATATCCATCATAGATAAGCAAACCACCTGGCTTAACCTTTGGCTCAAACTTATCCAACGAAGGCTGGTTCAAAACAATCGCAACATCATACTTGCTGAGAATAGGAGAAGAGATACGCTCATCGCTTACAATAACAGTAACGTTAGCTGTACCACCACGCTGCTCTGGACCATAAGCGGGCATCCATGTTATCTCCTTATCTTCCATTAGTCCCGAATAAGCCAGAATCTTACCCATAGAGAGTACGCCCTGACCACCGAAGCCACTAATTATTATCTCTTTTTTCATATTACACCTTAATTTATATGGGAGACGACTTAAAGACCTGTAGTGTCTTTCAAATCTCCCTTTTCATATTCAGGGAACATATTCTCGCGCATCCACTCGTTAGCTTTCACTGGAGTAAGTTTCCAACCGCTGTTACAGGTTGCCACAATCTCTACCAACGAGCTTCCCTTTCCTTGCATACTTGCTTCAAACGCTTTGCGTATAGCACGCTTTGCTTTATTGATTGAAGCTACGGTGTCAACACTCTGACGAGTAACATAGCAGGTTCCTTTCAGATGACTTGCCAACTCCGTAATGTTCAGATTATAACCATGCAGTTCTGGATCACGACCATATGGACAAGTTGCTGTCTTCTGACCAATAAGCGTAGTAGGTGCCATCTGTCCACCAGTCATACCATAGATCGCATTATTAATAAAGATAATTGCAAAGTTCTCGCCACGATTCAAGGCATGGATTGTTTCTGCTGTACCAATACAAGCAAGGTCACCATCACCTTGATACGTAAACACCAAGCGGTCTTCCCAAAGACGCTTAATACCTGTTGCAACAGCTGGGGCACGACCATGAGGAGCTTCCTGCCAGTCAATATCGAGGTAGCGATAAGCAAAGACAGCACAGCCTACAGGGCATACACCAATCGCCTTATCACTCATTCCCATTTCTTCAATTACCTCTGCAACTAACTTATGAACCACACCATGTGAACAACCCGGACAATAATGCATTGTCGTATCGTTCATTAAGGTCGGCTTCTTATACACCAGATTCTCAGGTAAAATTATATCATTTGCCATAATAAACATCCTCCCGTCTTACTTTACTAACGTTTCCTTGAGTGCCTTGACAATCTCTTCTGGATCAGGAACGATACCACCTAAGCGACCGAAGTGCTCTACTGGTAAAGCGCCATTGATAGCCAAACGAACATCTTGCACCATCTGACCAGCATTGATTTCACTTACCAACACACCCTTCTTACCCTTACATAGCTCTGCAAGTTGCTTGCTTGGGAAAGGCCACAGTGTAATAGGACGGAACAAACCGACCTTCAATCCTGCCTCACGTGCTAACTCAACAGCCTTCTCACCGATACGTGCGGCACTACCGAAGCTGACGATAACATAGTCAGCATCCTCACACTGTTGGGTCTCAAAGCGTACCTCATTCTCACGAATCTGACGATACTTCTCTTGTAAGTGGAGGTTTCTCTCTTCCATCACCTCTGGTTTCAATTCCAAAGAGGTTATGATATTAGGATTACGATCAGCTGTACGACCCATTGAAGCCCAAGGACACTCCTTACGGATTTCTTCCTCTGTACGACGTGGCTTTTGTGGAGGCAGAATTACTTTCTCCATCATCTGACCAATCACACCATCAGAAAGAATCATTGCGGGGTTACGATACTTAAATGCTAACTCGAAGGCTAAGTCAACAAAATCAGCCATCTCCTGTACCGAGTTTGGTGCCAATACAATCACATTGTAATCGCCATTACCACCTCCACGTGTTGCCTGGAAATAGTCACTCTGACTCGGTTGGATAGTTCCAAGACCTGGACCACCACGCTGGACGTTAACAAAGACGCCTGGAAGTTCTGCACCAGCCATATAACTGATACCCTCCTGCATCAAAGCTACACCAGGCGATGAGGAGCTTGTCAGCACACGCTTACCTGCACCAGCACCACCATATATCATATTAATTGAAGCCACCTCGCTCTCAGCCTGAAGAACAACCATACCCGTTGTTTCCCAAGGCTTCAATGCAGCAAGTGTCTCAATTATCTCACTCTGAGGAGTAATAGGGTAACCGAAATAGCCATCAGTACCGCAGCGGATAGCTGCATGGGCAATAGCCTCGTTACCCTTCATTAGTTTTACATCTTGTTCTGCCATAATCATACCTCCACCTTTTTACGATAGACTGTAATACAGCCATCAGGACAAACCGTTGCACAAGCAGCACAACCAATACAATCATCAGGTCGTGCAGACTCTATATACGGATATCCGTGGATATTTACCTTCTTTTGAGCCAATGCAATAACATCTTTCGGACATGCAACGATACACAACTGGCATCCTTTGCATCGATCTGTGTTTACTACAATGGCACCTTTCATCTTGCTCATAGTTTTTGTATTTTAAGGATTATACGCATCCTTGTTATAGAAGTTGAGAATATTCTCCAGCATTTCTTTTGCGACTACTGCTGGAGAATTAGGGTCCAACTCGATTGCCTCCATATAATTGGCTAAGGCCTCTTGCCAGTCGCCTCTTTGTCGGCATTCATTACCTCGTTGGAAATATTCTTCTGCTGTCATCTATTTATAATATTCTTTCTTGCCTGCTGCAAGTGTATTCTTCATCAGTGAGCAGATAGTCATAGGACCAACACCACCAGGCACAGGTGTAATGAAAGAGCAGAGAGGAGCAACCTCATCAAATTTCACGTCACCACAGAGCCTGAAGCCACTCTTGCGTGCCTTGTCTTCAACACGTGTTGTACCGACGTCAATAACCACTGCACCAGGCTTCACCATATCAGCTGTTACAAATTCAGGTCTGCCAATAGCTGCGACAATGATATCTGCCTCCTGACACTCTTTCTTCAAATCCTTTGAACGAGAGTGGCACACGGTTACAGTTGAATCACCATACTGTTTTTGCATCATCAACTGTGCCATAGGCTTACCAACAATATTGCTGCGACCTAAGATAACGCACTTCTTACCTGAAGTTTCGATATGATAATGCTGCAATAAAGTAAGAATACCCAATGGCGTAGCAGAGATAAAGCAAGGAAGACCAATAGCCATACGACCCACATTGATAGGATGAAAACCATCCACATCCTTGCGATAGTCTACCGCCATGATAATCTTCTGCTCATCGATATGCTTTGGCAAAGGAAGCTGAACAATGAAGCCATCAACGTCTTCATCCTTATTCAGCTTATCCACACAAGCCAAAAGCTCTTCTTCTGTCACATCAGCCTCAAAACGAATGAGCGTAGACTTGAATCCACATTGCTCACAAGCAATTACCTTATTCTTAACATAGGTTTCACTTCCCCCATCGTGTCCCACCAAAACGGCAGCCAAATGAGGTTGTTTACCACCTGCTGCAACAATCGCCTTCACTTCCTCGGCAATCTCCTGCTTTATCGCAGTTGCTGTTGCCTTTCCGTCTATTAACTGATATTCCATAGTAATGATATTATTTGATAAATATGTGTCTTTTACATCTTCGGCATATTTGGCATTCCCGGCATACCCTTCATCTTGCTCATCATACCAGCCATCTTCGAGCCAGTAACCATCTTCATCATCTTACGAGTCTGGTCAAACTGCTTAATGAGTCGGTTTACCTCTTGTATATTGGTACCAGAGCCCTTAGCAATACGCTGACGACGAGAGTTGTTGAGCAGTTCTGGATTCGTGCGCTCTTTCGGTGTCATACTCTGGATAATAGCCTCAATACCCTTGAAAGCATTATCGTCGATATCAACATCACGGATAGCCTTGCCTACACCAGGAATCATAGAAGCGAGGTCTTTTAAGTTACCCATCTTCTTGATTTGCTGTATCTGATTATAGAAATCGTTGAAATCAAACTGGTTCTTCTGAATCTTCTTCTGCAGACGTTTTGCCTCTTCCTCGTCAAACTGCTCCTGAGCACGCTCAACAAGTGAAACGACGTCACCCATACCCAAGATACGGTCAGCCATACGACCCGGATGGAACACGTCGATAGCCTCCATCTTCTCACCCGTACCAATGAACTTGATAGGCTTTGTAACGACTGTACGAATTGACAATGCCGCACCACCACGCGTATCACCATCAAGCTTTGTGAGAACAACACCATTGAAATCCAAACGATCATTGAATTCCTTAGCTGTATTCACTGCGTCCTGACCTGTCATTGAGTCAACAACAAACAGAGTTTCATCAGGATGAACATGATTCTTGAGACTCTCAATCTCATTCATCATCTCCTCATCAACGGCCAGACGACCAGCTGTATCGATGATGACAACATCGTGACCCTTTGCCTTTGCCTCAGCAAGTGCATGATCAGCAATCTCGTTCACATTCTTATTCTCAGGCTCGCTATAGACAGCTACACCAACCTGCTCGCCCACAACCTTCAACTGATCGATAGCTGCAGGACGATAAACGTCACAAGCAACCAACAAAGGATTCTTATGTTCCTTTGTCTTAAGCATGTTTGCCAGTTTACCGGAGAATGTAGTCTTACCAGAACCTTGCAAACCACTCATCAAAATGATTGATGGACGACCTGACAAATTCAGACCAACAGCCTCACCACCCATCAACTCTGCCAACTCATCATGTACTATCTTAACCATGAGTTGTCCGGGCTTAACGGCTGTGAGTACGTTCATACCTAATGCTTTCTGCTTTACAGTATCAGTAAAGGTTTTTGCAACTTTATAGTTAACATCGGCATCAAGAAGCGCTCTGCGCACATCCTTCAGGGTTTCTGCTACATTTATCTCTGTAATCTTTCCCTCTCCCTTGAGAATCTTAAAGGAGCGTTCAAGACGATCACTTAAATTTTCAAACATTGCTTTTAAAAGTAAACTTATATATTCTTATTTCTATCTTACAAAGATAATAAAAAGGAAAATAATACAGCAAGCGAACGACCTTTATTTTAATGTATTTTAAAACACAAACCTTATAATAATGCGCAAGTAAATATAGTTTGTGCAAAAAAATGTAAAATAAAACAGCCTCACCCCCTACTTTTCCATTATCACAAGGAAATGTAAAAACAAAACGCATCAAAAACTCTTAGATTATTAGGTTGAAATTTAGCACTTAAATTTCCACTTAAAGTTAGCATCTAAGTTATCCTAAAACCGAATGAATGATATTACACTATTTACCCGCCCATCAATCGACGGCGAATTAAGACAAAACTTTGTAATGTTTTTTCACAGACTACTTCTTATTTGATGCTTAATTTGCTTCGAAAAGATGCCTAATTAGCTTGCAAAAGATGCTCTTTTGAGCTCTTACTAACGCCCTTTTGAACCCGTACTAAGCACCTTTTCTTGCACAGCTTTATAACTAACTGATATAATAACAGTTACAAGCACCCTAAAAACAACTCTTTATATGCCTTTATAGAAGGGTAAGAAGCCTTAAAGATGTAAACATTTTTCTAAACAGGAAACAAAAAAGAAGTGCCGACATCACTCTCTGAAAAGAGGAAAACGTTGTCGGCACTTCCCTATTAATCAAAATACTGAATTCATAAAATCTTGATTATTCTACAAAGTTAATGAGCAGCAATAACAATATATTAGGAATAATCATCCAAGCAAAGAAAACAAACCAAAGCGTAGGCGGACTATCATAAATAGAACCGCGATAATAAGCCATTACACGATTATGATGTCCTCGCATATGATATATATAATATACCATGAAAAACGATAAAAGTATAGGTATACTTATCACGGCTTTTTCCTTCCAACCAGTAAAATGAAGCAGAGTGATATTCAGCAAATTTAAGCAATACCCCAAAAGGAACATAATCCCTAAAGGTATTAGTAACACTCCATCAATACTACGACGCCCTGGGAAAAGCTGATTTAACCGCTCTCCAACAAAGTAAACCAAGTCGAAAAACTAAAACTTTCTCTTACCCATTCTTGCTTTAAAAGTCTATAGAAGACAGTTGATGATTTCCGTAACCGACTTACAGCCATGACGGTCAAGCCAGTCATTAATACCATTACGCACCTTTATCGTAACCTGTGGGTCAATGAAATTCGCTGTTCCAATCTGAATTGCTGTTGCGCCTGCCATAAGGAATTCAATAGCGTCCTCAGCAGTAGAAATACCACCTAAACCGATGACTGGTATCTTCACAGCCTTTGCCACATCATTGACCATTCGGACAGCTACAGGCTTTACAGCAGGTCCACTCAATCCTCCCGTACGAATACTCAACTTCGGACGACGATGCTCAATATCAATTGCCATTCCCATCAACGTGTTAATCAGTGATACCGAGTCAGCACCTTCATCTTCGCAGGCACGTGCAATGCTGGCAACGTCTGTGACATTAGGTGAAAGCTTCACAATCATCGTCTTGTGATAATGCTGGCGCACAGCCTTCACGATAGAAGCAGCACCAGAACAGGTGACACCAAACGACATACCGCCTTCCTTCACGTTTGGGCAAGAGATATTCACTTCAATCGCAGGAATACTCTCCAATGCATCGAGTTTCTCAGCAGTCTCTGCATAAGATTCAGGCGAATTTCCGCTTACATTGACTATCATATTGGTATCGATATCCTTTATCTGAGGATAGATATGCTCGATAAAATAATCTACCCCCTTATTCTGTAAGCCTACGCAATTAAGCATACCCTGAGGTGTTTCTACCATACGAGGATAGTCATTTCCCTCACGTGGTTCCAATGTTGTTCCCTTAACGATGATACCCCCAATTTCTTCCAATGGTACAAAGTCGGCAAACTCTAAACCATAACCAAAGGTACCGCTGGCAGTCATCACCGGATTCTTGAGATGTAAGTCATTTATCTTTACACTTAAATCAGCCATATTATAATCATCTATTTTTACAAAATTATGTGGTATTAGCTTCTTTCACCTATTAGAATTACGCATCTATTCCGTCTTCTATAAGGAGACTAAGTCCCTACCACTTCTTTCTGATTTATTCTCCCCACATCAACCTACGTGTATCGAAGACAGGACCTTCTGTACATACGCAGAGATTTCCCTCTTTTGTTTTCTCTACACAACACAGACAAGCACCGACACCGCAAGCCATCATATTCTCTAACGATGCCTCACAAGGAATAGATGCTCGGTGAGCATAACGTGCCACAGCCATCATCATTGGCTTAGGACCACAGGTTGAGATACGGTCAAAATGCTCTATGGATAGAATAGAGTGATTTGTGACAAAGCCTTTCTCACCAAGAGAACCGTCCTCTGTAGTGATACATACCTTTCCATACTGCTCGAAAAGCGACACCTCTGCTAAGTCAGCTGCCGTACGAGCTCCCAACAAAAAGACTGGAGTTCCGCCAGCATCTTTTATCTGCTTACCGAAGAAAAGCAACGGAGCTACACCGACACCACCGCCAACAAGCAACACACGTTCTGACGGACTTGTCAAAGGGGCAAACGTATTACCCAAAGGAAGAACACAGTTTAACCTATCGCCTTCACGTAGACGTGCAAGCGTACGCGTACCTTCTCCTACAGTTGCAACAAGCAGCCACAACTCATTACGGTCAAAATCAACGAAATTAATAGAAATAGGACGGCGAAGAAAGGTAGAAGGCGAGCCGTCCACTCTCACCTCTACAAACTGACCGGGCAGCATCTCTGGAAGGGGTTTCTCATCTGTCAGCTTAATAAGGACATTCCTTGCATTGACACGCTCCACAGAAGATACCTTCAAGTCGAGGACATACTTCTTCATCTTTGCTTTGCTTTTTAATACTATGCAAATATAGATAAAATATCCCGATTATAGGCTGATTGAAGAAAAAAACAGAAAGAAATACTTGTAAAACAAGTGCTTCCATAAACATCTGGCACATAAATCATACAATTTGCACCTTACTATATATAATCAGAAAGCTACCATCTTACCATTTATAACCATCTGCCATAGCTCAGCACATAACGTGTTGATGCCCAGCACACGTGGTGCTGATGGTAAGCACCAATCGTGCTAAGGGCTAAATATCTCAGAATATAACTCTAAAAAGCAAGTGATTTACTGTCTGGAAGGAGTTATATAGCTAAAAACAAGTCTTACCAAAACTCGTCTCCACAAAAGTAGACTGTCTATAAGGGTACAATATATATAACCATTGCAATAGATTGATGATAAACCACTTATCAGATTGTCCGATTGACAATTAGACTTATCAGCTATCAAACAACTCTATTACTGTAAATATTCTTCCAAAAGAAGGTAAGATTATCGGATTTTCTTTGTACTTTTGCCATGTTGGTTGCATAGTTTAATACTTTAATCCCAACACAAAGTCAATATATTTCTGCTATATGACTAAATAAAGGGGCTATATTCCGTCTCTCTCAAACGCTTATAACAACACTTAAATCAAAACATAACGAACCACAGACTGTAGAAAGCTAAGAGTTTAAAAGCTCTTTTTTATTCTTGAGAATTAAGACACAAAAACATGAAAGAAACATTAAGAATCTCAAACCTGCTATTCCAACATAGACTTAACTATTATAAAAATGGAATAAGTCTCTCTGAGCAGGTTCATCAGATTACCAAGACACATCTGGATAAGATGCCATTTCATCTGAATGTCATAGAAGCCGCTTGCAGAGGTCGTTTTAAAGAGACTGGACATAGTCGTGTACTCGCAAACCTACTCCAACATCCAGTCATTCAATCTTCGTTTATAAAGAATATTCTGAATATCCAACATGAATATATGCATGTGACAGCGGAAAAAAATAGGATTGATGTTGCATTAAAGGGAAAAGACATATTTGTAATAATAGAGAATAAAGTGAATGATGCTGAGGAAATGGAAAACCAGATCTATCGCTACGTTAACGAAATTGGCATAAAGAAATATGATTTCACGCTGTCGCAGATCTATGTCATATATCTTACCCCTACCAACCGTACACTTCCTTCGCTGTATTCATTATGTGATAAGAACAAGGAGAATAACGTATTTGAAGCACTGGGAAAAGAACACTTTAAAGTTCTATCATATAAATATGATATTATAGATTGGCTACGTAAGTTATCTATTGAAAATGAGCCACATATAGCAAGTGCATTGGATCAATATATTGACTTTTTAGAAAATAAATTTCATATATCACCAATTTATCAAAAAATGAACAAAGAAATTAGAGACTTCATATTGAAAGAACTTCATATTGAAGAAAAGCCTTTCCAAGAGCAGATATCAGCTCTAAATAAGCAAAAAGACAAAGTGATGGCCTTATCAGATTCTATCGAAAACCTTAAAATCGAACTGCGCAAAGAAGAATCAAATAGGCTCATGAGAGAATGGCAATCAGAAATAGAGAAAGATATCTCTTTATCTCAAGACGACCATTCGTTTGGTATACAATTAAAAAATCAAGTTTGGTTAGGCGTCTGGGATGGTTACGATGCAAAAAATAATTTACCATATTGGGGATTTCAACTGGAAAATTACAAGAAAAGCGAGATGCCAGATCTTCTCGAATCAATTAAAAAATTGATTGAGAAGTCTAATATCAAACACTACCAAACAGACGAAAAAGATTTTATTGCTTGGTGCACAACTAACAAAGGTGTTTCGAGATTCCAGTCACTGTACGAAGCGGCAAAAGAATCGGGGATGCTGTAAAATAGTTTTTTTAATATTCTGTTGCTCAAACAATAACACTTAAAGCAGAATATTACAATCTCAAGGACAACACCTGATAAAAACATAAACTTATGGAAAAAATAGATATTACCAAAGAGTTAGAATCTTTCTACCATCATCTGAACGAAACCTCTATAGACAGAACTATCTTTTCAGCAAGATTCGGTGATGGTAAAACAGAGTTCCTGAAACAGTTCAAGGAAAAGTACCAAAGCGAATATGAGTTTTACACCCTTTACCCTGTCAACTATCAGATTGCTCCAAACGAACAGATAATGGAGTACATAAAAAGAGACCTGCTATTCCAACTGCTTCTCAACGAAAAAATTAAACCTGGTATAGAGATTCCTAACCCTATCGCATTCCAATGGTACCTCTGTAACAATATGTTTGACATCATACGGGACTGTATGAAATTTGCTCCATCACTCATTGGGACAATGGCGCAATACCAAGTGGTATTAGGGGGCATAACAGCACTTGCAGAAACGATCATCAAGCAATATCAGAAATTTAAAGCTTTCAAAGAAGAAATCAACAATAATAGTTTTAAAGAAGGGGTGAACTATATTGGGCATTTCAATAACGAAGCTGGTGGTATCTACGAGTTAGACCCTATCAGCTGGCTCATTGCTAAAAGCATTACTGCTGAAAAAGGAAAAACACCCGTCCTCATCATAGAAGATCTTGACCGTATTGACCCAGCCCACTTGTTCAGAATCCTCAATATCTTCTCTGCTCACATAGACAGGCAATATCTATTAAGTGACCAGAACATAATAGAAGATGGCGAAGAGAAGCCTTTAGACCAACTTCCGAATAAATTTGGGTTTAAGAAGATCGTTTTTGTCATGGATGCAGAAGCAACTAAGGCTATTTACGAGAAATTCTATGGTAATTATAATTATCAGGGATATATCAGTAAATTTATCTCTAAACGTATTTTTGAATATTCTATAACTGAAACAGCACGATTAAGGTTGAGTGAACATATCTATCACGAATGTAAAATAGACAGAGAAACAATGTTTGAAGCTTTAACAGATGAGATAAAGAATTTAGGACTCTCTGTAAGAGACATCGTTAGAGTACTTGATGGGTTTACAAATTCCTATAGAAAAGAAGTGGTAAAAATAACTGATGATATGCAGTTTTTATCGGATACACCTCTTGTTAAAATCCTTTCCATATTAAGCAGATTGGGAGTAAAGAGAAATAATATGCCCAAAGTTATCCAGAAGATAAAACCAAATGAGGAGATAATACGTTTGTTGAGCAGCTTTGCCTTAGATAGAAGTTTTAATACAAATGGGAAATACATACGATATAATGGACAACCGTATTACATAACATTTAACATAGATGGGAATAAGAAACTGATTGTAGACAATATATTTTCAATATCTAACGAGATGGTAGGAGTAATTCAGTGTACAGAAATAGATTTTGAATCTATCATAAACAAAGCATTAAAATATGTAAACTAACAAAAGAATGGGTTTTCCTAATATTATTTTAGTTTGAAAATATAAAATCCCTTCAGCAATCATGTCTTAACTGATAGCTTGTGTCATCTTGCCTTCATCTCTGACTGCTTTGAGCAATCTTGCATATTCAGCTTAGATTGCTCTTAGAGTTACCAAATTATACTGAGCGAAAATAATAGTTTATCCGACATTTCAAGTAGTATATCTTTCATTATAGACTTAGAACATGATAGAGATAAGCATGAAACGAAATAGAACAAGACACTCTATATATAATTCGAAGAGTAAGAAAGGAGACGAAAAGACTGTATGTGGTTGCTTTATCAAGTTTAAGTAAAAAGTCCACTATCGATGAACGATTTTCTCCAATTATACTTTCCTGTCACTACTATCATCCAAAGAGAGTGTATAACTAATTAGTTTATAAGGAGTTTGTACTAAATGTTAAAATGACAGCAAACTGAATCGAAAATAGTTTGGTAGGTAAATGCTTAAATTAAAGTCTATCGGTTCACATCAAAGATCTGAAGGGATAAAATAAAAACATAAGAACCAGTGGTATTAATATGGTAAAAAGCCATTGAGTTTTCAAAGTACATTTGAATGCTATGTACACCTATACTTATAGCAAAACTAATATATCAAAGTTAAAACAAAGGCTTGTAAGAAAGACTACATAGATTCTTATAGAATAATGTACGCTACTTAGAAATTGTTTTAAAAGATAACTAATGTAACTTTGCACTCGAAAGTTAACAAATACGTTTACAAACTCCGAGTGCTATTCTTTGAATATCAATTTCGCATTCCAAAGACTTACTTCTTTGGTACAAAAGTCTCCCATGTTTGGTCATCAAAAAAGATACGAATCTCGGTGATACGACGTTGTGGTTTGTCAATATATTTTATCTCTGTTCGAGCTGGCGTTTTATAGCCATTATCATTATAAGGTGAACTTACTTGTTCGGCTTCAGCCTGCGATGGGGAGGTAGAATAAGAGAAATCAAGTGCGCCTTCAGAATTACCAGGACGCATCATGTCGGTTTCTGCATTAGAAGAATTAGACTCAACCCCCTGATCTTTAAACATAGGTCCTTGTCCATACATAAGCCAGTCAAGATTAATCTTGGTGAACTTACTTCTGATTGCCTCAACAGTATTTAGAGTCGGTTTTGTCCTTCCTGTAAAAATACTGCTGAGAGATGCAGATGAGATTCCTATGAAATCTGAGAAGGTTTGCTGAGTCATGTGCTGACTCTCCATGAGCTGTCTGATTCGATCTTTCATATCCAAATTCTATCGTTCGTTAGCAAATAGAGAAGTTTTTTAGCTGATTAGCCACTTCTCTAACAACTTTACAAAGGTAAATATAATATTTTAAACATCAAAACAATAAAGCAAATAGATTTTATTTGTATATCTAACTTTTTATATTTACATTTTACAATTATAAAGTAATTAAAGTGTGCATTCCTAATATACATTTACAAATCAACATATACGTACCTATACGATATAAAATAAATAAATAAACAAAAATACCTAAACCACTGGCTATAATACATATTATTGAGCATATACAAACCTAAAAAGTGGAAATATACGGTTTATAAGGCTTTAAAAGGTAAACAAAGCTATTAAAACAACATTGATTTATAATAACTATTTGATTTACAGTAATATAACAACACAATTAATCATGTGTATAAAAATACATTTACGTTTGCAAAGCTATAAAGCCACATTTAACAATACAAATATGAACTTGTCTGAGCATTTATTTATTATTAAATAATCACCTTTTATCAACAAACATAAACCAAGATAGCAACATTTTTAAATATCAGATTTACAATATAAAACCATAACATATGTGAAAGATAAATCGTTTCTCCAAGAAAAGAACCATTTTTTGCATGCTTCAAGTATTTACGAACAAGGGGAAAGAAGGCGAAAAATACGCAAAAAATGAAGGAGCTAAAATGAGCTAACTCCCCTAATACTCAATAGAAAACATGAAAAAAGCACCCTTTTTAGAGTGCTTCTTTTAGCTTAAAATAGCGTTATTTTTGATTGAAAAGGGTCATTTTTCTGCTTGAAAAAGCATAAAAACCCATCATTTTTTTAATGAAGAATGAAGAAAATCAGCTCTTTCATCAAATCTCCTGCACCAGTATTAGGATTTTCCAATCCTTTACTCTTTCCATCGATATCTCGAATCTTAGAAATAATATCCATCGTTTTGCGTGCAGAATAGTTCTTTTGTCCAATCACAAAATCTTTTGCTCCCCATATGCTTCGTAAATCTAAAGCTGCTGCTATATCTTTTTCTGTGTTTTTCTGAGGCGCGTAATGAACAATCATCAGACTTTGAAAATAAGAAAAGAGCAAAGGAAGGAAAGAATAAAGAGAACCAGCCTTAGGATTATTGTCAAAATATTTCACAATCTGATTTGCCTTAAAACAGTCTTTCTGAACAATTGCATTCCTAAGTTCAAACGCATTGAAATCTTTACTTACTCCAATCTCCTTTTCCACGACTTCTGGTGTTACCATAAGATTGTCTGCAGGGAGCGAAATAAGAACCTTATCAAGTTCTGAAGTAAGACGACTGAGATCTGCCCCAATATGATCAGCTATAATCTGACACGATTTAGGGTCGATACTAACTTTTCTTTCTTTTAAGTAACGTTGGATAAAATCAGGGAGCTGATAGTCGCGCAACTTCTTACTTTCAAAAACGACACCTACAGATTGTGCCAATCCAAGCGTCTTCTTACGTGCATCAATTTTCCCGTTTTTATGACACCATACAAGGATGGTTGATTTTACGGGATTTTTGAGATACTTATCCAATGATTCTAAAGAGCGTATATTCTGTGCTTCTTTGACGATTATCACTTGATGTTCAGCCATCATTGGATAGCGTCTTGCCATATCAGCTACTTGAACAGCTGTTACGTCTGATCCGAAGCAGATGGTTTCATTAAAATCCCGTTCTTCTGGAGAAAGAACATGTTCCGCTATATAATCAGAAATCTGGTCTATATAATAAGATTCTTCACCCATCAGCATATAGATGGGTGCAAACTTCTTATTCTTCAGATCCTGCATTATACTCTGAAATGTTGATCCTTGCTTTGCTGGCATTTACTTTTTTATTAACTTTGCATAAAAGATAAACCATATACACAAGTAAGAAATATAAGGATATAAACCTTTATTGATAGAAAAACTATCTAAGGAAATACATCTCCCAAAGTCTTACGGTATGGTCTTTCATGCAAAGTTAATAGAAAAGAGATAGAAAACAAAATTTTCATTTGACTTTCACTATACACTTTACACCTTATTATATATAAGATATTTAGATATGATGCAGCTTAACCTCCCTCCTTATCAGATTAGAGTAAGAGAGGTAAACGGACGAAAGCAGATTTTTGATGTACTTCGCAGGAAGTATATAGCACTCACGCCAGAGGAATGGGTGCGCCAACACTTTATTCATTATCTCATTGAGCATAAGAGTTATCCTGCTACTCTACTGGGCAACGAGGTTCCACTACAAGTAGGTGAGAAGAAAGTCCGCGCTGATAGTGTACTTTACGACAATCACCTTCGTCCAAGGATGATTATTGAATACAAAGCACCTACTATACCATTGACGCAGAAGGTTTTTGAACAGATATCTGTTTATAACCTCCTACTCCACGTTGATTATCTAATTGTATCAAATGGCTTAGATACTTATATCTGTAAAATGGATTATGAGAATCAAACATACGCATTTCTCG
>ERZ772926.862-NODE-862-length-15842-cov-31.363210_pt1 | contig 15842 bp, 23 predicted proteins | sample MGYA00511136_ERZ772926 | MGnify/ENA primary metagenome ERZ772926 (study PRJEB29015, sample SAMEA2737917) | human oral metagenome | biome: human oral; feature: human-associated habitat; material: dental | place: China | collected 2153 ... | reverse complement strand
CCACATCGGACAAGTCCCACAAGGAAGACGACGCCGCACACCACGACGGCGACGAACACCCCAAGAACACCGACGACAAGCACACCACCAAGAACGACGACGCCGACACCAATCCCACCAAGGACGACGCCGACTCCAAGTCCGACAAGGACGACGACACGCACAAGTCCGACAAGGACGGTGACAGCGAGGGTTCCGGAAGCCACGACGGAAACGAAAGCTCCGACGATGAACCAGCCTTTGCCGATGGGATCACAGCAGGCGGCCATCCTGGCCCTTACAAAGAGGCAAACGACGGTTTTATCACCGATTTCGCGGAGAAGAATGGCCACACACTCGATACGGACCACGGGCCGATCGGCGCAGACCTGGTCGATCATCGAAAACCAATCAGCACAGATCCTGATACTGGCGAACAGATTTCTGCAGAACTGTACAAGGAACGCGCGACCGGACCTGATGGTAAAACAGACTGGCCAAATGTAAAAAAGCATCCTGAGCTAGCCGACGTTATGATAGATGGCGTTTACCTTCACGGAGATCCAGAAAAGGGAATTCCTCCGTTCCAGGATATGGCAGTCGACGAATTCATTAAGGAATACCCCGGAAACCTTGATCGAATTGGAGGAGACTACGGCGAATACTTCGCTCTAGTTGGCAAAGACGGGCCGGACTCTTTCCAGAAGCGATCAATCCACGCAGATTCACTCTACGCTCCATACAGCGAATTCGAGTTCCACCCAGAAAACCTACCTCCAGGAACGCGCGTAGAAACGGGAATTGTGTACCCATGGTTTGATTCACCCGGAGGATCACGACAGGTCAAGCTGTATACCATTAACCCTGCTACTCACAAGCCCAGGTACCTAACGCCCAAGCAGCTTCTTGAAGATCCGAACCCTGTTCTAGTTAGAAAGACAATCAAATGAACGAAGAACTCGCTGCATACATCACTCGCCTGTGCGAACTATCGGGACACACAACCCAGATCGACGATGATGTGATCCTGGTCGAGCCGAGTAAAGACCTTATCTACGACGCATTCACCATGGTCGAGGAATACTATGCCTACGGTCACGTCGAAAGATACTCATTCAGCGGGGAAGACTTCGGATCCGCGTCCTTCGAGATTTTCAAGAAGTTCGCGATTATGCACTTCGCCGCCGACATTCGCGCAGCACACCAGCTCCCACCCCTCAACGTCCCAGCAGTGACCGACGTTCACCCCGGTTTTTCCATCGAATTCCTCGAACCGATCGCGTATCTGCTGACAAGCAAAGCCTCCCCCATTCCCAAAACATTCACAACCTTCTCGCCAGCTGCGCTGCTCTCACTGTCATATCTGATGGGCACGTCAAGCGAGGACCTGCTCTCCCTGGTCCTCGAACCGTCCGGGGCCGGATACGCCGCGCTGTACCAGCAGAGCTGACACTCCTCTCTCCCGCCTTGTGCTCACGGAGCATAGGACGAGAGCGTCGGTCACACCTCCTCCCCTCGTACGACGGGAGGAGGTGTGCCATTTCGCGCTCGCCCGTCAGTTACGATGTCCGCAGAGGCAACGACCCGAAGGAGTGAGTGCCCATGCTGAAAGAATTCAACGATCTCATATCCACGCTCTGCGCGAACTCTTCAATCATGCGCAAGGAACGAGACGGCAGACTGTTCTTCACTGTCGATGGAATTCTCTTTGATTCTTTCTGGTACTCGACAGACAACTACCGCTTCGGCACGAGCGAACGCCCAAGCCGTGTCGGCGCAACGCTGCGAACCCCGAGTTCGACAGTTGCGAGATATGAGTTGGTGCGCCTTCTGGGCGGCTACAACCGATGGTCGCATGGGCGGCAGGCAGTCGAGCTAGCGGCTGACCCGGATTCCCTCCAAGCAAGCTGGACGATAAGCCCCGGACAACTGTTCGGCGAGCAGATCCTGTCAATGCGCAGTTGCCCCGACGTAGAGTTCACCTCGTTCGACGAACAACGCGCGTACAAGCTCGCACATCTCATGCAGTATCCCTTTGAGGACGCACTACAGCTGTATCTGGGTGAGTAGAACCAACGCACCTAACAGGGGCTGCGTGCGCGGCTTCGTAGTCGATCGCTCTCGCGACCACCGCTTCAGCACACCGCACGTAGGTAGGATTGGGGAAGCCTGCCTCGATGGCACAATCGGCGCACGCCCCAACCTAGCGAAGGGAGCCAGTCATGTGGGAAGAGTTTCGTAGCCTCGCGCTCCCACTCCTCGGCGAGCACTTTCCCCCGAATCTCGTCAAAGATAACGGTGACCGTCTCGTCTTTACCGATAGGCGTAGTCTGGCAAGCTTTTTCGTCACCGAGAACGCACGAGGACTTACCATCGGCCGCTACGAAGAACGCAATACCGTCGGTACGTTCTTCACGAGCCCTTCCATTGAGTTGGCGACCATAGCACTGACACTCCTCGCACGCGAGGGGCTGGGCAAGCTCGTCGATATGCACTATCCTACGGACGAGCTTCTAGGCCCCGTGCCGGGCACCGACTACAGCATCGCTGATGAAGGTACCGATGGTTATTATCTGACGCACAAAACTGACAGCACACTGAGCGCAGATTGCGACTATTTTACATACGCCCGCGCAATTGCACTCGCAGCTTCGGCACGCGGTGCGTAGGTAGGATGGGGGTGGCCTGCCTCGATGACGCAATCGGTGCAGGCCCCGACCTCTCGAAGAGAGCCGGTCGTGTGGGAAGAGTTTCGAAGCCTCGCGCTCCCATTCCTCGGCGAGCGCTTTCCCCCCAATCTCATAGAAGATAACGGTGACTGCATCGTTGTCACCAGTAGGCGTGACGTCAGAAGCTACGTTCTCACTGAGGATGAGAGGGGAGTTGTCATTGCCTTCGAGGGTGAGCGAAACACCGTGGTCCCGTTCTGCATAACCAAATCTCCCGAACTCGCCGCCACGTGTCTCACTCTGCTTGCACGCGGCGGGATAGCCACGCTCACGGACATGTCGTACACGCCTCTGGATCTCTTGGGTCCCGTCCCGCACACGGCATTCACCATTTCGAAGAAGTCCCTACCGTTTTTCGATCCCACGTCTACTATCGATCCTGCGGCATCCACGAAATGCCGATCATTCGCATGCGCTCGAGCTATCGCCGAGGCCTCGACCCCCGCGCTGGGTTCACCGCAGCCGTAGAATCGAGACAGTCGATAGCGCACGCTGAGGAGGAGTAACTCTCGCATGAACGAAGAACTCGCCGCATACATCACTCGCCTGTGTGAGCTATCCGGACACACAACGTGGATCGAGGATGATTCGATCCGCATCGAGCCGGGTGAAGACTTTGTCTACGACGCATTCACCATGGTCGAGGAATACTACGCCTACGGTACGATCGATAAGTACTCATTCAGCGGGGAACGCTTCGGAACCGCATCCTTCGAGATCTTCAAGAAGTTCGCGATCATGCACCTCGCCGCCGACATTCGCGCAGCACACCAGCTCCCACCCCTCAACCTCCCAGCAGTGACCGACGTTCACCCCAGCTTTTCCATCGAATTCCGCGAACCGATCGCGTACCTGCTGACAAGCAAAACCTCCCCCATCCCCACGACATACACATCCTTCTCGCCAGCTGCGCTGCTCTCATTGTCATATCTGATGGGCACGTCAAGCGAGGACTTGCTCTCCCTGGTCCTCGAACCGTCGGGCGCCGGATACGCCGCGCTGTACCAGCACGACTAAGGGTTCCCCGCTCCCGGTGCTAGCTCACGGAGCACAGGACGAGACAGTCGGCCACGCCTCCCCTCGTACGACGGGAGGCCAGAGATGCCATTCCGCGCTCGCCCGTCAGTTAGGATGTCCGCAGAGGCAACGACTCAAAGGAGTGAGTGCCCATGCTGGAAGAATTCAACGATCTCATATCCACGCTCTGCACGGACTCTTCAATCGTGCGCGAGGTGCGCGAGAATAGACTGTTTTTCACCGATGACGGCCTTATCTTTCACTCGTTTTGGGAATCGAACGACTATTTTAGGTTTGCTCGTTCGGAACGCCCATCATTCGGTGGCGGCTATTTGTGGACGCGCAACCCAACCATCGCAAAGTATCAGCTGGTTATCGTTCTCGGAAGTTCTATTCGGCGCCTCAACTCATGGGATCCAATAGCACTACCGTCACAGCCAGACACTCTCAAGACCGCCTGGTCACTCACACCTGTACCAGGCACGACAGCGATTGACTGCGTTTACGTTGACGATCCGAAACTTAGTTTCGGGACCTTCACCAACGACCAATGGCTTCGACTCGCGAGTCTTCTCACTATGCCCCTCGAGGACGCGATTCGGCTCTACACAACGGAATAACCCGCCGCGGAAAACGTTCGCTCGTCACCCTTCAAGGTGACGAGGCCTCGGCCCCCTCCCCAGACTCACCGCAGCCGTAGAATCAAGGCAGTCGATCCTGCACACCGATGAGGAGCAACCCTCGCATGAACGAAGAACTCGCCGCCTACATCACTTACCTGTGCGAACTATCGGGACACACAACCCGGATCGACGACGATGTGATCCTCGTCGAGCCGGGTGAAGACTTTATCTACGACGCATTCACTATGCGGAAGAACTATTACGTCTACGGCCACTACAACAGATACGCTTTCAGCGGCACGCGGTTTGGGTCCGAGTTCTTCGAGATCTTCAAGAAGTTCGCGATTATGCATTTCGCTGCCGACATTCGCACTGCTCACGACCTTTCCCCGATCACATTCCCGGTAATTTCCTTCCCACACCCGAACTATTCCATCGAGAACGTATCAGGCGGCACGCACAAGCTGATCGATACACGAACGGCAGTTCCTACGACTTTTACGACCATCACACCGGATGCCCTCGTGTCTCTGTCGTACCTGATGGGCACGTCAAGCGAGGACTTACTCTCCCTCGTCCTCGAACCGTCCGGGGCCGGATACGCCGCGCTGTACCAGCAGAGCTAACAATCCCCTCTCCCGCCTCGTGCTCACGGAGCACGGGACGAGACAGTCGGCCACGCCTCCTCCCCGCGTACGAGGGGAGGCCAGAGATGCCGTTCCGCGCTCGCCCGTCAGCTACGATACGCAGAGGCAACAACCCAAAGGAGTGAGTGCCCATGTTGGAACAGTTCAACGACCTGATTTCCACAATCTGTACGAACTCTTCAATAGTTCAAGAGGTACGCGAAGATAGATACTTCTTTACAGATGATGGTAGCATATACGATTCGTTCTGGAAGTTTGGAGGCTATTACAAGTTTGCTACAACAGAACGTCTATCCTATGGTGGCGCACACCTATGGACACGCAACCCAATTGTCGCAAAGTATGAGCTAACTATCATCCTCGGAAACTGCGTTCGTCGCGCAAACTCCTGGAAACCTATAGCACTACCAGCAGAGACAAACGCGATTCAAAAGGCATGGTCATTGACGCCACTCCCGAACTCTACCGCCGTCGAGTGTACTTTTGAAGACAATCCCGACTTTACTTTCGGAACACTTGAAACTGAACGATGGCTGCCACTTGCCAAGCTGATGAGCATGAATCTTGATGATGCAATTCAGCTCTACCTTACTGAATAGCCTCCATTCAACCTTTCATTGACAAGCACGGGTCAGACCTGTGCCGACTCGGAGACCCCGACGGTAAGTTCGCGGCCGCAGTACACAAGGACGGCACGCTTCCATCGTTTGGCGAGCGAGGATTGTTCCAGCCCTTCTCGCTGGGCGCACCGGATATGCGCGCACGCCTGACCGGAGAACTTCCCGAGGGACACATCGTCAAATACGGCCAGGTCGCCCCCGCTTTTGGCTAACCCGGAGGAGCAATACAGCTGCAGATTTGGGGACCCGACGAAAAGACGGGTATCATCAGGGAGTTGACACTAAGAGAGTGGAAGAAGCGGGGGATCATTGAGTATGTCAAACACGATTAGCGAAGATGAGTTCATCAAGACCCTGGTTTCCTTGCTCGAGCGAGAGCTTTACGTTGTCAGCGAGGATCACGTGTGGTTTCGGAGCAACGATCTTAATGTCATGATCCACGCGTGGTACGAGGACGGTTTCTACTCGGGCGGGTCAAGCGAACGCCTCTCTCCCCCTGGCACCAGCATGTGGGCAGATTCTCTTACCCCCGTGAAGCAGTGGCTGCTCATGTACAACTTTGATCTACTGCGCTATTGCCTCGGCCTCGAGTATTTTGGCATCAGGTTTCGGGAGCTGCTGATTGCACCGCACTGGTCCCACCGCCCCGGCATCAATCAGTATTCCCTAGAGCTGTGTCACAACGATCAACCCACCGGCGTCTTTGCAGGCAAATGGTCCGACGAATCCACCAACCTGACATGGTTCCTGAACCACACGCCCGAGCGTCTCCTCGAGATCGCCCGCATCGAGGATGTCGAGGAGGCCTGCCAGGCCCTCTTCGGAACCACACGTATCCCCTTCAACAAAGAAGACGACTGACCCGCGGCAGACCCGCTACCTATTCAGAGAAGCAGACGCCCCTGGGACCGTTAACTATGCCGAACACGATTAGCGAAGATGAGTTCATCCGGACCCTCATTGCCTTGCTTAAGCGAGAGCTCTTTGGGCTCTTCATAATTGGGGGTGTAGTTGGGGTTTGAATCCTCCTGTTTCGAGGAGTGCTCGGGTGGTGTAGTGGGTGAGGTTTCGCAAGTCCGAGTGCGGATCCGCGTAGGTGTTCGAGGTGGCCGTTGATGGCTTCGGTGGGGCCATTGCTGGTGTCGGGGTGGTCGAAGTAGGCCAGGATGTCCCCGGATCGGTGTTTGAGTGTCCTGCCCGGTGTGACGATCTCTGTGAGGGAGCGAGGGACGCCCGCGTCGCTGAGACGGTCTATGTCGGTTTGCATCAGGGCCTTACCGTGGATTTTGTTGGGATCGCGGCAGGCGCCAGGTAATGTTCTGGTAGACGCTCCAGGTGACCTCGAGGGCGACGCGGCAATCGCTGGTGAACAGGTCGAGGATCCGCTGTTGTTGGCGTGGGGTGAGCAGGCAGGATCTGGTGTGGAGTATACGGCGGGCATTGTAGAGGGGGTCTGTGGCCCGGCCGCGCCGATGGTGGAGTTCTTGCTGGATGCGCCTGCGACACTCATCGAGAGCATCACCGGCGAGGTGTACGACGTGGAAGGGGTCCATGACCGCGGTTGCATCTGGGAGCTCGTCAGCGGCTGCGCTTCCCGCCCAGGATTCACCAGGGCAGTAGAATCGAGGCAGTCGATACCTCGCCTCGAGGAGGAGCAACCGTCACATGAACGAAGAACTCGCCGCATACATCACTCACCTGTGCGAACTCTCCGGACACACAACGCGGATCGACGATGATTTGATCCTGATCGAGCCGGATCATGGCTTTATCTACGACGCATTCACCATGCGGCGGGAGTACTACGCCTACGGCCAGGTCGATAAGTACTCATTCTCCGGGGCACGCTTCAGCTCGGTCTCCTTGGAGATCTTCAAGAAGTTCGCGATCATGCACTTCGCCGCCGACATTCGTGCAGCGCACCAGCTCCCACCTCTCGCTATCCCAGCAGTGACCGACGTTCACCCCAGTTTTTCCATCGAATTCCTCGAACCGATTAGCTACTTCCTGACAAGCAAAGCCTCCCCCATTCCCAAAACATACACAAACGTCTCACCCAAGGCCTTGGTCTCTCTGTCGTACCTGATGGGCACGCCAAGCGAGGACTTGCTCTCCCTGGTCCTCGAACCGTCGGGCGCCGGATACGCCGCGCTGTACCAGCACGACTAAGGGTTCCCCGCTCCCGGTGCTAGCTCACGGAGCACAGGACGAGACAGTCGGCCACGCCTCCCCTCGTACGACGGGAGGCCAGAGATGCCATTCCGCGCTCGCCCGTCAGTTAGGATGTCCGCAGAGGCAACGACTCAAAGGAGTGAGTGCCCATGCTGGAAGAATTCAACGATCTCATATCCACGCTCTGCACGGACTCTTCAATCGTGCGCGAGGTGCGCGAGAATAGACTGTTTTTCACCGATGACGGCCTTATCTTTCACTCGTTTTGGGAATCGAACGACTATTTTAGGTTTGCTCGTTCGGAACGCCCATCATTCGGTGGCGGCTATTTGTGGACGCGCAACCCAACCATCGCAAAGTATCAGCTGGTTATCGTTCTCGGAAGTTCTATTCGGCGCCTCAACTCATGGGATCCAATAGCACTACCGTCACAGCCAGACACTCTCAAGACCGCCTGGTCACTCACACCTGTACCAGGCACGACAGCGATTGACTGCGTTTACGTTGACGATCCGAAACTTAGTTTCGGGACCTTCACCAACGACCAATGGCTTCGACTCGCGAGTCTTCTCACTATGCCCCTCGAGGACGCGATTCGGCTCTACACAACGGAATAACCCGCCGCGGAAAACGTTCGCTCGTCACCCTTCAAGGTGACGAGGCCTCGGCCCCCTCCCCAGACTCACCGCAGCCGTAGAATCAAGGCAGTCGATCCTGCACACCGATGAGGAGCAACCCTCGCATGAACGAAGAACTCGCCGCCTACATCACTTACCTGTGCGAACTATCGGGACACACAACCCGGATCGACGACGATGTGATCCTCGTCGAGCCGGGTGAAGACTTTATCTACGACGCATTCACTATGCGGAAGAACTATTACGTCTACGGCCACTACAACAGATACGCTTTCAGCGGCACGCGGTTTGGGTCCGAGTTCTTCGAGATCTTCAAGAAGTTCGCGATTATGCATTTCGCTGCCGACATTCGCACTGCTCACGACCTTTCCCCGATCACATTCCCGGTAATTTCCTTCCCACACCCGAACTATTCCATCGAGAACGTATCAGGCGGCACGCACAAGCTGATCGATACACGAACGGCAGTTCCTACGACTTTTACGACCATCACACCGGATGCCCTCGTGTCTCTGTCGTACCTGTTGGGCACGTCAAGCGAGGACTTACTCTCCCTCGTCCTCGAACCGTCCGGAGCCGGATACGTTGCTCTCTTTGAGGGCTAGCCCGCATCCACGCCCACTGGCGCGAAACTCCGGAACAATAGCAACCACGTAAGCATCCTCTGATCGCAGCGGAAGGACCACCACCATGCTCGAACAGCACACCAAGCTCATCGAACGCCTCCTACACGGCTCGTTGACCAGAACAAGTGAATTTAACGAGGGTTGGACTTTTACGAATGATGGCACCCTCTATTTCACTGTCTGGGATAAGGACGGAACCACATTCTTCTCATGGTCAGAAAGACAACCATCGACGAGTCCCGGCCTTAAGACTGATTGTGATTCTGTCGCTGCCTACGTATTAACGACAGAGCTGGGATCGATGCGCGCCATGGCTCTGCCTTTCGACGTGCCGAGATTCCCCGAAAGGCTCGATCAGCTTCACCCCTCATGGGTAGCCGACAAGACCCCGTTGCCACCCGCCTTGTTCTACCACCGCATTGAGGATCCCAGTGTCTGCTTTTATTCAAGCAGCCCATTCGATGCCGTGCCCGTTACTTACGCGATGGAATACGACCTCGAAGACCTCCTCAAGAAATACATGGCCTAGGCCAATTTCCGGAGCCATCACACGCTGGCATCCTCCCCACAAACAGTGAGGCGGCGGGAGCTTCACGCTCCCACCGCCTCACTGCAGGCACGACTCGCGGCCCCTGTACTGACTCAGCCACCTAACACGGAACCAACGACGCGACGAAGCACTCCACGCCGACGTCTACCATGACCCTGCGTTCTTCTCAACGAGCACGAAGTCTGAAGTGGCAGAGATGTTCATGCAGAGGCTCAAACCCGAACCTGGGGAAACACGAGTCCTGTTTGAGATTGAAGAGGCGTCGGGTTCAAACATCCGCCCGATGTCTATGTATGCCACAGAAGATGAGATCCTTTTTAAGTCCGGAGTTAAGTTCGAGGTTGTCGACCAAAAGAACTTCCTGATGGAAGTTACACCATTAAACTCAGGCAGAGAGAGTAGGATGCAGCTATGCCCATCGCGGTGAATGGAAACGTCAACGGAGCACAGTTGTGGCTTGCCGACCACCACTGGTGGGATTACCCAAAGATCTGGAAGCTCCCCAAGCGGCCCGAGGACGGCCAGCTCGACTGGGAGCGCCTCTTCCCACACCAGCGCGACGTCATCCGCCGTTTCACATCCACACTCCGTACACTATCAGGCTTGCCCACTGAGTTACCGCGGGTGCCCTACCAACCGTTTGGCAGCCCAAATGTGCTGGGCTGGGTGATGCCTATCAGGTCCGGTACGCGCAGTGAGCTTCGGTATGGCAAGTGCACTTCTGAGGGCTCTATTGTGTCCCATCACCCCATTCGCGGGACTGACACGTTCGCGCTCCTCTTCGATCTAGGCTGGGGCAATCCCTGGTTTGTCATCCGCGCAGACGGACACCCCTGGCACACCAATCCTTGGGCAGACAACACGCGAGTGGGGTCCGTCTGGGTGCGCACTCTTGCCTGGCAGCACACCTCTCATCAGATTCTGCCATTCACCGGGGTAGCCGTGCCGCCGCGGACTGTGACTGCCCAGCTGCGCACGATCTACGTCGAGCGCTACCCCGACGATCCTGACCTGTACGGCTCGCTCACTGCGCTACCAACCCCGGCGGACGAACGCATCGAGGTTCGAGATGTCCCCGTGTGGTGGAAAGAACCAGAGTACCTCCTGTGGAAGCGCTTCCTTCAGCCCGAGCCGGGAAATACGGACTCCTATTGGAATGGTCCCAACACTCTCGACGAGCGCAACGCTTACCAGTGCATCACCCAATACGCAGACCTGCTCCGCGATTGGACATCGCCTTACGTCCCCTCGCCCGACTTCATTGAACGCTTTGATTGGAAACCACAAGAGGAATCATGAACGAAGATAGCATCAAGAGTTTTTTGGCTCTTCTCGAGTCACTGCCGCCGACCCCCTCGGTTACCTTCCGCGGATATGTCGACACTTCCATCACGGAGCCGCGTGCGATCTCATCCCCCGTTCTCACGGCAACATCGCATAGCATTTCCATTGCGACAAACAACCTGGAGATTCCGCAGGTCGCTATTTTTATCGGCCAGAGTGGACGAGACCTAAGCAACCTCATGATGGGTGCTCCCTCTTTCAATCTCGAAGAGGTCACCTACATGCCCGGCTCCTACTTCTATGTTCATCCAGCTCAGGAGTTCCTCGGAGTGACAATTCAGCTGTACGAGGAAATGCGTCTGACCGAAGGCGGAAAGAGCCTCACCCCCACCCGCGTTCTCGACTCCAGGACGCCCATTCTCATTGAGTTTGAGCCTGCGCTCCGCGCTGCTCGTAGCCAGCGCGTCGAACTACCTGAAGGGGCATCAGAGCGTTTCCTCATTCCCGTGGGGTAACGTTTCAAGACGAAAGGAGCCGGCGCTGACAGACCACTAGCTGTTCGACGAACGGTGTCTTCATCGACTATCTCGCCCGACGATCGGCCAAACGGAACGTCACGCTGTACGCCCCTGCTGGTCGCCACGGCAGCCAGCCAGCACACACAGCTCGTAACAGCTGGCTGCACTCGTTCCTTCGGGTCACATCTCAAGCACGTGACGCACACACCGAAATCGGCGACAACGACTGCGTCTTCGGATACAAGGCATCAATGAGTCAGCAACTTTTGGATTGACGATGGGCAGTATCACTTCGGCTCCGACGAGCGAGCGACCACCTACTCCTCGCACATGTGGACGTCTTCTCCTGATATCGCTTTACTGGCCTTGATAGAGCTCGTTGGCTCCCTCTACCGAATGGCTGCAGGTTACCGACGGATCAACATGGAATACGGGTGGCGCTCCTTCCCCGATGGCTGGACAATTCAACGAGTGACGGGAAACGACTACATGCGCGTCGCTTCCGATAGCCAGTCCGAGTGGAGCTATGAGACTCACACAATCGAGCGATACTTGCATATTCCCTCGCTCACCGTCTATCCGGTCAAGACAGTGCTCAACATGTTCCTCGACCCCGAAGCACCCCCTCTCGGCACGCTCGATCACATTCACAATTTCTACGCCCGTTTCTAACCGGAGAGGTCTGGTATCAACATGTCGATAGAGATGCTGACTCCACTGTTTACTCCAACAACTCGGGTATCGGCAGACGATTCACGACACGAAGTTCAATTGACGATAGCGGATGACGTGCAAGCAATTCTGCATACCGATCAGCACCTCCTTGTCATCGACGTAACCTATCGTCATGGCGTCGTTGCGTACATGCTGCGCTGCGAGAATCAGAAGATTTTGCTGGCACGCCTCGCCCTTGTCCTCGGCGAGGCAAACCCAGAGCTAAAGGGGCTGCCACCCACTGCCGTGAAGACGCTCAGCTGCCTCCAGTCCGATTGGACAGTGAGGCGCTCGGCCCTCGATTCGCCGTGGTTTGATATCACGTGCGATCACGATGAGAACCTCACGTACTCCACAACGTATCCCCCACACGATGCCGTCTTGTCCCGGCTCTTCAATGTCGATACCACAACGCTGATCGACGCCCTCGTCAATGAAGGAAGGAACGGGCCACTATTGGCTGCTTTGAGGAACACCGACAAGGTGTAGGGCACCCAGCGCATTATCCATCAGAAAGCCCTGATCGACACAAGAGAGTAGAGAGCGTCTCACATGGCTACAACAATCAGCGATGACGAGTTCATGACAACCCTGACCTCACTCATCGATAGGCCTTTGTGGGCGCTGAGCGAGGATCACTTCTACTTCCACGGTCCAGATCCTCAAATCATGATGCACGTCTGGCACGAGGACGGCTTTTATTTCGGCGGCACAAGTGAACGGTCTTACAGGCCCGGAGGCAGAATTCGCGCCAACGACCTGACCACAGTTAAACAATGGCTCGTGATGGAATTGTTTGACTTCCTTCGACTTAGCTGGCAGCTGGAGGATATCGGGATTGCATTCAGATGGCTCTCTCCCGCCCCGCACTGGTCACAACATCCCAAAACAGGAGAACTACTTCATGAGGGCTCATCCACAGGGATCATCGCGAACATATCAACACGTGCTGCCCTAAATTTGCCCTGGTTCCTCAACCACTCACCCGAACAACTCCTCGAGATCACCCACATCGAAAGCACCAAGGAAGCCTGCCAGGCCCTCTTCGGCATGCCACGCGTCCCCTTCGCTAAGCCCACGGACAGACAGGAGTAACACATGCTGTGGGAACAGTTTCGTAGCCTCGCGCTCCCGATCATCAGGGAGCACTTTCCCCCTGAGCTCATCAAAGACAACGGCGACAGCATCGTTTTCACCAGCAGGCGTGACGGACTTAAATTCCGACTTGCCGAGGAAAACGGAAACATTAACATCGGGTACTACGGTGAACGCAACACAATAGAGACATTCTGCTCAACGCCCTCACATGAGCTTGCTACCGTATGCCTCAAGCTCCTTGCACGCGACGGCATGGACGAGTTTGTGGATATTACGTATACGCCGCGCGAGCTCTTGGGCCCAGTGCCCGACACGGTATTCAGTATTTCTAAAGACCATCTGCCATTTTTCCAGCTCACCTCGACTATCAATCCCACAGTATCCGCGACATGCCGCTCATTCGCATGCGCTCGAGCTATCGCCGAGGCCTACGGCCTACAGCACCCACAAGCGCAGACTTCTCAACCACGGTGCTAGACTACACCCCAGGAAGGGCCACCACCATGCTCGAACAGCACACTGAGCTCATCGAACGCCTTTTGCGCGACTCTTTGACCAGAACAAGTGAATTCAACGGGGGTTGGACTTTTACGAATGATGGCACCCTCTATTTCACTGTCTGGGACAAGGACGGAAGCACGTTCTTCTCCTGGTCGGAGAGACAGCCATCGACTGGTTTCGATCTTGATACTGATTGCGATTCTGTCGCTGCTTACGTATTAACGACGGAGCTGGGATCGATGCGTGCCATGGCACTGCATTTCGACCTCCCGAGATTCCCTAGAAAGATCGATCAACTCCACCCGTCATGGGTAGCCGACAAGACCCCATGGCCACCGACCTTGCTCTACCACCGCATTGACGATCCGAGCGTCCGCTTTTATTCAATCAGCTCATACCTTGCCGTGCCCATCACTCACGCGATGCAATACGATCTCGAAGACCTCCTGAAGAAATACATGGCCTAAGCCAACAGTCGGAGCACTTCGCAGTTCTCTCCCTCCAGCGCACACGCTTTGTCGGGCCAGCCAGCCTCAAGTCCTCGACAAACGACTCAGGAAAGCATGAGACACTACAGACTATGACAACAATCATCGACGACAAGTTCATTGAAGCAGTCGTTTCCGCCGCACACAGGGAAGTAATTGAACTGTCCAAAGAACACATTTTTTCAATGGGCCAGATCCTCAAGTCATGATTCATATCTGGCACAAGAACGGCTGTTATTTCAGCGGAACAAGCGAACGAAATTACAGGCCCGGAGGCGCAATTCGTGCTAACGATCTGACCACAGTCAAACAATGGCTCGTGATGGAATTATTCGACTATCTTCGACTTAGCTGGCAGCTGGAGGATATCGGCATTGCATTCAGACGACTCTCCCCCGCCCCACACTGGTCACAAGATCTCGAGACAGGGGAACTCCTCTACGAGGGGTCGCCCACGGGTATCGTCGCAAATATATCAACACACACTGCCCTAAATTTGCCCTGGTTCCTCAACCACTCACCCGAACAACTCCTCGAGATCGCACACATCGAAAGCACCAAGGAAGCCTGCCAGGCCCTATTCGGCATGCCACGCGTCCCCTTCGCTAAGCCCACGGGCCGACAGGAGTAAAACATGCTGTGGGAACAGTTCAAGAACATAGCTTCTCAGATCTTAAGTGATCACTTTGCACCCAATCTCATAGAAGATAACGGTGACAGTCTCGTCTTTACCGATAGGCGTAGTCTGGCAAGCTTTTTCGTCACCGAGAACGCACGAGGACTTACCATCGGCCGCTACGAAGAACGCAATACCGTCGGTACGTTCTTCACGAGCCCTTCCATTGAGTTGGCGACCGTAGCACTGACACTCCTCGCACGCGAGGGGCTCGGCAAGCTCGTCGATATGCACTATCCTCCGGACGAGCTTCTAGGCCCCGTGCCGGGCACCGACTACAGCATCACAAAAGACAGATCCAGAGGATTTCATCTCACCCACAATTCCGACAGCTCGCTGATCGCAAAATGCGCATATTTTACATACGCCCGCGCAATCGCCGAGGCCTCGACCCCCTCCCCGGATTCACTACGGCCGTAGAATCGAGGCAGTTGACACCACACGCCGAGGAGGACTGACCGTCGTATGAACAAGGAACTCGCCGCATACATCACTCGCCTGTGTGAGCTATCCGGACACACAACCCGGATCGACGATGATGTGATCCTGGTCGAGCCGGGTCATAGCTTTATCTACGACGCATTCACCACTCGGAAGGACCGTTACGCCTACGGCCACGTCGATAGATACTTATACGGCGGGCCACGCTTCGGCTCCGCTTCCTTCGAGATCTTCAAGAAGTTCGCGGTCATGCACTTCGCCGCCGACATTCGCACAGCGCACCAGCTCCCACCCCTCAACCTCCCACCAGTGACCGACGCTCACCCCGGTTTTTCCATCGAATTCCACGAACCCACCTCGTACCTGCTGACAAGCAAAGCCTCCCCCATTCCCACGACATACACAATCTTCTCGCCCGATGCCCTCGTGTCTCTGTCGTACCTGATGGGCACGTCAAGCGAGGACCTGCTCTCCCTTGTCCTCGAACCGTCCGGGGATGGATACGTTGCTCTCTTTCAGCG
>ERZ772926.858-NODE-858-length-15864-cov-3.558606_pt1 | contig 15864 bp, 15 predicted proteins | sample MGYA00511136_ERZ772926 | MGnify/ENA primary metagenome ERZ772926 (study PRJEB29015, sample SAMEA2737917) | human oral metagenome | biome: human oral; feature: human-associated habitat; material: dental | place: China | collected 2153 ... | reverse complement strand
ATGATGGTGATCAGGAAAGTTCAGAAGTGACACTTATGACACTGCATGCTGCCAAGGGATTAGAGTTTCCAGTGGTTTTCATTATCGGTATGGAAGAAAATGTCTTCCCACTTAGTCGCGCGGCTGAAGATGAAGACGAGCTAGAGGAAGAGCGTCGATTGGCTTATGTCGGAATTACTCGTGCTGAAAAAGTCTTGTTCCTAACCAATGCAAACTCGCGCCTGCTATACGGAAAAACCAATTACAATCGTCCAACTCGTTTTCTCAATGAAATTAGCTCAAGCTTGCTAGATTATCAAGGCTTGGCTCGACCTGCTAATACATCCTTTAAAGCTTCCTATGTGAATGGCAAAGCTGTTCAGTTTGGTCAAGGAATGAGTCTCGCTCAAGCATTGCAGGAACGCAAGCGGCAAGCTGCACCGAGCAGCATTTCCTCAAGCCAGTTGCCATTTGGTAAGAATGTAGCTGCTAATCAGCCGACTATTGATTGGGCTATCGGTGATATTGCTCACCATAAAAAATGGGGAGACGGAACGGTATTGGAAGTGTCAGGCAGCGGTAGTAGCCAAGAATTGAAAATCAATTTCCCAGAGGTTGGATTAAAGAAACTGTTGGCAAGTGTTGCACCAATTGAGAAAAAGTGAAATCTAAGGAACTACTGCGATGAAATATTCCATTGAAGCCTGGATTTATAACCCGATTGCTAAGGAAATTTTGCTCTTAAAAGTTAAAACTGAACAACTTTCTTTCTGGCAACCGATTACTGGTGGCATTGAAAATGGTGAAAGTTCTGAAATAGCTTGTATTCGTGAGATTTTTGAAGAAACTGGACTGGGAATCGAGCTAACAGAACTGTTGCAAGTCGGTCATCACACAGTTGTTATTGATGAAGACTTGACTATTTTAAAAACACTTTTTCTTGTGAAAACAAAGCAAAAAGATATTCATATTTCTGATGAGCACATTGATTTTATGTGGACAGAAGTTAAAAATGTGCCTGATATATTGTACTGGCAGAGCAATCAAGAGACTTTTCAAAAGGTTTTAGAGAAATTGAGATAAGGTGTTCATGGAAAGGCACGGTCTATGACAGAGAGTAGATTATTTAGAATAGTGTATGTTCTTTTAGAAAGGGATAACGTTACAGCGAGGGAGCTGGCAGAACAATTTGAAGTATCTGTTAGAACGATTTATCGAGATGTTGACCGACTTAGCAGTGCGGGCATTCCAATCTACACCATGCAAGGCAGAGACGGAGGCATTCGGCTGACGGAGGATTTTGTCCTAAATAGTTCTTTGCTTAATCAATCAGAAAAAGAGCAACTGTTGGTTGCTTTACAAGGATTAGGGGTTACGGGTCTTCTGCATGAAAACGAGCTTTTGACCAAACTATCGGCTTTATTTAAATTGAACCAACCAAACTGGATAGAAGTAGATTTTACCAGCTGGTCCAATAGCAAGAAATATGAAGAGCTATTTCAGAATTTGAAAAATGCAATCATCAGTAAGCAAGTGATTTCCTTTTCTTATGTTAGCAACAAAGAGGAATTCACCCAGCGTCAAGTAAAACCAGTTCGCCTGTTTTTTAAAGGACAATCCTGGTATCTTCATGCATTTTGCTTAGTCCGAAATGATTTTCGTTATTTTAAACTTTCTCGCATAAGCCAGCTAAAGCTTTTACCACAACATTTTGCAGATAACTTTGACAATGTGAGCTTGGAAAAAGAAGCGCGATTAAAAGAGGTCGTACGAGTCAAGCTGAAATTTAATAAAAAAGTTGCTTTCAGAGTATATGATGAACTGGATTGTCCAGTCAAAGAAGATGAGCAAGGAAATTTGTATGTAGATATAGAAATTCCAAATGATTATAGTCTGTACTGCTATATTCTCTCTTTTGGAGACAATGTGGAAGTGCTGGAGCCAACAAAGATTCGTGTGCAAATAACAGAAATGATTGAACGTATGGCACAAAAATATAAAAACTGATAGCAGTGTCTACTTTTTCAAGCTTCATTTGACTTTATTTCCAACCTCGAAAGGTTCCCCAAACCTTTCGAGCTGTGTGGAGGTGGGATAGAAATCAGGTTTCTACGAAACTACTGATTTCTGTCTCACTTTTTTATTTTTGTTTGACATTAGAATTGTCAGAATTTATAATATAAGTATAAATTAAATGACAGCATTGTCAGCATATCATGAATTGTTTGACTAGGGTTCTTTATTCGTTTTTTAGGAGAAAGAAGGGATTTGTATGAAGAAAAAGTCGGTTGTATCTTGGATACTGGAATTTGTCTCTCTTCACAAATTTTATTTTATTGTTAGTCTTGTTTTTGCCTTTTTATCTGTTTTATGCGGATTTTTGCCTTATTTTTTTGTAGGAAATATCATCAATCAGCTCTTACAAGGCAATCAAGATTGGAATTTTTATGTCCTTCAGTCCATTTGGATAGGACTGGCATGGATAGCACATTGGGGATTTCACGGGATTTCGACGCTCTTGTCTCACACAGCTACTTTTAAGATTTTAGCAGAAATGCGCTATCATCTGACAGAGAAATTGGCCAAATTACCTCTGGGAACGGTTTTAAGTCAATCTTCTGGAACTTACAAAAATATCATTGTTGAGCGAGTGGATGCAACAGAAGTAACTTTGGCACACTTAATTCCTGAGTTTACATCTGGGCTATTTGGTCCCTTTATTATCTTAATTACCATGTTGGTGATTGATTGGCGCCTAACTTTGCTTTCGCTTCTGACAATCCCGATTGTTATATTAGCTTATGGGAATATGCTACGCAAGAGCGAAGGTGATTTTGAAAATACAGTTGAGAAAACGAAGAAACTCAACGATACAGCAGTAGAATACATCAATGGGATTGAAGTCATCAAGGTTTTTGGAAAAGAGAAATTTTCTTACGATAAATTTGTCAAGGCTGCCAAAGAAGGAGCTGATTGCTTTATTGAATGGATGCGCAAGTGCGTAGTTGAAATGGGCATTGTTACAGCTTTCTTGCCGTCTGGTTTGCTCTTCTTGCTCCCTTTTGGCACCTTCTTTTACCTGCAAGGAAGCCTAACAGCCAGCAACTTTATTCTACTAATCATTCTGTCTCTTAGCCTTTTGACGCCGTTTATTTTAGTGGCTTCCTATATGGATGATTTACGGAAAATTGCGACACTCTTTGGTGAAGTGATTGCTATTTTGGAAAAACCTGATTTGCCTCGTCCGACAGAATTAACGGACATTCCAAAGGGAACAGAACTTCAAATGATAGATGTTAGTTTTGGTTATTCAGATGAGGAAGAAGTATTGCATAGTATTTCCTTAACGATTGAGCCTGATATAGTAACTGCTCTTGTCGGCCCTTCTGGCTCAGGGAAATCTACGATTGCTAAACTTCTAGCTTCTTTCTGGGATGTCAATTCTGGTAGTATTACCTTTGGTGGCGTGGACATTCGAAACCTACCTCTTGATTATTACAGTCGTCAGATTGCCTATGTCACACAGGATAATTACCTTTTTGATGAAACGATTATGGAAAATATTCGTATGGGTAATTCCGCTGCTTCAGACGAAGACGTGATTGACATTGCTCGCAAGTGCGGCTGCTATGATTTTATTAGTAATTTAGAAAATGGTTTTGAGACCCGTGTTGGAACTGGTGGTAATCATTTATCTGGTGGAGAACGACAACGGATTGCAATTGCACGAGCTATGCTGAAAAACGCACCAGTCATTATTTTGGATGAGGCAACGGCTTATACCGATCCTGAAAATGAAGCTCTCATTCAGTCTAGTTTAGCTCGTTTGATAGAAGGTCGTACGCTTCTGGTCATTGCTCACCGTCTTTCAACGATTGCAAGTGCAGATCAGATTGTCGTAGTTAATGACGGACGTATTGAGGCAAAAGGAAAACATGCAGATTTGCAGAAGACTTGTCCGCTTTATGCTTCTATGTGGCAAGCTCATATAGCAGTAAAAGATAGCGATAAAATGACGGAAGGAGGATTGGCAGATGCTTAGTACATTGAAAAAATTCTTTGATTTTTGTACGGAAGAAGATCGTAAAAAATTCTATACTTCTGTTTGTTTAGGGGTTTTAAAAGCCTTTATCGTTGCTTTTCGGATTCCAGCTATTGGGTTGGTTGTTATGGCTATCATTAACAATGATGTTTCTATGCAGACTGTAGGGCTCTCTCTTGGAATGATGCTCTTGTCTGTTATTCTTAATATTTTGATTAGCCTGAAAGTTACGATGTTGCAGACAGAAGCGGGCTATCATACATGTACTCATAAGCGGATTGAAATTGCTGAACACATGCGCTACCTGCCAATGGGGTATTTTAATCAAAATAGTCTGGGACAAATTACCAGCGTTACAACCAATACACTTGAAAGTCTAGCAGATGTTGCTACTCGGGTTGTTATGATGACGTTGGAAGGATTCCTAACGGCAGGAACTATTACGGTTTTTGTATTTATCTACGATTGGCGAATTGGTTTGATCTTGTTGGCAGGATTGATACTGTTTCTCTTGCCAAATGGATTGATGCGTTGGCAAGCTGGGAATGTATCAGAAGCTAAACAACAAGCTGATACAGATTTGGTAGCAATTGTACTGGAATACAGTCAAGGGATTGCGGAAGTAAAGAACTATAATATTGTTCAATCATCTGCTAAAAAGCTATCGCATGCTATTGAGAATAAAAGGCATTTAGATACAAAGCTGACTTGGGTTACCTCGCCTTATATCGCTCTGCAAGGGATGATTACCAAGCTGACTGGAACGATTATGGGACTGTTCTCTATTTACTTTTACCTAAAAGGCAGTATGAACCTTTTGATTTGTATCATGATGCTCATCAGTGCTTTTATGATTTACGAAAGTCTGGATGGAGTTGGCAGTTTTTCTTCTCTTCTTCGCATTGTTGATTTATCAGTTGATATGGTCAACAAAGTTTTGTCGATTAAACCAATGGATATTAGCGGAAAAGATTTGCAGCCAAAAACCAGCAATATCAAGCTGAATCATGTCAATTTTTCCTATGAGAGTAAGAAAATTATTGATGATGTATCGTTGGATATTCCAGAAAAGACGACGACAGCTCTTGTGGGACCCTCTGGCTCTGGAAAGACAACTCTTTGCAATCTCATTGCTCGTTTCTGGGATATAGAGAGTGGCAGTATTAGCTTAGACGGTCATGATGTGAAAGAATACAGTTATGACAGCCTTATTCGTAATTTTAGTTTTGTTTTTCAAACGGTCTATTTGTTTGAAGATACCATTGAAAATAATATTAAATTTGGAAATCCAGACGCTAGTCATGAAGAAGTTGTCGCTGCTGCAAAAAAAGCTGCTTGTCATGACTTTATCCTGTCTTTGCCAGAGGGGTATCAGACCAAGATTGGTGAGGGAGGAGCCAGTCTCTCTGGTGGAGAACGGCAGCGGATTTCCATTGCTCGTGCCATTATCAAGGACGCTCCAATTATCATTTTGGACGAAGCAACAGCCAATGTCGACCCTGAAAATGAAGAAGCGCTTATGCAAGCCATTCATTCTTTGACAAAGGATAAAACTATTATCATGATTGCTCATCGGCTAAAAACAGTAGAGCATGCCGATCAAATTATTGTTCTTAATCAAGGTCGTATAGTCGAGCAAGGCAAACACCAAGAATTGCTTGCTAAACAAGGATTATATAGTCGCTTTATTCAGGAAAGACGCAGTGCTGCCAGTTGGCGGATACAGACTTAATTTACAAGCAAAAAGATTGTTGTTCATGTGCAACGGTCTTTTTTATATTTAAGCTGTTGATTTAAAATAACCATAAGAAATGGTATAATAAGATGTTATAAAGAACGATCAATGAAGAGGTATCCATGAACGAAATCAAATGTCCCAACTGCGGGGAAGTCTTTACAGTCAACGAAAGTCAGTACAGCGAGCTTCTGGCTCAGGTGCGGACGACAGAATTTGACAAGGAAATCCATGCTCGAATTGAGCAGGCGTTAGCTTTAGAAAAACAAAAGGCACAGAATGAGCAACAGCAAGCGTTAAGTCAGAAAGAATCTGAAATTCAAGAGCTCAAGGCGACTATTTCCAATTTTGAATCCCAAAAAGAGCTAATCAAAAAGGATATGGAGCAGGCTTTGTCTGGAAAACTATCGGATAAAGAAAAAGAATTAGTAGAGCTACAAGCCCAACTAGACCGTCTTCGACTGGAACACCAAAATGAACTGCAAGCTTCGCTGACAAATATTGAAAAAGAACGCGACCAAATTCAAAACCAGCTTTTGTTGCAAGAGAAAGAAAATGAATTATCCCTTGCATCTGTTAAACAAAATTATGAAGCACAACTTAAGGCTGCTAATGAGCAAGTAGAATTTTACAAGAACTTTAAAGCACAGCAATCCACTAAGGCGATTGGAGAGAGTTTAGAACACTACGCTGAAAGCGAATTTAACAAGGTTCGTAGCTTCGCCTTTCCAAATGCTTACTTTGAGAAAGATAATCAGGTTTCTGCGCGAGGGTCTAAAGGGGACTTTATTTTCCGTGAGGAAGATGAAAACGGAGTAGAAATCATTTCTATTATGTTTGAAATGAAAAATGAAGCGGACGGTACGGAGAAGAAGCATAAAAACGCTGATTTTTACAAAGAATTGGATAAGGACCGCAGGGAAAAGAAATGTGAGTATGCTGTTTTGGTAAGCATGCTGGAAGCAGATAATGATTATTTCAACACTGGCATTGTTGATGTTAGCCATGAGTATGAAAAAATGTATGTGGTTCGTCCTCAATTTTTTATCCAGCTCATTGGACTTTTACGCAATGCTGCGCTCAATTCTCTTAAATACAAGCAGGAGCTGGCTCTGGTTCGAGAGCAGAACATTGACATTACCCACTTTGAAGACGATTTAGAAACCTTTAAAGTAGCGTTTGCGAAGAATTACAATTCAGCTTCTAAGAATTTCAATAAGGCAATCGAAGAAATTGACAAAGCCATTAAGCGAATGGAAGCTGTCAAACAGGCACTTCAGACATCAGATAATCAACTGCGCCTCGCCAACAACAAACTGGATGACGTCTCCGTCAAGAAACTGACCCGCAAAAATCCAACCATGAAAGCTAAGTTTGAGGCGTTGAAGAACGACTAGGAGGAAACGATGCAGATGCGACAAGCAATTTTGAAAGACATAGAAGCCTTGCTACCCCTCTATGAAGATTTAGGCTATCCGACGACTGCTTCTAGTCTGACTAGATGTTTGAATACAGCTTCATTACGGCTCTTGTGGGGCTAAAAGAAATAAAGAATTTAATCAACTACTAATAGAATTTTTAGCAGAATAAAGGAATCAAATGGACGGAATTATCAATTTAAAAAAGGAAGCGGGGATGACCTCGCATGATGCGGTTTTTAAGCTGCGCAAGATTTTACAAACTAAGAAAATCGGTCACGGAGGGACATTGGATCCAGATGTGGTGGGGGTTTTGCCTATTGCAGTCGGGAAAACCACGCGATTGGTAGAATTTATGCAGGACGAAGGTAAAATCTATGAAGGAGAAGTCACTTTAGGTTTTTCAACAACAACTGAAGATGCGAGCGGTGAGGTGCTTGCAAAGACTCCTGTATTGGCTCCCTTGGATGCAAAATTGGTAGATGAGGCTATCGCTAGTTTGACAGGTCTCATTACTCAGATTCCTCCCATGTACTCGGCTGTCAAGGTCAATGGACGAAAACTCTATGAGTATGCTCGAGCTGGAGAAGCAGTAGAGAAACCGAAGCGACAAGTGACAATTTACAGCTTTGAGCGGACTAGCCCCATTTCTTATGAAAATCAGACAGCCCGATTTAACTTTCGAGTTAGATGTGGCAAAGGCACTTATATCCGCACGTTGGCAGTTGATTTGGGAGTAAAGTTGGGTTATGCTTCCCACATGTCTCAACTGACTCGCACTGCTGCAGCTGGCATGTCTTTGGAAGAAGCATTGACTTTAGCAGAAATTGATGAGAAGGTGAATAAAGGAGACTTTTCATTTTTGCAGCCCATTGAATTTGGCATAGGAGATTTACCTAAGGTAAACCTTACGGAAGAGCAGGTTGAAGAAGTGCGATTTGGACGCTTTATTCATATAGATACTAAGGCAGAACAGGTGGCTGGCTTTTATCAAGGGAAATTACAAGCCATTTTAGAAAAGCGTGACAAAGAATATAAACCTAGAAAAGTATTTCTTTAAAATTTTGTGATAAAATAGATAAATGATGAAAACGATTAGAATTAAAAATGAAAAAGACATTCAGCAAATTGAACACACAGTTCTAGTGTTAGGGTATTTTGACGGGTTACATAAAGGACATCAAGCTTTGTTTGTTGAAGCGAGAAAAATGGCAGCAGAAAAGCATTTGAAGATTGCAGTGCTGACATTTCCAGAATCTCCCAAATTGGCCTTTGTACGCTACCAGCCTTCTTTAATGCTTCATTTGACTAGTCCAGAAGATCGCTTGCAGCAAATGGAAAATCTTGGTGTAGACTACCTTTATTTGATTGATTTCACCAGCCAGTTTGCTCGTAATACGGCTGAACAATTTTTTACAAAATACATCTCGCGTTTGAAAGCAAAAGTTGTCATTGCGGGATTTGATTACCATTTTGGTTCAGATCGAGGCAATGCAGAAGATTTGGAGAAACTATTTGACGGACAAGTTATCGTAGTTCCTTCTGTAAATTTTAATGGAGCAAAAATTAGTTCAACTCGCATTCGAGAAACGGTACTAGCAGGAAATGTCGCCGAAAGCAATCAATTACTGGGCTATTCGCTGTCCACCCGCGGAATTGTCGTTCATGGCAATGCAAGAGGGCGGACGATTGGCTATCCAACGGCAAATCTTGCTCCGCTAGATCGGGTTATTTTACCAGCAGATGGGGTCTATGTGGTTGATGTAGAGCACGATGGGCAGATATATCGCGGAATGGCTAGCGTTGGAAAAAATGTCACTTTTGAAGGTGATGAACTTCGTTTTGAAGCTAATATTTTTGATTTTTCACAAGATATTTACGGTGATACTATTCGTATTTTTTGGTTGGATAAAATCCGAGATATGGTAAAATTCGACAATGTGGATGAACTAGTCAAACAACTGCAAGCTGATGAGGAGATCGCAAGATATTGGACACCTAAAAACGAAAACCACTAAATCATGTATTAAGCTTCTTATTTTTCCTAAAAAAATAGGAGAAAATTTGTAAAAATACCTAGTAATCTTACATAAAATTTAGTATAATGATAACAGTTACAAATAATAAGAAGAGAAATGCATGGTTACACTATTTTTATCACCGAGTTGTACAAGTTGTCGCAAGGCGCGTGCATGGCTATCCAATCATGAAGTTCCTTTTGAGGAGCACAATATCATGACTAGTCCACTGTCTGCACCAGAATTGCAACATATCCTTTCTCTGACGGAGAATGGGACAGATGACATTATTTCAACTCGTTCAAAAATTTTTCAAAAATTAAATTTAGATGTTGAAAGTTTATCAATTTCCGAATTGCTTCGTCTAATTGAGGAAAATCCAAGTCTTTTACGTCGCCCGATTATTCTGGAAGACAAGCGAATGCAAATTGGATTTAACGAAGACGAAATCCGTGCATTTTTGCCTCGTGGTTATCGTAAACAAGAATTGCGCGATGCAACTTTGAGAGCTGAGATTGAATAATATGAATAAAAATTATCGTTACCCACTAGACATGTCGTGGAGCACTGAAGAGCTTGCTTCAGTGCTTTCTTTTTTGAATGATGTTGAGCAGGTTTATGAAGCGAAAATAGCAGCAGAAAAGATATTAGCATCTTATCAACGATTCAAAAAAATTGTTCCAAGCAAAGCTGAAGAAAAGCGTATCGGACGTGAATTTGAAACAGCGAGTGGCTATTCTTTATATCGAGCCGTTCAAGCTGCAAAACAAAAGGAGAAAGGAACGTTTTCTCTTGGAAAAGAAATTTAATTTTGCCAAGCACATTGTACTGAATGCGGCTTCTTATATTAAAGAGCATTTGAATGATCAGTTGCAAATTGAGACCAAGTCCAGTCCGACTGATTTGGTAACTCAAATGGACAAAGAAGTTCAAGATAATTTAGTAACCTGGATTTTAGAAGCTTATCCTGCAGATCACATTTTAGCTGAGGAAAATGGCTTACGACATTCTATTTCAGATGGCAATGTTTGGGTCATTGATCCTATTGACGGCACGAATAACTTTGTAGCACAAAAAGCAGATTTTGCTGTTGTTCTGGCTTATTTTGAAAATGGCATTGGTCAATTTGGTGTCATTTATGATGTGATAGGAGATAAATTGTATCACGGCGGTGGTCAATTTGATGTCTATTGCAATGAGCAGAAATTGCTTCCCTACCAAGATCGCCCTTTAAATCAGTTTTTAATGGCATCAAATGCTGGTATTTTTGAGCGCAATGATTGGGGAATTGCGGATTTGGCAAAAGAAACCTTGGGCGTTCGAGTGTACGGAAGTGCTGCAATCAGCTTTAGTAAGGTTTTGTCGGGTCAACTGTTGACTTATATTTCCTATATTTGGCCTTGGGATTATGCTGCAGCTTCCATTATGGGAGATAAACTAGGCTATACGACATTGACATTTGAGGGTGAGGAGCCTGATTTTGAAAGCCACCAAGGTATTATGATGATTCCAACTATGAAATTGAACGAAATTAAAAAATACATATATCGAAAGCGAGAGGATTAGATGAATTTTCCAAAAGGATTTGAAGAAAAGTACAACAATCTTTTGGGAGAGGAGGCTCCCTCTTTTTTTCTAACTTTCGATGAGGAGCCAGTTTCCGCTTTTCGGGTCAATCCATTAAAAGAGCAGCAAAAAACTTTTCCAAATCCTATTCCAAATACGAACTGGGGTTATTATGGCAAAGTTTCTGGAAAATCAATAGAGCATGTCACAGGCTTAGTCTATTCACAAGAACCTGCTGCGCAAATGGTTGCCCAAGTTGCAGCACCACAACAGAATATGAAAGTACTTGATTTAGCTGCAGCGCCGGGTGGGAAAACCACTCATTTATTATCATACTTGAATAATACAGGTATTCTTGTTTCCAATGAAATCAATTCAAAGCGTTCGAAGGTTTTAGTAGAAAATATTGAGCGTTTTGGAGCGAGAAATGTAGTGGTGACTAATGAATCTGCTGATAGGTTAAGCCAAGTTTTTCAGGGTTATTTTGATTTGATTGTCTTAGATGCACCTTGCTCTGGTGAAGGAATGTTTAGAAAGCAGCCAGAAGCAATGGAATATTGGAATGAATCTTATCCGACTCGGTGTGCACAGGTTCAGCGTGAGATATTGGAAAATACGGTAAAAATGTTGGCGACGAATGGCGAACTCATTTATTCCACTTGTACTTGGTCGCCAGAGGAAAACGAACAGATAGTGGATTGGTTGTTAGAAAATTATCCACTTGAATTAGTCGAAATTCCTAAAATCAATGGGATGATTGCAGGTATTAACTTTCCAGAAACTGCACGTATGTATCCTCACCATTTCAAAGGTGAAGGTCAATTTGTTGCAAAATTTCGCCTTTGTAGTAAGCAGTCAGCAAAAAAATTAAAAGTAAAAAAGAGCCATCTGACATCTGAGCAGAAGATGTTGTGGCAGAAGTTTCAAAGAGAACATCTAGCTATAGATCTGACTGGAGAGTTACAGACTTTCGGTGATCATTTGTATCTGTTACCACTAGGGCTGCCAGATATGTCGAAATTAAAAATTGCTAGAAATGGCTTATATCTGGGAGTCTTTAAGAAAAAACGTTTTGAACCAAGTTTTGCTTTGGGCCTTGCTTTAAAATCAAACGAGGTGAAGCGAGTAATTGAAATTGATGAAGAGCAATTTAAAAAATATGTTGCTGGTGAAATAGTAAATCTCGATCAAAAATATGGAAATGGTTGGTACCAGATAATCGTTCAAGGCAATGGTCTAGGATTTGCAAAAGTAACTGGAAATACTCTGAAAAATTATTTTCCAAAAGGCCTCAGATTTCAATAAAAAATCTTTCCAAAATCATCTATATATGTTATAGTGAGATGAGATGCAAAGAAGTTAGAAAAACCATAGATCAACAAGCGTTTTCATATCTTAAAAGGAGATTATTTTGGTAAAGCATAAAAAAATACTTTTGTTTATTACTCTTATGGTTTGTAGTATCAGTTTGTCAGCTTGTGCTTCTTGGATTAGCCGTGGTGAATCAATAACAGCTGTAGGTTCAACTGCTTTGCAGCCTTTGATTGAAGCAGTTGTAGACAAATATACTGAAGAAAACCCGAAAAAAATTGTCAATGTGCAAGGTGGTGGATCAGGTACAGGATTATCACAAGTTCAATCAGGTGCAGTAGATATTGGAAATAGTGATTTGTTTGCAGAAGAAAAAGACGGAATCAGGGCTAAAACTTTGGTGGATCACCAAGTTGCTGTAGCGGGTACTGCGATTATTGCAAATAAAGGAATTAAGGTAAATAATTTATCAACAGATCAACTACGCAAAATTTTTACTGGTGAATATACGAACTGGAAACAAGTTGGCGGGCAGGATTTGGAAATTACAATTATCAATCGTGCGGTCGGTTCTGGTAGCCGTGCTGTTTTTGATAGTATTATTATGAAGGGCAAGGAAGCCAAGCAGGCGCAGGAGCAAGATTCTAACGGGATGGTCAAAACGATTGTGTCGCAGACTCCAGGTGCTATTTCTTACTTAGCTTTTTCTTATGTTGATACGAGTGTAAAAAGTTTAAATTTGAATGGCTATAAGCCCACAAAGAAAAATGTAACACTTAATAATTGGCCACTTTGGTCTTACGAACATATGTACACTAAGGGAGAACCCAATAAACTTGCTAAGAAATTTCTGGATTATATAATGACAGCAGAAGTACAAAATAATATTGTTGGTAAAATGGGTTACATTCCTATCAACGACATGAAAGTTACTCGTAGTCTTGACGGAACTATCGGCTCAAAGTAAAAGAAAGAATTTAGGAATAACATGAACGAAGTAGCAAAAAAAATGCTGACAAAGTCAAAAAACTCTCGTTTAGAAACATTTGGAAAAACCATTACTTTTCTTTGCATGAGTTTAATTGTTTTTGTCGTTGCAATGATTTTATTATTTGTAGCGGAGAAAGGACTTTCGACTTTCTTTGTTAATAAAGTAAACATCTTCAGTTTTCTTTTTGGAACAAGGTGGAATCCATCCGGTAAGGAATTCGGTGCTTTACCAATGATTCTGGGCTCTTTCCTCGTAACTCTCCTATCCGCTTTATTAGCAACACCATTTGCAATTGGAGCAGCTGTTTTTATGACGGAGGTTTCCCCTAAAGGCTCAAAAATTCTACAACCAGCTATTGAACTTCTAGTCGGAATTCCATCGGTTGTGTATGGATTTATTGGATTACAGGTAGTTGTTCCCTTTGTTCGCAGTATCTTTGGTGGAACAGGTTTTGGAATCTTATCAGGAATTTTTGTTCTTTTTGTCATGATTTTACCAACAGTGACCTTTATGACAACAGATAGCCTGCGTGCTGTACCGCGGCATTATCGAGAAGCTAGTATGGCAATGGGAGCGACTCGTTGGCAAACGATTTGGCGTGTGACGCTAAAAGCAGCTCGCTCAGGTATTTTTACGGCTATTGTCTTTGGAATGGCTCGTGCCTTTGGTGAAGCTTTGGCGATTCAAATGGTTGTCGGAAATTCAGCGGTTATCCCAACTTCTCTGACAACACCTGCTGCAACCTTGACCTCTATTTTAACAATGGGCATTGGAAATACCGTTATGGGAACCGTTAATAACAATGTCTTGTGGTCGCTTGCTCTGGTTCTGCTTTTGATGAGTTTAGCCTTCAATACTGTGATTAAATTGATTACAAAGGAAAGAGGTAAGAAGAACTATGCACGCTAAAAAGATGGATAAATTAGCAACAGGCGTCCTCTATACCATTGCAGGAATCATTGTTGCTATTCTTGCTTCCTTGATTTTGTACATTTTAGTAAGGGGCTTACCTCATGTTTCGTGGAAATTCTTGACGGGACAATCGTCTTCCTACCAAGCGGGCGGTGGAATTGGGATTCAGCTCTATAATTCATTGTTTCTGTTAGTTATCACCTTAATCATTTCCATTCCTCTATCAATGGGAGCAGGGATTTACTTATCTGAGTATGCAAAAAAAGGTCCGGTAACAGATTTTGTCAGAACCTGTATTGAAATTTTATCCTCCTTGCCCTCTGTTGTTGTGGGTCTCTTTGGATATTTGATTTTTGTTATTCAATTTCAATATGGTTTCTCAATCATTTCTGGTGCTTTGGCTTTGACTGTATTTAATCTGCCACAGATGACACGTAGTGTGGAGGACAGCTTACAGCATGTACATCATACACAGCGTGAGGCTGGGCTTGCACTTGGCATCTCTCGCTGGGAAACGATCGTCCATGTCGTCGTTCCAGAAGCGTTACCAAGTATTGTGACGGGGATTGTATTAGCTTCTGGGCGTATTTTTGGGGAAGCTGCTGCGCTTATCTATACAGCAGGTCAGTCTGCCCCAGCACTTGACTGGTCAAATTGGAATATTTTCAGTGTAACTAGCCCAATTTCTGTTTTCCGCCAGGCTGAAACTTTGGCTGTTCACATTTGGAAAGTCAATAGTGAAGGAACGATTCCTGATGCAGTAGAAGTGTCAGCTGGATCAGCAGCAGTACTTCTTATCTTTATTTTAATCTTTAACCTTGGAGCTCGTAAGCTCGGAAGTTATCTGCATAAGAAATTAACATCTGCCTAAAAGGAGAAGAAATGACAGAATATAACTGGAACGAAAAACATATTGTTACTTTTCCTGAGGAAGAGGTTGTTTTATCAACGAAGGATTTGCATGTTTACTATGGTAAAAACGAATCCATTAAAGGGGTTGATATGCAGTTCAAGAAAAATAAGATTACAGCTCTTATCGGGCCTTCAGGTTCTGGTAAGTCAACCTATCTTCGCAGCTTGAATCGGATGAATGATACGATTGACATTGCTAAGGTTACTGGTGAGATATGGTATGAAGGTATTGACATTAACCGCCCAGATATCAATGTCTATGAAATGCGGAAGCATATCGGAATGGTCTTTCAAAGACCAAATCCTTTTGCCAAATCTGTTTACCGCAACATCACGTTTGCGCATGAACGTGCCGGTGTTAAGGATAAGAAAATCTTAGATGAAATTGTAGAAACATCTCTAAAACAAGCAGCTCTGTGGGAACAAGTAAAGGATGACCTTCATAAATCTGCTTTGATGTTATCAGGCGGTCAGCAGCAACGTCTCTGCATTGCCAGAGCCATTTCCGTGAAGCCAGAAATACTTTTAATGGATGAACCTGCTTCTGCACTTGATCCAATCGCAACAGCACAGTTAGAAGAAACGATGTTAGAATTGAAGAAGAACTATACGATTATCATCGTGACCCACAGCATGCAGCAAGCAGCGCGTGCGAGCGATTATACTGGTTTCTTCTATCTTGGTGATTTAATCGAATATGATGAAACAGCCAATATTTTCCAAAATGCTAAGTTACAGTCTACAAATGACTATGTTTCTGGTCATTTTGGCTAAGAAAATTGCTGCTTAATTAGAATTTATTAAAGGATTATCAAAATGACAGAACCTATTTTACAAATCAAGGACTTGTCGGTTTATTATAACAAAAAGAAAGCTCTCAATAGTGTATCATTAGATATACTACCGCAGGAGATTACCGCTTTGATTGGTCCTTCTGGATCAGGAAAATCAACCCTTTTAAAAGCGATCAATCGCATGGG
>ERZ772926.853-NODE-853-length-15931-cov-4.362686_pt1 | contig 15931 bp, 12 predicted proteins | sample MGYA00511136_ERZ772926 | MGnify/ENA primary metagenome ERZ772926 (study PRJEB29015, sample SAMEA2737917) | human oral metagenome | biome: human oral; feature: human-associated habitat; material: dental | place: China | collected 2153 ... | reverse complement strand
CTCGACCGTGAGACCTTCCTCTCGGTCTGGATCGTGCTCTTCGGTCTGTTGGGCCTTTACCTCATCGGCAGGCTCAAGTTCCCGCACGACGACCCGGAGCAGAAAGCGATGCCGGTACCGGCCATCATGCTGGGACTGTGTTCTCTGGCCTTCTCCGTCTATATGCTTCCGGGACTGTGGGGCGCACCCTGCAAGGCGGTCAGCGCTTTCGCCCCTCCCATCAACACGCAGGACTTCAACCTTGCCCCGCAGAGCGTCCATGCCCAGTACACCGACTATGAGGAGGGGATGCGCGCGGCGGCAGCGGCCGGCAAGCCGGTCCTGATCGACTTCACCGGCTTCGGCTGTGTCAACTGCCGGAAGATGGAGGCATCCGTATGGACCGACGCACGCGTGGCCGACAGGCTCATGAAGGATTACGTGCTCATCTCGCTCTATGTAGACGACAAGACGCCGCTGAAGCAGCCTGTACAGGTGAAATCTGCTGACGGCAGCACCCGCACGCTGCGTACCGTCGGCGACAAGTGGAGCTACCTGGAGCAGACGAAGTTCGGCTATCTGGCACAGCCGTTCTATGTCCCTCTGGACAATGCCGGCAGACCGCTGAACGGCAGCTTCAGCTTCAAGGAAGATGTACCTGCCTACCTCAGTTTCCTTGACAAGGGGCTGGAACGCTACCGGGCGAAGAGACAATAGGATTTACGCATAGCGTCATCCGTTCCTGCGAGCTGCTGCTACGGCACACCCGCCGGACGATGACACATTGACGAAAGGGGCTGTATCAGAAACCGGGATGAAACCCAGGGGTACTTCTGATACAGCCCCTTTCGGCGTTTTCTGGCAGGAGACCGGATTACGTTGCAGCCCCCATGTCCACCTGTATGAACCACACAAAAAGCAGAACGGCAACTGCCAGATTTCCAGGAGCCTACAATCCATGCCGAAAAGGTGCCTAATTGAAGGCCAGACAGGCGTTACTTGAAGGCCAAACGGGCGTTAACTGAAAGCCAAACAGGCGTTATCTGAATGACAGGCGGGCATCGGTCAGATAACGGATAAGCGGAAGCCGTGATTTCCATCATGGAATGCGAGTCCGCCGACAGCAAATGAACAAAAACGCCCAATACATCCCTTCTCTTCCCAACGCTCCCTTTTCTCCCCGCATCGGAGACGCTCTGCCTCTGTGCTCTCCGTGCCTCCGTGTGACATTACTTCAAACTTTAAACACAAGTGGCAAACTTTATCACTCCAAAATCCTGAAGACTCATTTTTCTCCATAGTGGATGAGCCACAATAGCCCTTTTTATCATGTCATATCATCGAGCGGATACATAGCACCAATGGTGCGGTTGGTGAACACTAATAGTGCGGACGGTTATGACACGTAAAATCACTAAAGATAAGAAAACTTGTTGGTTACGAAGAAGCCTCAAGGAGAACAGAGGTTTACGTCATAAAAATGTACAGTAGTATCATTCGAAATGTCGGATGAAACAAAAAAGGAGTGTATCAAATGATACACTCCCTTTTATATTAATTTCTGAATACTAAGCCCTCACCGAAGCTGTCGATGATGACGGGCTTGTCACGATTGACTGTGCCTGCAAGTAATGACTTACTGAGGTCGTTCAATACGTAACGTTGGATAGCTCGCTTGACAGGACGCGCACCGAACTCTGGGTCGTAGCCAACATCTGAAAGATAATTGATGGCTGGGTCGGTCCACTGAAGTTCAATACCCTGTGGCTCTAACATATCCTTAACTCTCTCAAGCTGCAGGCGAACGACATCACCAATCTGCTCTTTTGTCAATGGCAAGAACATGATAGTCTCGTCGATACGGTTGAGGAACTCAGGACGAATTGTCTTCTTCAGCATATCCATTACCGCAACTTTTGCCTTGTCGATTACTTCCTCACGGTTAGTATCGTTAAGATGTTCAAACTGTTGCTGGATGTATTGTGAACCAAGATTAGACGTCATGATGATAATCGTATTCTTGAAGTTCACAGTTCGTCCCTTATTATCTGTCAGATGACCATCGTCCAACACCTGCAAAAGAATGTTGAATACGTCTGGATGTGCCTTCTCAATCTCATCAAAGAGTACGACAGAGTAAGGCTTGCGACGTACAGCTTCGGTCAACTGACCACCCTCGTCATAGCCTACATATCCAGGAGGTGCACCGATGAGTCGAGTTACACTAAACTTCTCTTGATACTCACTCATATCAATTCGGGTCATCATAGACTCGTCATTGAAGAGATAATCAGCCAATGCCTTTGCCAACTCAGTCTTACCAGTACCCGTTGTACCCAAGAAAATGAACGAAGCAATAGGCTTCTTTGGATCTTGCAAACCAGCACGTGAGCGACGAACAGCATCTGCGACAGCTGTGATAGCTTCATCTTGTCCGATGACACGCTTGTGCAGTTCATCTTCCAAGTGGAGCAGTTTATCTTTCTCGCTCTGTAACATTCGTGTAACAGGAATACCCGTCCAACGGCTTACAACTTCAGCGATATCGTCTGCAGTAACCTCCTCACGCACCATTGCCTGACCACCTTGTGTGTCCTGCAACTGCTGCTGGATGTTCTTAATGTCATCTTCTAATTGCTTTAGCCGTGAGTATCTAATCTCGGCAACACGCTCGTAATTACCCTCACGCTCGGCACGGTCAGCCTCATACTTAAGCTGTTCAATCTCCTGTTTGTCCTGCTGAATCTTGTTCACCAGTCCACGCTCGCCTTCCCACTTAGCACGGAAACTATGTTCTTGTTCTTTGAGCTCGGCAATCTCTTTGTCGAGTTGTTTAATCTTTTCTGTATCGTTTTCACGCTTGATAGCCTCGCGCTCAATCTCAAGTTGTTTCAATCTACGGCTGATTTCATCCAACTCCTCTGGCACGGAATCACGCTCCATACGTAGTTTTGCAGCAGCCTCATCCATCAAGTCGATTGCCTTGTCAGGCAAGAAGCGGTCGGTAATATAACGTTCAGACAGCTTAACTGCTGCGATACAAGCATCGTCCTGAATACGCACTTTGTGATGGTTCTCATATCTTTCCTTCAATCCACGAAGGATAGAGATAGCATCTAACTCGTCTGGTTCATCCACCATAACTGTTTGGAAACGACGTTCCAATGCCTTGTCTTTCTCAAAGTATTTCTGATATTCGTTCAGAGTTGTGGCACCGATAGCTCTTAATTCGCCACGTGCTAAGGCTGGCTTAAGGATATTTGCAGCATCCATGGCACCTTCACCGCCACCAGCACCAACCAGTGTGTGAATCTCATCAATGAAGAGAATGATGTTACCATCAGCCTGCGTTACCTCTTTAATAACGCTCTTCAAACGCTCCTCGAACTCACCTTTATATTTTGCACCAGCGAGCATAGCACCCATATCCAATGAGTAGAGTTGCTTATGCTTAAGATTCTCTGGTACGTCACCACGGACGATTCTTTCTGCTAATCCCTCAACAATGGCAGTCTTACCTGTACCCGGCTCACCAATGAGAATTGGGTTGTTTTTTGTACGGCGAGACAAAATCTGAAGTACTCGACGAATTTCCTCGTCACGACCAATTACTGGGTCAAGTTTTCCTGCACGAGCATCCTCTATAAGGTTACGTGCATATTTCTGCAGTGACTGATAATTCTCATCACCACTCTGTGATTGCACTTTCTGTCCTTGTCTAAGGTCATTGATGGCAGCTGTCATCTCTTTCTCAGTACATCCCGCATCTTTCAAAATACGGCTTGCAGTAGAGTTCACAGCAAGTAGGGCAAGTAACATAGGTTCTATACTAACGAACTCGTCGCCCATCTTCTGTGAGATATCCATTGTGCGTTGCATCACCTGATTCGTTTCAGAAGAGAGGTAAGGCTCACCGCCTGAAACTTTCGGCAGGTGTCCCATCTCATTCTGAACAGCATTCTCTACAGCCACAGTGTTCACGCCTAATTTCTGGAAGACGTAGTTTGTTACGTCCTTTCCTTTATCCATTACACCTGCGAGTATGTGCAATGGCTCAATGGTTTGCTGTCCGTTACGCTGTGCAATGTTTATCGCACTCTGAACAGCCTCTTGTGCTTTGATTGTAAATTTCTCAAATGTCATCGTATAATCTCCTTTCTTTAGTTCGTTTCTCTTGATAGTAGGGTTAGGAACTTATTGTTAATTTTATTTCTATAAGCTATATTTCAAACCTTGTGCCTATATTGTGTAGGTGACAAAGTGGCATTTGTTGTGGACAGAATGGCAGTCTTTGACTTTGTGAAAAGGAAGGGTGAGGGACGTAGGAAAATAAATTTCTACGCTCAGCTCTTTTGCTGTTTTAGGTAGATAAACTCACTGACATAGATACTAATGCCCCAAAGAATGTAGAAAATTCTTTCATAAGGCATAGTTGATTGTTGCATCCAAAGATAAATGTAGTAGAGTAAGGATAAGGAGGAAGTAGCTAAAAAGATGTATTTTCGTTTCTTGTTTCCTCCGAATATTGAGAATGAAATTATAAAACTAATAACATAGAGCAAGGTGCTATAAAGGTATAGTATACCTGTTCCCACATCGTGACCATTCCTGAAGGTGTTCTGTACAAAACTTACTCCAAGAATATAGATTACAGTGAAAATAGATATTGATACAGCTTTATTCATTTGTCTGGTTGAGCCTTATTGTTCAAATTCTCCTTCATATAGTTGTGAAGAAGGTGGGTAAACTCATAGTTCTTCAGTCCCCACTTTGGAGCGATGAGGAGGTCGGGAGGACTCTGGCTGACGAAACGTTCGAGTACAAGATCGGGGCGAAGAAGGCGGATGTATGCTGCAACGAGCTTGATATATTCTTCAACTGTATAAAGATGAAAAGGATTCTCAGCGTACATCTTTGCAAGACGAGTTCCACGAATGATCTGTAACTGATGAATCTTCAGCGTCGTTAGTGGAAGCGAAGAGATGATTGGCGCTTGTCTTAGGCTCTCTTCGGCATCTTCACCAGGTAGTCCAAGGATGATATGCGCACCAACACGGATGCCACGTCGGGCAGTCTCCTCAATAGCCTTGCGAGCACAAGCAAAGTCATGCCCACGATTGACGAGCCGTAGCGTTTCATCATTGCAGGTTTCAACACCATATTCAACGATGAGAAAGGTGCGGCGGTTGAGTTCTTCAAAGTAGTCTAAGAGGTCGTCATTAATGCAGTCAGGACGAGTTCCAATCACAAGTCCCACAACATCTTCTACGGCAAGTGCCTCTTCATAGAGTTTTTTTATGTGGTCATTAGTGCCGTATGTGTTGGTATAAGCTTGGAAGTAAGCAAGATATTTCATCTCTGGGTATTTTCCAGAGAAGAAACGTTTACCGTCTTCAAGCTGTTGGGTAACGCTTTTCCCATTGTCACAGTAGGCTGGGTTGAATGTTTGGTTATTACAATAGATACAACCACCATGCCCAATCCTTCCATCTCGGTTAGGACATGTAAAGCCTGCATTAACCGATATCTTCTGTACTTTATAAGGGAACTGAGAGCGCAGCCAGTTCCCGAAGTCGCAATAATATTGTTCCATTCCTTTGCAAATATACAGAATATTTTATATTTTTGTGCAGTTAAAACTTGAATTTATGAAACGTATATTATTTCTTTGTGTATCAATGCTAACCGCATTTCATTTGATGGCAGGAGAACCTATTTCTTTGAAAGACATTACGAATGGCACTTTTGCTGCTAAGCGTATCTCGGGAGTTAATCCTTTGGAGGGAACTTCAGAGTATGCTCAAATATCATCTGATGGTCGTCAGGTGGTAAAGTATTCTTTTAAGACGGGTAACTCTACGGGGGTTATTTTTGACCTTGCTGACGCTAAGGGTGAGCAGTTAAAGTCATTTGATGATTATCAGATTTCTGCTGATGGCAGTCGACTACTTTTGCAAACGAATACGAAGCGTATCTATAGGCGTTCGTTCACAGCCGACTTCTATCTCTATGATGTGAAGACGAAGCAGTTGAAGAAGCTGTCAAAAGAGGGGGCAGAGCAGATTCCTACTTTCTCTCCTGACGGTCAACAGGTTGCTTATGTTCATCAGAATAACATCTATATTACTGATGGAGAGAATGTAAAGCAGGTTACTACTGACGGTGAGTTTAATAAGATCATCAATGGTTTACCTGACTGGGTGAACGAAGAAGAGTTTGGTTTTAATAATGCACTTGCTTGGAGTGCAGATAGTAAGACGCTGAGTTGGATTAAATATGATGAGAGGGAGGTAAAAACTTATACGCTGCAATTCTATAAAGGTTCACACCCAACATATGAAATGTTTGATATCTATCCCGGTGATTACAGCTATAAGTATCCAAAGGCAGGTGAAGCAAACTCGAAAGTGAGTGCGTGGTCTTATAGCTTGACCGATGGTGCTGTGCGTAAATATGATTTACCTTTGGCTGCAGATGGTTACATTCCACGTATCAAGTCAACCTTTGATGCAAACAGAATTATCCTCTATACAATGAATCGACATCAAGACGAGTTGCATCTCTATGCAGCTAACCCTCTTACAGGTGCTTGTAAACTGTTGATTAAGGAAAGTGTTCCTAAGTATGTGAAGGAAGAAGCAATGGAAGGTATTAGTATTATGAAAGATTACATCCTTGTACCTTCAGATCGTGATGGCTATATGCACCTTTATTTATATAATAAAGATGGTAAACTTTTACGTCAGATTGATAAGGGAAACTATGATGTAACAGAGATTTATGGATATGATGCAAAGACCGGTAACACTTACTTCCAAGCAGCAGCCCGTAAACCAATGCAGCGAGAGATTTATGTCGCTGATAAATCAGGCAAGTTGACTTGTCTTTCTGCTCGTGCTGGTTGGAATGTTGCCTCATTCTCTGGTGACTATAAGTATTTCCTCAATACATGGAGTGATAGCAATCATCCATACGTTTTTGCCATCTATGACAATAAGGGTAAGGAGATACGTGAGGTTCTCAATAATGATGAATTGCAAGCAAAGTTAGCGAAATATGGTAACACAGGTGTTGAGTTCTTTACCTTTACAACTTCTGAAGGTGTGAAACTCCATGGCTGGATGGTGAAGCCTGCAGACTTTGATGCAAACAAGAAGTATCCTGTTATTATGCATCAGTATAGCGGTCCAGGAAGTCAGCAGGTTGTTGATAACTGGAGTGTTGGCTCAATGGGTAGCGGTGCTCTGTTTGATTACTACTTGACACAGAAGGGTTATATCGTTGTTACTGTAGATGGGCGTGGAACTGGTGCACGTGGTGCTGAGTTTGAGAAGTGCACTTATCTGAAGCTTGGTGACTTAGAGTCAAAGGATCAGGTTGAAGCTGCATTGTGGTTGGGTAAACAGCCTTATGTTGATGCTTCACGTATTGGTATATGGGGTTGGAGCTTTGGTGGCTTCAATACATTGATGAGTATGAGTGAGGGACGTAATGCTTTCAAGGCGGGTGTGGCAATTGCGCCGCCGACAAATTGGCGTTATTATGATTCTGTTTATACAGAACGGTATATGCGTACACCACAAGAGAATGCAGACGGTTATGCTATTAATCCGATTCAACGTGCGGAAAGACTTCATGGTAAACTTTTAGTTTGTCATGGTTTAGCAGATGATAATGTTCATCCACAGAATGCCTTTGAGTACTCTGAGGCATTAGTACAAGCTGATAAGGACTTCAAGGAGAACCTTTATACCAATCGTAATCATGGTATTTATGGTGGTAATACACGCCATCATCTGTTGAGGCAGGTTGCTGAATGGTTCATCGAGAATCTGTAAGAGGTTTCTGTAAGGAGGTTATAAATGTCCTGCAAGCAATAAATCTTGGTGTTTTACCATATATTATAATGGCCATAAAGAAGTCTTTTTATTATCTTTTGCAGATGTGTTGATGCTTAGCACGTGATGTGTTGAGGGTATGCACCATGCAAAGTGTTGATGAGATGTTAAGCAATGTCTTGTTGATAAGCGTTGTCCTGAGGCTCATCAATCACTAAAAAAGAGTCCCTATACGGTGGAAGCATGTTGCTTGAACTTTTGGAAACAGTAGCAATAAAGTAAAAACTCGGACACTGATTAAAGTAAATCAGTATCCGAGTTTTTATCTTTAACTTCTTTCTAAACTTTCTTTTATCCAAAGAGACGCTTAAAGAAACATTTCTTCTTAGGCTTTTCTTCTTTTGGCATAGTCTCTGTTTCTATGTTGCTTGATGCGTCTGTGATAACTTCTTTTTCTGTAACAGAGTTATCTTCTGGTATATCATCGCCTTCAATGATACCTGCAGTACCCCATTGCGCAGCAAGGGTTGTAGCATCCTTACGAGCTGTATCTGCATCGATTTCATATTGGTCGCAGATTAACTCTACGAGATTGTCTACTGTAAAGGAATCCATCTTCTGCACCTCTTCCCACAAGTATGCAGAACTTTCGTTCATAGATATGATATTGCTGAAGTCGATATTCTCATCTCCTTCTGCAACGATGATATGTTCTCCGCATACTTCACGGAGGTTAAAGCCATTCTTTACTTTCATTCTTGTTGATAGTTTATATAATAATCATTATTTATGTTACATTAGATGGGACCGAAGATAGGAATCCATATACGTCTGTAAACACCTAATATGTACCTTCGAATAGGGAGAAGTCGAGTCCACAAGAAGCTATACAGTTTCCATTTCCGACCATCAGTCAAGTCCATTTTTATCCGTCCTTTGCGGTAGAAGCCAATGACTGCCCCAACAATGTTTTCTTTTTTGCAATATTCAACGCCAAGGTTGCCATCACCTCGTAAGGTAATGTTGTCGCCTTCTATTCTGTCAATACGATGTAAGACAAAGTGTCGTGGGACTATCTCTGCTAAGACGGGGTCGCCAACTTTAATGGTTGAAGGTTTTACGAGCAAAGCCTTATCGCGGTCGTTCTCAAGAAAAGGACGCATAGAATATCCTCGAAGGCGCAATGTAACAGTATGACCTTCATTCAACATCTTGACAACTTCTGGCAAGAACTCAGCATTAGCAAACTGAATTTCAGAAGTAGTAAGTATAGTCTTTGACATAAGTCTTATCTTTTCGTTACAGTTTCATAGCAGACCTCTGCTGCTTCTTGGTTTGGTAAGCAGTGTAACGTGAATATTCTTCCAGTTTCAACAATCTTCGTAATGGTATCACAGACGCCATTATAAATATCTGAATCCCATTTCATGCTGGAGCAAGAGGGTAGGAGTGAGGCGAAAGCAGCAATAGGATTAGGCTTTTCAACAGAGTTCGTTGTTGCACGGTCAATTCGTGTGATGGCTCCCAAACGAGCCTTAACATTACGATAGCATGGCGTTTTACCACTCCATGGGCTACCATATATCCATGTTTCACCATCGATGATTCTTACGATAGGATTATCATCGTTCATGAGATCACTACCTGGAATATAGCGTAACCACATACTGACTTGTGTAGACTTACCTGTTCCACTCTTAGCAATGAAAGCATAGCCATAGCCATTGTTGCGAACAAGAGATGCGTGAATAAGTAACGTCTTCTTATGTGCACCTGCAAAGGCAAATATGAGCATTAGGGCGTTATTCAGACCAAAGGTGCGCATATTCATGTTGCCATTGAGTGCACATCGGCAATCGGAGAAGTCTTTATTACCCTGTAAGAGACAACAGTCTGCGCCATTGATATCTTTGATAATATATTGATAGCTGCCATCGTCTACACGATCAACGATAGTATCACCATTTCCTGTATCAAAAGCACGAATACGTTGTCTTCTCTCCTTAGGAATAGGGCGAAGCGTATCGTCAATAGTTAGTCTGAAAAACAGGTTGTTTGAAACCTCTTTGATTCTGAAAGGTTCAAATGAACTTAACAAGTGCATTCCGTTGATATTTGTCTCACGGAAGATAATCTGTATGTCAAAGTCAGCAATTCTGAAGTTATGTATTTCCATCTTTAGCCTGTCTTCTTACTTTGACTTTACTTTTTTTGTTTTCACTTGTGTCTCTTCGTTTGAAGTAAAATTGTCTGGTGTTATAGCCTTATAGCTGAACTCTGCGTCAGAGATAAACTTTACATTATATTTCTTCTTACCCTTTTCGTATTTATTCTTCAAAGCTGCGAACTTCTTCATAGCCTTTGATTCATTCTCTGCATACATTGTAACGCAGGTAGGAAAGCTTACTAAGCTATTGCTCTGAAGATAATTGCGGAGCTGATATGAGTAGTCCTCACGATTAGAGAGGAATTTTGTGCGGTCGTTAGCAAGGTAGGCATCCACTTTCTGAATATTGGTCATATAGACCGTTGAGTCATTAAATGAGGCTGCAAAACCAAACATATATACCTTTGCAGGCTTGTATCCTTTTGCATTACTACTATTTACCCATCCAAGCAGGAATACTGCTATGATTAATACCTGACGTAATTTCATCTTAAATTCTTATCTTACAGTGTTAATGTTATTGTCCTAAATAAGCCTTCAAAACCTTACTATTGGTTTGTTGGCGTAGGCGACGTATTGCTTTTTCTTTAATCTGTCTTACCCGTTCGCGAGTCAGATTGTATTTACTCCCAATCTCTTCCAACGTCATTTCACGCTGATTTATTCCGAAGTATGCCTCTATGACCATCTTCTCTCTATCTTCCAGAATTTGTAAGGCTCTTCCTATCTCTTCTCGTAGACTCTCCTCAACCAACTCTTTATCGGTGGATGGTGTGTTATCATTAGGAATGACGTCCAACAAACTACTTTGCTCATCGTCATAAAATGGTGCGTCTACCGAAACATGACGTGAACTAACTTTCATTGCATCAATAATCTTTTCTTCTGGAATGTCAGTATTTTGTGCAATCTCATCAACACTTGGGCGACGTTCGTTTTCTTGTTCAAATTGGCTTAAAACCTTATTGATTTTATTGACAGAGCTAACTTGATTTAGTGGTAGCCTAATGATTCTACTTTGTTCAGCTATGGCTTGTAAGATGCTTTGTCTTATCCACCATACAGCGTATGAGATAAACTTGAAGCCACGGGTTTCGTCAAACTTCTCTGCGGCCTTGATGAGTCCAAGATTACCTTCGTTGATAAGGTCGGGCAGGGAGAGTCCCTGATTTTGATATTGCTTTGCAACAGAGACAACGAAGCGCAGGTTCGCTTTGGTTAGACGTTCTAAAGCTTTTCGATCACCATTCCTGATTTTTTGAGCAAGTTCAACTTCTTCCTCGATACTAATCATTTCTTCGTGACCGATTTCCTGCAGATACTTGTCAAGAGAAGCACTCTCTCGATTCGTAATCGATTTTGTGATTTTCAATTGTCTCATGTGCTTAGCATTATTTAAAGTGAGGACAAATTTACACAAAATCAGTGAGTTGAACAAATAAATAAGTAAAAAACTCATCTAAGATTCTATAATGTTTTCGTGTTCTATGTTAAGTTTTCAAACTATTGTCTGTTTGTTGTTGATTAATTGAATGTTTATTTGTTTCTATTGCTTGTGTGTGTTGATAGTCTTTCATTTAGATTTTTTTCGTTTGGTTTGTTGAAGCTTAGATGTGATTTTACATTGGCTTTAGATAGTGTTTTAGAGTATGTTGTTGGGTTGTATTTAAAAAAAGAACTCCCCCATTCTTGCGTGTTAACTCAAGAAAGGGGGAAGTTTAATATTATCAGTTTTTTAACTGAAAGTCATCAGCTGTTAGTCAGTAAGAGGAATAGCGAAGTAACCCTTCTTGCCAGTTGGGTAAATACCCTGAACGTAGAGAACTGGATCCTTACTGGTTGATGCTTTCTTAACGATATTCTGCAGATCGTCAATGCTCTTCACCATGTTTTCATTTACATTCTGAATGATAAAACCACGGTTGACTCCTGCAGCCTTTAAAGCACCATTATTAACCTTCAGTACTTCAAGACCATAGTTGATATTCAACTGCTTCTTAAGGGCATCCTGTACTGGACGGAACTGACCACCAAGAACGTCAATATCAGCCTGTTCAATTACTTTGGTTGTTCCTTGTGCATTCTTCAGCGTTATAGTCTTTGAAACTTCCTTCTTGTTATGGATATAGGTCACTGTTGCCTTGTCGCCAGGACGCTTGCTGTTAAGTGCTTGCTGGAGCTCAGACATACGTGTTACTTCCTGTCCGTCAAACTTAGTGATAACATCACCCTTTGTCAAACCTAAGGCTGCACCATTCCCATCCTCAGATACTTCGCTTACATAAACACCTGCATTTGTACCGAGGTCAACGTTCTTGCCCTCTTCTTTCTGTGCGTTGATGTAGTTCAATACATCACCACCCTGGATACCAAGCATTACACGTTGTACATTTCCATACTTCTTAATGTCATTAACAACCTTATTCATAATGGATGTTGGGATGGCAAAACCATAGCCACTATATGCGCCAGTCTGTGAGTAGAGCATCGCATTGATACCAACCAACTCACCCTGTGTGTTCACCAATGCACCACCAGAGTTACCTTGATTGATGGCAGCATCCGTCTGGATAAAACTCTCAATGCCGTTGCGTGTAGCACCTAAGCCACGTGACTTAGCACTTACGATACCAGCTGTTACGGTATTATTGAGGTTGTATGGGTTACCTACAGCAATTACCCATTCGCCTACCTTCAACTTGTCTGAGTCGCCAATTGGTAGAGTGGGGAGGTTTGTTGCATTCACCTTCAGCAGTGCAAGGTCAGTCTGTTTGTCTGTTCCAACGATACGTGCAGAAAACTCTCGGTTGTCATTCAGTGTGACTGTAAGTTCGTCAGCTCCATCAACAACGTGATTGTTTGTTACGATATAGCCATCGGGTGAGATGATAACACCACTACCAGTAGCCTCCTTCTTAGGAGTCTGAACTTGCTGGCGACGTGAACCATTACCTTGGTTAGGATTTCCAAAGAAACCAAATGGGTCAAAGAAGCCTCCAAAAGGATCATCCTGTACATCTATGGTCTGTGTCTTAGAATTTTGTACATATTTGATATGAACAACAGCAGGAAGGGCTTTCGCTGCTGCGTATGTGAGGTCAACTGGCTGACCAGGAGTTACAACAGGTGCTTCTGCAGCATACACTTTGATGAAAGCACCAGTAGAAAAGGCGAGAGCAGTAACACATGCTGCGCCTACCAAATACTTTGATAAATTCTTCATATACTTAATTATTTGTTCGTTATTTACGTTTATGTGTGTCAATCCGTCATTATTTATAAATGTCTCGCTGACATATTTTGGTATGCAAATATAGGAGCAAATTTTGTAAAACCGACAATTTGTCAGTTATCTTTATCCGATTTTAACAATTAAAATTTAACACTTAACGACTATTAATCTGATGTGATGTAAATTTTGCATTTATTTGTTTTGAATAGTTGTTTGATTTCTATTTGTTATCTTTTTGTTTTAGCAAGTTGACAAAATGAAAGGAAATGTAAGTCGTCGTGTTATGTGGTTGATGTAATTCCACTCTTTGGAGAGGGCTTTGGATGAGCGCATTATTTAATACTTATAGGTACTGAAAGGTATGGCAGAGATGCAAAAACTACTGTATGACGTGATTATTTTCATGAAAAGAAATTTTTATTGTCATGAAAATACTTTCGTGAAGATATACTCTAATGTGTGTAAAGCATTGTTTTATAATACGTAGAGCATAGGTATAATAGGTGTAAAGGTAGCTTTAAGAATCTTGTTTGATAGCTTGATATGCTATTATGTTGTTCTAATTATCTTAATGTCTATGTGTTTAGGTTCACACGATAACTTCTTTCAGTCTTTTTATACTACCTCTTTTCTTGGCTAACTATAGATTATCATTGAAATATTTTGCCTTTTCCATGTTTTCCATTATCTTTGCATTCAGATAAGGCAGTGTTCCGGCTCTGTCGCTGGCATCTGTAATGGATGCGAGAGGAAAGTCCGGGCAGCATAGGGCATCCTGCTTCCGAAAATAGAAGCTATTGGTGACAGTAGATGTAGGCAGAAGAAAATAACCGCCATGCAGTAATGTGTGGTAAGGGTGAGAAGGTGGTGTAAGAGACTACCAGCAGGTGGGTGATCGCCTGGCTGTGCCGTTCAGGAGCTGCAAGTTCATGTAAACCGTTGTTTGAGGGTAGCCCGCCCAAGCGCAAGCACAACGGAGGGTAGAATGCTTTAATTGCAGGGCAACTTGTAATATAGATAAATGACAGGCATCTTCCTATTATCGAAAGATGAGGAAGAAACAGAACCCGGCTTATAGGAACACTGTTTTATTTTTTTCATATCATGCCCATCTTTTCACATTCTGATTGGAATGATAAAGAGGAGTTGCGGGTGTGAACTTTAACTAATATATAAGATTTGGATAGTCATGAACGATTTAGAAGAACAATATGTAACTGTGTTAGACGATTTCCAACATACAGTAGAAAACAAAATAAGAAATCATAAGGATGAAGCGGGTTTCCCTCAGTTGCCCGATAATGTTAGTGAGGAGGGGCTTTCTAATTACCTCTTCGACTATCAAGCGGCTTTAGATAGCGAGGGGACAGAACGTTCGCGCTATACGATAGCAGGTTTTCTTCTCTGTCTGCCTATATTGATTATGTCTGCATTTCCAGACGATTCGCTCCCGTTCAAAGGTATAGTGAATGTTTTAGCAGCTATTGGGGTAGGCTTGCTTCTCTTCTTCCTTTATAGAATAATGATGAAGGTCTTGGTTCAAAAAAAGGTTCGTCGTGCTAATAAGGATTACCCTGAGGAGAAGGCTTATGTAGATCGTGTTATGGCTTTCAAGTAAATATTATTAATATTTTAATTGCAGAATGGAATTACCTGACTTTCAAAAATATAAAGATAAGTTTACTCAGCAGGGTTTCTATGATAAAATACAGCGTATTGCGAAACGTGCTGGTGCTAAGTTGGTATATGTAGCCCTACTTCTATATTATTTGATGCAGAGTGATAAGATATCGCTTAAGGACAAGGCTATTATTATTGGTGCGTTGGGTTATCTTATCTCACCACTTGATGCTGTGCCTGATGCTATTCCTATTGCGGGACTCGCAGACGATCTTGGTGTGCTGCTTTATGCATTAAATAAGGTATGGTCTTCTGTTGATGATGACATGAAGAAGCAGGCACGTGAGAAACTATCAAAGTGGTTTGATGATGATGAGATAAACGTAGCAGAGGATCTTTTTACAGAAGATACTACTGATACACCAGTTTAAAACATAGGAAGGAGGACTTTATGTGGCAATATGTTGTTATAGTTGTTATACTTATATCAGCTATAGGCTATGTGCTTTATCGTATGTGGCAATCGTTTCGTGCAGCAAGTGATCCGTGTCATGGGTGTTCTGGTTGTGCCCTTCATGATAAATTGAAAGAGAAGCAAAAGATAGAAGGTCGTAGGAAGCCAGTTTGTTTCAAATAACTATCGGAAAGAAATTTGTCCATAGAGCCATTTATCTCTTCTCTTTATCCATTGTTTGGCGAATGGCTATGGGAATCTTTCATTGGGAAGAGTTTACAAAATGTTTATTGAAAAAAGTTTCTGATTTGTTTGGTTGAATCGAATTAATTGATTATCTTTGCACTCGCAAATCACAATGATGATTTGTTATAGAATGGTGCTTGGGCCGGGAGGTTAGGCAATGGTCTGCAAAACCATGTAGAGCGGTTCGATTCCGCTAGGCACCTCAAAAGACTCTCAGTATTGGGAGTCTTTTTATTTCTATAACTTTGGGGTCAGTCCTAAAACCCAGTTGCAAGTCTATACTCTTAAGCGCATAATTTCATAAGTATTTATTACCTTTGCATCATGAAGAGTCACCAATTATTACGTTGCATCTTTCCAGATGTACTTGCCGACTACTTTGATGTTGTCGATAT
>ERZ772926.852-NODE-852-length-15932-cov-5.505322_pt1 | contig 15932 bp, 10 predicted proteins | sample MGYA00511136_ERZ772926 | MGnify/ENA primary metagenome ERZ772926 (study PRJEB29015, sample SAMEA2737917) | human oral metagenome | biome: human oral; feature: human-associated habitat; material: dental | place: China | collected 2153 ... | reverse complement strand
TCATCTTTAATCGCGTACCGGCAGCACAGGCGGCATCACGCGGTGAATGCCGGACGATTGTGCTAGCGATGAAGTTTATTGAAGCGGAATATATTGAGCAGCAGTCTGGCGTGCCGCCAATTATACTTCTTGATGATGTGTTTGGTGAGCTTGACGAACAGCGCCAGCATGCGCTACTCGCTGAGTTTAAGACAAATCAGGTGGTGATGACGAGCACAGTGAATGTTATTTAGTGGTACGCCTAGGGGTTGGCTCATCTGTGTCAACGTCTGCTCCTTCAAGGTCGCGACTTTCATAAATTGTATAGCCTGGCATGAGCGGTGTTTGCGTGCGGATATCAATTGTGTCGGCACGTTCAAGCACGGCCTGCGGTGCTTGCGGGCACTCGTATTTGCTGATTGAAATCTGAATTGCGCAGGCGACTTGCCAACGGTTATTCTTTTTTTGTAATACGACTTTTTGGGTGTCGCGGTTTAAGTCGGTCGCTGAACCCTTAAATACAAGCGCAGCAATTGCCCAATCGCCTTTTTCAGTGACTGTTTCACTGGCAATGTTATAGATAGTGCTAATACTGCGATTGTGTGTGTGAATGGCATTGTCAATATTGCTTTTTTCGCTCTTTGACAGCTCAGAGAGCCGTTTATCTGACAGCTCATAATCAAGTGTGCGCGCTACTCTGTCTTTTAATAAAATTCCCTGCATGTTTGTGCTGACGCCGTCGCCTGACGCAATTAGGTAATAACTTCCTTTCGACAAATGATAGGTTTTGCCAGATTCAATTTTTTTCTCGACGACTGTTTTGGTTGGCGCAATTGTTTTTTCGCTTGACGATTCAGTTCCCTGGTATAGTGCAACGCTTTTATATATTGAAGCATCGTAAGTGATTGTTAAATATTGGTGTGTTGCGAAATATGCCCAGATACCCATCAATACAATGACGATACAAAAGCCGCCGCTGATCATAACCAATTGTTTGCGTGTGAATGGCAAGTCCCCCATTACTTTTTCTCCTTCAGCGGATTTTGAAAATCTTTGTATTCAATGCGGTAATCGCTTAATTTATATCCCATGCTTGTGATTCGCCGCGTGGCAGCATAGCGGTATTGCGGCGATTCCGTTGTAATGACAACGACTGGTTCGCCATTCTCTTTTTTGTAGTGTCCGATTGAATAATAGGGGTCTTTAAGCGGCAGAATGCCAATGAGCGGATATTTATCGGTGACTGATTTATTGTATTCAAGCGATTTTTTACCGGCGAATGTTTCAAGTTTAGTATACTGGTCTCGGTGTTTATCTACCCAATCTGCCGCTTCTTTGGTTCTCGGTGACAGCTCGGCGATGATCGTATTATTTTTAGCTATATCTTGTGTTTTCTTGTATGAGCTGAAATCCTTCTTCTCTACTGATATATCGTATACACCTGGCTCAATATACACGGTACCGCTGTTGCTCTTCGTTACTTTTTTAGTAGCAGTATTTGTGAATGTTGTGGTAGCGTCGGTCGGTGCAGTGACAAGTGTGACGGCTATTTTTCCGGCGCGTTCAAATGAAAGGTATATATTGTAGGCTATGCTGCCTATAGCAGCCAGTAGAACAATTGCTATAACGATTTGGATACTGTGTTTTCTATTTATCATTCTAATTACTCCACTATTGCTCGCATTCTTCCTGTTGTTCCTGACGAGCTTCCTCCTGTACTTGGTTTTGTAGATGAGCCTGATGATCCTGATGAACTAGAGCTTGAGCTAGAACTAGAAGACCCTCCTTTTTTGCGAAACCAGAGTGCTGAATTATAGTCAAATCCTTCGCCGCCTGCGACTGGTGCTCTTTCACACTGTGATGCTGATGCGTATTTGCTGCTAAAATCCTTAATCTCGCCAACGTAGAGCCAGGTGTGCCCGTCTGAGAATGCGACATCTCCGGGCTGCAACTTGTCGTCAGTGAATTTACTGCCGTCTGGCTCATAAGTGCCATTTGCTGTGCCAAGTGTTTGCCAATTCGTTTTTGCCCATCCTCTCTGAAGATCTGTGCCGCGAGATGATCTGGGGATCACTCCAACAGCCAGTGCTCCAGCTGCTCCCCGTGCGCCATAATTATACGCTGTATCAAAGCCGCTGTCGTACATGAGCATTGTCACAAAACCGCCGCAGTCAACACCGCTGCAGGCGCCAACAAATCTTCCTTCGGATTCAGCTTTTTCGATGGCAGCTGCGTAGTCGGGCTTTTTGTTAGTTCCATGACCTCTTTCTGGCCATGCATATTTAAGCGTCAGTTCTTGTAGTTTACCGGCATCACCAGCTGCACCTGAACATGAGGCAGTTGTTCCTTTTACCTTTGAGCTTTTTGATGACGCAAGCGAAGGATTATCTTTGTATTTATCATAAAGAGCACGAGCATTCTCTTTTCTACTTTTAAGACCTTGCCCTCCGCTATTCTCGTAAGTTTTTTCAAAGGCTACCGCGGCCTCTTCCGGATCGGAGGTGGCTTGAACGGCTTTTAGGGCTTCTCCAAATCCACCCTTATGCTCGGACCACTCATTAGTTAAGGTTAAGTCCCACACCAGATAGCGGAGCTGTACAGTGAAATCGCTTGGTTCACCGTTTATAGCCTTCGCAAACTCGGTCATGTTCTTATAACGAATCTCGTTATCCCATTGAGCGATGCCAGTGTGAGTTCCATTTGTTGCCTTGGGATCAAGATTTGCTGTCGATTCTGTCTGGAGGTTTCCGACAATACCTGCAGCCTGCGCAATTGTTAGCTTTTGTCCTTCGCCAACGCTCATCAGGTGTCCGAGTGCTGTTTCGGCGTTATCGCTAAGCATCTGTACGACTGCTCCGCCTGCTGTCGGTTTGGCGCAGCAATCAGAGCCCGATCCTGAACCTGTTGTCTCTAGCCCGCTGGTTGATATACTACCGCCGGCACTTTCGGCCATCTCGTTTAAGTACCCTTGCATGTTCCTTATGTATGCAGCGGTGTCATTTCCATCGTCTGGGGGTGCGTATCGATGGGCGTAAGCGGACATGCCCTTGTCAATCTCATCTGAAAATACATCGCGGTCGTACGAGTACCAGTCGCCGCTTGATCTCCCCTTGTTTTCCTCGGCTTCGCTATCAAGGCTTGCTTTGAAAGAGCTCCATTTGTACCAGTTGCGGCCACCTTCCCGTACATGCGGTTGACTATCTGTAGCTGAGCGCCCAAATAGGTTGTGCCCCTCGTGTATTTTTACCTGAGCGCCTGGTACGGTAGTGAAGCCCATACTTGATTCGACGACCGCGTGGGCATACGCTAAAAATGGACTCATGTTTGCTTTTTTTGCACTCCTAACAGCAACAGCGCCTGTTCCGTGCAGTGGGATGTCTTGGTCTGGCGTGCCATCGGGAGCATGGTCTTTGACAAATTTCTCAATCGCCGCCGCCATTTTTGCAGCATCAAGGTTTGGGTATGTCATGCCGTTTGGTTCGCCGCTACCTGGTGAAATAACCGATAAGTCTACACTGCTTGAGCCTTCACTGCAGGTGTTGTCATCAGAAAAATAGATGTCATTGCCTTGCTTATCAATTGTTAGCAGGGCGGAGGCTGGCGTTGATATGACAAGTACTCCTGCTAGTATCCATAGTGTGAGTGTCGTAAGATAGTTCCTCATGCCTTTTACCATGTTTTCGGTTTTCTGTTGTCTCTACGCAACGCTAGGTGTAGATGATCGCAGCCGTCTCCATGAGGCATATAGCCAGCGGCTTCAAGCTTGTTATTCATGTCGGCTCTGTCTCCGCACTCCGACTGACCAATACCTGCCGCCGGAGGCAATAGCTTATTGTCTATAATCTCTTGCAGGAGCTTAACAGACTCTGAGTCGCCTCCTGTTGTCGCGCCACCGTCTATCGATATGATATCTACTGCTTCTCCAATACAGTGCACGCTAAAAGGATCCCGAGAGCAGCCACTGTACCCCGCCGAGTCATCACGTCCAAGTGCTGTTATTGAGAATTTGTGATTTTTGCCAAGTGCTACGATGAGTTGCAATAAGCGCGGCTGTAGGGCTACAGGTTTTGCTTCTTTGCCGTCTGCGGTGTCTTGCATTTGTTGTTGCGGTTCGTAGTCCATGCCGGGTGCGAAGGTGATGTTTGGGTTGGCAAGAACCTGCTTAGCCAGTTCTTGCGCGTTACTATCAGTAGGTAGCGATGTGCTTGGTGATATTGAGCCGCTTGCGGATGATGGAGGATCATTGTCCATACCGTCGGCTTGACGCTTGTCGATTTGATATAGCCCGTATAGCGCTTCTTTCCTGGAGTTTACCGTACATTCGGACAACGATGCCGTGTCGCCGTCTGCATTGCAGCTATCTATCCATTCCTGAAGGTCGCTGTCAGATTTAGGGCTGCCCTCGTCATCTAAATCGCCTGAGTCGTGCAGTTCGTTGACAACATCGTCGGGCTCAATGCCCATGTACTCGGCGGGAATGCCATATTGGACATCGCATAATGGACCGGATGAAACTCCTGATTGCGAAACAAGATAATCAGCTTTGCACATATTGCCTTCTATCTTTGCGGCATGTGATGCTGGCATTAAGAACCGCCCTAACGCTGAGGTTGATATTGAGGCGATTGATGATATCGTTTTAATTGGATTTGAGATTGACGACTGGTACGGTAAAAACTGTGTGACGATTGAGCCAAGGAAGGTATTGGGGTTTGATGCGTCAAATGGGCTGTGCGTGAGGCGATCTTCCTGCGCCCAGGCAAGTTTTACCGGATTTTTAATTTGTTCGTCGAATGCGGTTTTTTGCGCCGGAGTAAGAGGAAGATTGCCTCCGGTATTGGCAAGATTTCCAAAATTCAGGATTGAGCCGATAGCAACGACATCGCCGAGATCAACACCCTTCGCTAGGGCTGCAAAATTACCTAAAAAGTATTCCAGTAGTTTTTTCCAGTCGATGTTGTCGGTAAATAATTTTATAGCGCCGGATACGATTTGCGTGAAGAGAATGTCGAGTAATCCGCTTTGGTCTAAGATGTACTCAGCAACCGTCGCTGCAAACCCGGCAAGGCTGCCGGATTTTGCAGCTCTAAAGGCATCAATAGCTGCCTGCGCTTCGGAGCTCCCAAGAGCCGAACATACCCCCTTTACAAGACCGCTTGATACGATTTTTGTATATTCAGCGAAAGATTCACCTACTGTCGGCAGATACTTTGAATCACTTCCACCTGTACCGAGTCCAAGGCCGTACTTCATCGCATCCGAATCCATAGCTGATAATATTTTCGTTTTATCGGACTTCTCGTATGTTTGTGTTAATAATGATGCAACATTGCTAACTTCTGTATCTGTTGCAACTCCCTCTTTTATCCTGTCTGCTGCGGACAAAACTGCGAAAGCGATTGTTGCAAGCTGAGCAATCCTAAATACCCGAACAACTTTATTGATAAGGATAGGCGCTTTTGACATGAGGCAGGCGCCTTGTGCCCCTAACAAGACAAGATCTCCGCCTGCTCGTTTTTTTGCTTTCTTTGTTTCTTTTTTAGCGAAATCGTCAGTGGTCTCTTGCACAACCTTTTCAACGCCGTCTTTATCCTTACCTGCTGTTGTGAGTGCTTTCTCTTTTGCTTTGTCTAATTCGTCCGGTTTCTTTGCATTTTTTATGCCGTCCGGAATATTTTTGGCTATACCGTGCTTTTTTAGAAACTTTATAGCGACATCGTCGAACCAATTCATCCAGCGCGGACTATGTGCTCGCCGAAATGCTCGCCGAAATTCAGGGTCGTCTCTAAGCGCTTGCATAAATTCAGAAGCCGCCACTTTCTTGCCATCCTTTAGCTGGAATTGAGCGGGACGAGTCTTACCGCTTAAAAAGCCTTGTTTTTCAATTTCGGCGCCGTTGGCGTCAAGCGCTTTTATGCCTTCGGCATTAAGCCGTTTCAAAAGGCGGTCGGAGGGTTTTTGATACCGGCAGGCAAGTTTAATTTTACAAAGACCGCTCGTTGTTTTGCTTGCGAGCCGTTTATTTAAAAGCTTGCGACCACGAACTTCTCCTGTTACGCTCTGTTGGTCATGGTTCTGTACGAAATTTTCCTTTAAATTTATGAGCAGTGACGCTGGGCCTGTTGTGAATGTAAGTCCGCTAATACCGCCGATAAGTAGCGTTCCGATAATGCCGGTTGGTCCAAATCGTTTTGCGAACCCTTTTAGTCCAAACTGCGACTTTTTTTTACCGCCATAGCGCTTATTGCCGCCTTCTTCTTTTTCCGATACGTTGTTTTTCCATGTGCCGCCAGAATTGTCTTTTTCGCGGTCGGCAATAGATTTATCGTAATCTGGCGCTGCGATACTGTTCTCCTGGTTATTTAAATTATTTGCAGTGTCATTTGTGCCTTGAGTGTCTTGATCGTGTGCGTCAGGACGAGCGTTGCCTTCGACCGCTGCATTAAACCTGCGATCGTAGTCACGATCAATCCTGCTTCGTTCGTCGGCATCTGGTCTCTCAAGCGTTTGTTGTGCCATATGTATAGTATACCTGGTTTACATTAACTTTCCGAATCTTGTTGTAATTGTTGCTGCTGCAGGAGCGCCTGAGGATTTGTAGTAATTAGTCTCTGCTCGGTGTCGCTTGCGACAATCTGAATATGAATATGATTCTGCCCAGCGAAGAACAGCCCTTGCCCAACGGGGAAACCGGATAAACGCCGCCGTTCTTCTTCGGTGAGTTTGAAGACGTCGCCAAGCACGTCAACGGCACTTGGCGATTGTTTTAATAGTAACTGCATGCTGGAGTTTGCTACAATTGCGCGTCCCATTTTGCTGCCCATAAAGTCTTCAACGTCCTGCGTAATTGTTGTTAGTCCAAGGTAATACTTACGGGCGCGTTTTGCTAAGCTAAACATAAAGTTTGCAGAATCGTCATACTTCATGAGCTGCCACGCCTCGTCTACGATAAGCATGCGCTTTTTTTGCTGCGTACGTACGATATTCCAGATATGGCTCAAAACGATATACATTGCCACTGGGCGCAGTTCGTCTTCTAGATCGCGAATATTAAACACGACCATGTTGTTATTGATATCAATATTACTCTGTTGGCTAAAGATACCGGCGAACGTTCCGCTTGTGTATTTACGTAGGCGCTGTGCAAGCTGCGGCCCAGTGCCTCCCATATGAAGTAGTACGTCGTATAGGTTGCCCATTGTCGGCGGCGTAGCGGTGTGCGTGAGCGGGTCGCTGGTGATGCCGGCGCGGGCGTACGTATCGATTAGCCCTTGATCAAGATCAGCCTCTTCGGATGGGCTTAAGCCGACGCCGGCGTTGTTCGCTGACGCACCGCCAAGCATCAGGCGCAACAGTCCGTGCAAGGTTACGAGATTTGCGCGTAAGGCATCGTCGGCTTCGTCGCTGTCTATCACGCGAGGTAAATCAAACGGATTAATGCGCGTATCGCTACTGAGGCTTAGGCGAATATAGCTGCCGCCGACAGCGTCGCTCAATTTTTGATACTCATTCTCCGGGTCAATGATGAGTACGTCTGCGCCGACCATCATACTACGCAAGGCTTCTAGCTTGACCGTGAATGACTTACCGGCACCAGATTTCGCGAATACGACCATGTTGGCGTTCTCTAGGCTATAGCGGTCGAAAATAACTAGTCCGCTGTTATGCATATTGATCCCGTACAAAATACCGTTATCCTGCGTAAGATCGGCACTTGTAAATGGAAAGCTTGTACTAACAGCGCCTGTATTCATATTGCGGCGAATTTGTAGCTGATCGCTCATCTGTGGTACGGTGCTATTAAGCCCCTGCTCTTGCTGGCTTGATGCTGTTTTACTGTAGACGAGCATTTGTCCGAACATTGATTCAATTTCGTTTTGGATGAAGCTCAGTTCGTCAATACTGTCAGCATAGATTGTCACGTAGAGCCCATAACGGAAGAATCGTTCGCTTCCAATCTGTAACTGGTCGCGCAGCTCTTCGGCGTCGGCAAGGGCTGCTTCTTTTGCCGGGTCGCGCGTGCGACCTTTCTCGGCGTTGATCGACATATCGGCCTCAAGCTGCGTCACTTTCTTGCGCAGATTATTTAACACAACTGCTGTATCAACCGGATACACAAACATACTAACGTCAATCACTTGATCAATATTGATGAGCGGCGATAACCACCCTGTATAAAGCGTGCGTGGGTAGCCGTACACATACATCGTCCGTCCGTATTTTGTTCCGATACGGAAATAACTTGAATGGATCTCTAAGCTGCTTGGCGCGATCAGGTCGCGCAGTGTTGTCATACCCTTAAGGAACGCTTGTTCAACTTCAGCTTGTTCGCGGGCGCGCTGCTGTGTAGCAATGTCAATAGGATCCATCTTCTTTGCGCTCATTGTTGGGCTCCTAATGTTGGCGCGTTTCCTTCGCCTTTTCGTATGTATAGCGATGTCACGTCCTCAAAATTACCAAGCGGCTCACGTACTGCTGTATCGGGATTATATATGTTGTAGTACAATTCGCCGATTTGCTTCGTATTGAGCTGCGTTGCGCGCACGCCAATTTGTGTCAATCCGTGCACAACTGATTCAACTCGATTTCTGATCTCGTCTTTCGCCTTTTCGTAGGTGTCTTTGTCGATCTTCGTGATGGTATTCTTTTTGTTACCGCCAAATATTGAGTTAAAGAAGCCTTTACTTTGTTCAACAACATTTGTGATCTCGCCCGCAGGATAATATGGAATTACGACAAAGAAGCTCTTGTCCATAATATTTGCTTCCTGCGATAATAAATCAATAAAGTTGATATAGTCGTCCATCAATACGCCAAGCAGCATGTTGTCTTGATCGCGCCGCAGGAGTTCAAGTTTATCAAGGTACGGACCAATATCAACTCTTTGCGATCGTACTAAAATTTGAATTGGAAACCGGAGGGCATTCAAAAAATCCTGGTAGTTTGTCTCGACGCCGCCTCGTTCACGTTCGCTCATGAGGTCAAAGTTGATGGACTTGCAGGCAACGATAGCGCGGAATGTACCATCAGACATAACGACCATGCTATCACGCAACTCAGAGAGCAACAGGCTATTTTGCGTTGAGGCGGCATTTTTCTGAGTTTTTGTCTTTTGGGCTGCCTGATTTGGCGTCGCGGCTGCTTGCGCTGGCACAGCACCAACAGTGCCGCCTGATGTAGCTGGCGGTGTCTGCGACGGATTGACCTGATTGCTCGGCGGCACACCCACTCCTTTCAATTACTCTAATGCAGCGAAATGAACACCTCGCCATTATCGGCTTCTTGTTCTTTCTGCCGAATACGATTTGCTTCTTGCTGAATCGTTTGAATCGACAAACCGCTATTGTTTGCAAGTCCAATTATATCATCCGAGACTGGTTCGGCGCTAGTAGCTGTTGGCGTAGGGGTGGTCGGGCCGCTGGATGCTTGCTGTGTAACCGGTGCTGGTTGTACTCCTGGCGTCTGATTGCCTAGTGGCTGAACGACTGATTGATGAATCGTCGGGTATGGACTATAACGTGGCGGTACGGACGATTGATTATTTGTAGACTGCGGTGGTATGGCGGTTTGCTGCCCGGTTGAAAGCGTGGCTGCTTGGCGCATTTGCTCTACCATGTATTGTCTTCGCGCCACGTCGGCATCGGATATTAATGTGTCGAAATTGTGTGCGACACTGCCGTCGTCGCCGAGTGGATCTTCAGTTTGCTGTGCGGCGAAATATTGATCAGGCTCCATCGCGCTATTGATTTGTGATTGCGGCTGTGGCGTGACGTGGCGGATAGACCAGCCCCCCGTGTCGGCAATGTCCGCTAAATACGAAAAGCGCTGCTCAACTTCTTCCTGCGCCAAATCTTTTGTGCGGTTAATTTCTTCAACTTTCGGCGCAGTGATCTGGATAAGTGACTCCCTACCGTCTGGAATCCATATACGTTTGCGCGGCTTTAAGTAAAACGATACAAGCGCTGCCATGTAGATTTCCATTGGCTGATCTTTGCGTAACGGTAAAGCGAGAGCACCGAAGAATAGTATAACTGGCAGTGGTATGATTGCAAGCGCGACAAATATGCGCGCTAGCCCCCATGCTAGCGCGCAGGCGACTGCGACAATAATTAAGTAAATAAATTGGCGAAAGCTGAATGGACCGAGGAGCTTGTCTTCGGCTTCGACATCTTGTGCGACTTTGTATTGAGCCATATTTAGTTAACCTTCTTATTTTCATTTATGGTCTAGGAGGTGGAGGTGGGGCTGGGGCTGGAGGTGGAGGTGGAGGTGGAGGTGTTGAAGATGATGTTCTAGGATGTTGCGAATTTACTCCGAGCTTTGAAATGTTATGAATCTGCGCTTCTAAGGCACGATTTCCCCTCACATTAGCCATTAGCTTGTCTGAGTTCTTAAGACCGCGTGCGGCAGCTTTGGCGTTTCGAACGGCATCTACAATTTCGTTTTCTCCAGCTTTTGCGGTCATATTATTTTTATATTCATCAGATTGCGCCGCTGCGCTTAGTGATTGAGCAATCTGTCCCGCTGAGAACTCGTCTGCTTTTGATAGAGATTCAGCGGTAATCTTACCTTTTGTAGCTGCTTTCCTTATGGCATCGTCTTTATTGAACGTTCCCGCTTGTATATCCGCAAGAGCTGCTCCGCCTAGATATGGGCTACGCTCGCCTGCGCCAGATTGCGCAAGCGCATCAGCGATTTCCTTTCGAACGGTTGCGTCCATTTCTGGATTGGTGGACGACTCAGCAAGTTCAAGTGCGTCCTTGCTTGTGCCCATCGCTGCAGCTTTCTTTATGGCAGCCCTTTGTTCGTAGGAACTGAGTTTTGTGTCGCCAACCTTACCGGTGGTCGCTGCTTCCATTAGCTGCTGTTGGTTGAGATATGCGCCGCCAACTTTCATGTTATTTATACGCGCTTCTGCCATCTCCATTCGCTCGTGATCTTGATGAGCCGCTTCTTTCGTTCCTTCTGCAGCACGCATATCACCGTAGCCGCCGCTTATCCTGCTCTGATTAAATATCCTATTTGCTCCTGACTTAAGTCTACGTATTGGGTGCTTACCTTCGTACACTCCCGCCCGTATTTGGGCATTTCGCCGCTCCTTTTTCATCTTTCTGTAATTACCAAATCTACTGCCAGGTTTACCGACCTTTGCTTTTGCCGCGCCGCCAAGAAAGCCGCCTGCTTTACCCTTAATAATCCCGCCTGTTATTGCGGCGATATTGCCGATGCTCATGGCAGTGTTCAGTACTTTTGGCACAAGCAGAAGCGGTACAAACATAAGAACCGCGGCGACGATTTGCATTGCAACTGACGATCCATCTGTGCCGCCATACTGATTTCTAATAATATTTGATGCAAGCGTGCTAGCGCCGTATATTATGCCTATGATAGGGTAGACAAACAGCATAGTCTTGAATGCTTGCCACCATTTTTTGAACAGGCTCTCGGTATTTGGCAATAGCCATGCGACGAACGCGAGCGGCGATATAATGATCGCGAATATAATAATAGCTTGGCGCACACCTAACAGTAGCAGTGTCGTGAGAGCGATCATGAGCACAGTTATGAGTCCGGCTATGAACGCGCCAAGTGCAAAAAACAGGACAGCTCCGCCTACTAATAGTGTAGTGGCTGTAGTGGCCCACCAAGCATCACCAGATGCGGAGCTGCTTGGGCTGGCTCCGCCGGAGCCGGCGCTCGTGCCGGATGATATGAAGTTATACGCGCTCGCCCCTATAGCGTTTGATAGATCAACCATGGCTGCGCATAAGTAGAATGATACATTTACGAGAAGCGCCCCGACGACAAGCCTAGGAAGCATGCGTTTTATGCCGTAAGTGCTAAGCCCCATACCAGAAATTTGCGAGTAAATGATGATAATGAATGCGATGACAAACAGAACGTTTGCGTAGTTGCGCATAGTAGCCCAATAGCTATAAACGCTTCCGTCGTCGCGTTTGGTCAGCTCGGACGGGTTGAATACAAGGTATTCATCGATATTATCTTTTACTGTGTCTGATACTTGAGCAAGGAATGTTACAACAGGGCAAATGAGCCAGCCGATACCGTCTATAGCGCAGGTTTTCTGTCCCTCACCGTCAGGTTGCAACTGCTCTCCTTGGGTCTTTCCTGTGGCTGAAGTAGCAGTCTCGGCTCCGTAATGGCAGGCTCTATTTAATTTATCTGGAGATGCGGTGGAAGTGCCTGAGCCTGGAGAGGAGCCGCTAGACCCCTTTAGTAGATCGTAAGGGTAGGTTTTATCACAATATCCATCTACTCCCTTGTTGTTGAAGCCATCAACGCAAGCTGCGTTCTCCTCCTTATTCTTTTCAGGATCATATCGTTCGTCACATGTACCGGCGACACCGGTTGAACCTGGTAGATGCTCTTTCACATATTGTAAGTAAGGATTTACGAGATCGTCGCCAGTCCCTACCATCCGTTGTGATATTAGCGCCTTACAAGACGTTACATTGATATACTCCGTATGCTCATCGATAGTCTCTACTTCTCTGTTCCATAGTACAATGTCGTGATCCTTGTCTCCTAAAGTGAACACATACGTCTCAGACTCCTTACCGTCTCTCGGATCTAGGGCTACAACTATTCGATAGTCATTTTCTCCTAAATTAGCTGCAAGAATATCTTTCCCAAGGATACCTTTATTAGTAGCTTCGCATTGCTGACTAATTAGTTGATATGCTATATAGTATTTCGTTTCTTTTGATATTCCCGGCTTGCTGTTGATGGCGTCGCGAATTTTTTTCAGGTTAAGCGTTAGATCTCCCGTTTCTTTACTGCACTCCTCGTCTCTTTTATCTTTGGACACGACGACTCCGCTCATGTTGCAGTATATTTCTCGAATCGTTCTCCCTCTGAATTCTATCGTGTTAAACATATTTATTGCTTGGTCTCGACTTAACTGCGTGCAATTATAGTAACCATCTTCACCGCTGATTCCAGTGGTTCCAACAGCGAACCTGATGGGTATAAGTGTAAGTTTATATTTATCGTCTTTATCTTTTACTTCTATCATTGCATGAGAAAAAGGGTAGTCAGCATTGAAAGCGCTTTCTTTATACTTTTTGTACGAATCAGATACATTCGAAAAACAGGTTCTTAAGATTGTCCTATATTGTTCTCTTGTAGCTTTTTCTTTTGTTCCTGGCGGAATAAATATTCCCGGAAGACCCTCTGCGTAAGCAGTTTTAATGTGAAGTACAAAAGGCAGTAACACGATTATCGATGCTAAAACTAGAAACACTCTACACTTCCGCATAGTTTAATTGTAGCAACATTAATATATAAAAGCTAGCTAAACGCTAGCTTTTATATATTAAATCCATTTAGTTAGACGCAAGGACTTGGATGATAGTCAAGGGTTTTGCCTTCTTTATTGTAGTCGCAAGCTATAAACCATCCGTCTGTAGTTTTTTCGTCAATCTGCTTTACTGGAGTTGACTGATATACATACTCAAGTGGTGGATATAACTCGGGCAAATCTTGCGTATGACACTGCTCTCGAAATGCAAACAATCCCATTATTTCGTAAATACCTGTCTTGCTTACTCTAGGGTTGCTTGCGCCATGGTAAGACGAATAGGGTAGATATTTATAGAATATTTTCTGGTCAGTCTTATCTTCACCTGAAAGTGCTTTCATTTCTTGCAAGTAGCTCTGACATGTTTTACTTGATGGATCGCTGCAGGTTGCTATAATAAGTTTCTCTGCCATATCCTTTGAGTCTATATCTTTTGCGTCGCGATTCATCAGCATTGCCATAGTTATTTGCGCAGATGTACGATACCTCACTTCTCGCAAAAGACTTCTTACTGGGAAAGAGTCATAGTCCACACCATACACTGGCTTTGGAGGATCGTTAGTTGATTCATCAGTAACAAAAAAAGGATCCCACGGATAGTTGAGCGTATCCTTACCTGAGGCTTCTAAGACATAGCCCTCAATATCTTTGATGTATGTTTTGTATAGCGCATCAGCAATGATACCGCGCTCTGCTAGACTAAGTTTAGAAAATTCTTGAGCGGACATTCGGTTGTAGTCGTAGATTTTTTTCTGCTGTTCTAACGTTAACACGTTTTTGAAATAGTTTGTATCATCGAATTTTGGTAAATTTATTTTGTTTTGTGCTTCAGTTTCATTGGCGCTTGGGCTGGAGTTGTTGTCCGCTTCGGGCACTGTTGCTGTCGGGTCAAGAACGGGGCTTTCATTTGAGCCGCAGGCAGATAATAATAAAATAGCGCCTGTCAAAGCGCCCGCCCCTATCATATTTCTTCGTGATATCACCCGCCCCTTTTCTGCTTCTGTAGCAAGCAGGTCACCTCGATCTCTCATAAAGCTTCAATCTCCTCCCGTGAGATTAGTGGTCTATGATAATAACTGTACCGTGTAATCTGATACAATTATATCTATAAACCACTTTTTTGCAAAAGTCAATATCATCCGGTACATTTAGCCCCCGCTCCCCCAACAACCGCAATAAACTCCCATATAATAACCCCCACAACCCCCATAGCTTAACCTACCACCCTCGCACGGTTGATCTACGCATACACTCACTTTAGTCAATTCATTACAACTAACTAACTAACTAACTAACTCTAACCTCACCTCTTCCCTCCTCTACAACACCCACAATAAACCCTCGTATAACAACCCTTACAACCCCCCGGATTCAACTCCAACCATCACAGCTCCTCTGCATACACCTCTCACTCCAATCAATTCACTCTAGCTAACTAGCCCTGCCAACTAACTCTAATCAACTAACTTTTGCTAATCCACTCCATCCAACCCACTCTAACCAACCCTCTACTCACCTCACCTCCTCCAAAGAAAGAAGCTCGCCAGGTTCATCAGGTTCGCCAGAACCACCAGAACCACCAAACCTATCAAACTCATCAATCTCATCAATGCTCGCCCAAATAGCAGTAGTATCTCCGCTCAGCAAATCCTCAGCCATTGCAATGTATATCTCTATTTCATCATCTAGGTCAAACCGGCTCCGTATAGCGCGGGCAATACGCTCTAGGCGCCTCTTCATGGCTGGATCTTCAAGTAGCAATAGAAGCTTTGGCATATCGCTGTTTGCTTCACTCCAGCCTCCGCTATCAAAAAAGTCCATATAGCCTGCTATACGGCGGTTGATAGTACTCGGCAACATATCTTTAGATACAACATCAAGGAAGAATCTCCGTATCCCAAACTGCCGTATCCCATCATTTACTCTAAGCGACAAGAAAGCGTCAGGCGGATTAGCTGGAACATAGCTATAGAGCATCATTTCGCGCCGCAATAATACTTCTAATAGCGGATACCTATGCCGTAGCTGATTAGCATACGCATACGCTCTCACCGCATGATTAACAAACGCCTGGCTAACAACCCTATCTCGGTAGCCCGCTTTAACGATAGCATCAGTAACACGTTCTCTGCCATGAATTAACTGCAACTGTCTCATCCCTTTTGGCGTTACGTAATACGCTGCTGGCATACCCCGCAATCTAAAGCTCTTATCATACCGCCTATCTACAAACCCATGCTTCATTAATACATTCAACTTCTCATGCAAACTTGAGCCCGACGTAATACCAAGCCTATCCGCCAATAACCTGCAACTGCAAAACCTACACTCATACAACGCCTCAAGTATATCTATCTGCCCTTTCTTAAGTACTAAACGTTTATTCATCTGCTTATCTACCTGCTTATTCATCTGTTTACTCATCTACCCATCCATTCATCCATCTATTCGTCTATCCACTAACTAACTAACTAACTAACTTAATTTACCTTAAAACTTAACTTAACTTAATTTACTTCGTCTGCCTACCTGTTTGCTTACTTCCATTATTATTTATACTAATCTTCCTAAACTCTCTTTACTTAATTCTCTCTACCTCTCTCTACCTCTCTCTACCTCTCTCTACCTCTCT
>ERZ772926.849-NODE-849-length-15948-cov-5.911596_pt1 | contig 15948 bp, 14 predicted proteins | sample MGYA00511136_ERZ772926 | MGnify/ENA primary metagenome ERZ772926 (study PRJEB29015, sample SAMEA2737917) | human oral metagenome | biome: human oral; feature: human-associated habitat; material: dental | place: China | collected 2153 ... | reverse complement strand
CGGCAATTCTGATTGCGGGAGAGCGTGCACGGGCGCTGTTAAATCGTCACCGTGTGAGTCTCAATGTGGCAAACGGTCTGGATCTTCCGGACGAAGAAAAACTCGAGGTACAGTTCATAAACGGAAGGGGCGAACTAAACGCCGAGACGGACGGAATCGGGAAGGTTCTCGTGGTCAACGGACGACTCACACTTCGAAACGGCAGTCTGGACGCGGCAAAGCGCTATCATCGAATTTTGGTGAACGGCAAGCTTTTAATGCCGAAGAGCTATGAGGGCTGCCTCACAAATCTGCAGGTCAACGGAAAGACCGACTACTACCCGGAAGGAGCAAGTATCTTAAAGGCGGATACGGAAATCGACGCACTCTTTATTCGGAGAGCACAAAAGGCGAGTTACTACTGCGGCGGAACGCTCTATCTGTTGGACGGTACAATGGATGCGGAAGCTGTGCTCTCCAGGGGAATGCAATTTGCGGCAAAGAAAATCGTAATCACCGAAAGTCTGCTCGAAAACCTGCTTCCCACTATCGATGAAGAGACGGAACTCTGCCGGGTACCGGACGGCACAAGGCATATTACGGATACCGAAGAACTGACAGTGAAGCTTGTTCGTAAGTATGGCTCCAAACTCTGTGTCAGCGGGGATGTCTTCATTCGAGATGCCGAGGCACTTGCTGGGCTCAGCTATCTGTCGGTCGATGGGACGGTTCGTGTTGCGAAGGAGCTGGAAGCTGCCTTTGACGAGCTCGATGCAGCTTATCGGGAACTTCACATTGTCGACACAGAACTCGGTTATATTGCGGATCGCCCCGTGCTTGGCATCAGTGCGGATATCCTGAAGCGTTATCCGAAGGGACTTCGGGTAAAGGACTGCGCAAAGATTAAGCTCGATGCGAACTTAAGTCCGGAAACGATTATGGATAAACTGAAAATTTCGGACTGCGCCATGGTGAAGTGTACGAAAGAACAGGCCGATGCCGTTCGTATGATTGCAGAGGATGTAGCTATGATCGTGACCGCGGACAGTGAAGAAACGGAGGAAGGTGGCCTGAACGCCTTTCTCGGCAGTCTACGGGACAGTCACGTCATCAATGCGGTCGAATACAAGCTGTGAGGCCCTGCGCCGCTTATTTCCGGAGATAGAAGTCATCTGTCGTATTGTCTAAAAACAGGAACAAGAATACTTAAATTTCGGCAAATGCATAAGTTGACGGAGAACGAAACGAACTGCTAGTATCTAAGACACAAGTTACTGTGTTGCGCGCTTGATGAGCGCGGTGTCCTGCCGTGGCAGAGAAAGGATACTATGTCAGAAAAAGCACTGACCGGACTCGGATGGTTTGCAACCTGTGTCTCCGTCATGATGTATGTCTCCTATATTCCGCAGATTATGAACAATCTCCACGGAATGAAGGGCACCCCGATTCAGCCCCTGGTCGCGGCAATCAACTGCACCCTCTGGGTCACCTATGCGCTCTTAAAGAAGAATCGCGATTATCCGGTCGCGATGGCAAATGCGCCGGGCATCGTTTTCGGCCTGATTGCGGCGATTACGGCAATTATCTGAGCAGAACAACAAAGAGTCCTTTGTCATCGGCAAAGGACTTCTTTTTAAAATGAAAAAAAATGTATATAAGATGTATATAAGAGAGAGGAAGGAAACGGGGAAAAGCACATGCGGGAAAACGAGAGACAAGAGCTGCCGATAGCCGGGGGCAAGGGGCAGGCAGAGGCAGCGGCACAAAAAGAAACCATGAGGACGCCCGAAGCGAGAAATCAGGGTATCGTAAGAACCAGTTTAATCGGCATTATTGCCAATCTGTTTCTCGTGGTCTTCAAGGGGGCGGTCGGCTTCGCATCCAATTCCATCGCGATTTTACTTGACGCCGTCAACAACCTGACCGATGCGCTGTCCTCGGTCATCACAATTATCGGTGCGAGAGCCGCGGCAAAGGAGCCCGACCGGGAGCATCCGCTCGGACACGGTCGCATTGAATATCTGAGTGCGCTGCTGGTGGCAGCGCTGGTTCTCTATGCGGGTTTAAGTTCGCTCGTCGAGTCGGTCAAAAAGATGTTGCATCCAGAGACGCCGCAGTACAGTGCGGTCGGTCTTGTCATTATCGCGATGGCGGTTCTCGTAAAGATTCTGATGGGGCAATATGTAAAGCACCGGGGGAAACAGCTGAACTCGGATGCGCTGGTCGCCTCGGGTTCCGACGCCTCGTTTGACGCGCTACTCTCGGCGTCTGTGCTCGCGTCCGCTCTCATCTTCCTCCGCACCGGAATCTCCCTCGAGGCCTATGTGGGCACCCTGATTTCGGTGATGATCGTGAGAGCCGGATATGGCATGGTATGTGATACCCTCGATGAGATTCTCGGCAAGCGCCCGGATACGGAACTTGTCCGGAAGATTCGCGCGCTGATTATGGAGGAACAGGTTGTAATCGGGGCGTATGATCTCTTCATCACGGACTACGGCCCGGAGCGGCGCTACGGCGTTGTGCACCTCGAGCTCCCGGACACGATGACCGTCGAAGAGGTCGACGCGCTGACCAGACGCATTCAGAAGCGCGTCAAAGAGGCGACCGGCATCCGCATCAGCACCATCGGTGTCTATGCCCACAATACCAAAGATCCGGCTGCTGCAGAGATGCGCCATACGATCGAGCACATTGCGCTCTCGCATGCCTGGATTTTGCAGATCCACGGCTTCTATGCGGAGCCCGCGAAGAAGTATATGCGCTTTGACGCCGTGGTGGACTTCACCAAGAGCAGGGCGGATGCGGTCGATGTCTTGCGGCGCGAAATCGAAGCTGCTTACCCGGGGTACCGGGTCGATATCACCCCGGATTCGGATGTTTCCGACCTCTCGAGCTGAGGGAAATACTTGCATATTTTGCATTCTTGGGATAGAATGTAATAAATTCGTAAAGATTATAACCAGAGTCGAGAGGAAGAGCATGAAGAGAAATATGGGTGCGGGAAAAAAAGTTATCACGGCAGTTGTCATCAGCGCTGCGATTTTTGCCGGCAGCTTTGCGGCGCTCGGCGCCAAGAAGAGCGCCTATACCTTCCAGAGCGGCGGCGCAAAGATTACCTGCGGCCAGAGCGCCAAGGGTATTCTCAACTCACTCGGCAAGGCGGATAAGATGATTGTCCAGGAAGCGGTGCAGGGCAACGGCAAGGAGAGAATTTACAGCTTCAAGGGCTTTGAACTCTGTACTTTGAGCGAGAACAACGGCGCACAGAAGGTGCAGTCGGTCTGCATTCTCGATAAGAATGTCAGCACCCCGGAGGGCATACGCCTCGGTTCTACGCGCGAGGCGGTCGAGAAGGCGTACGGCACGGGCTGCAAAGAGGACGAGGGCGTGCTCTATTACACGCTCGGAGACACCGAACTCAAAATTTATCTGACCAATGATGTGGTCGACGGCATCGAATATCTGATCGCGGACAAATCGTAAGCGGAAGCGGCGCTCGAAAGGGTGCCGTTTTTTATTTCTTGCAACAAAATCAAAAAAAGTTAGCACTCAAACCTTGACACTGCTAACAACAAATGTTATAACTGCTCTTGTTGAGAAGATAAAACAAAATGCAGTTCATGTTTGGTGAAGGAGGCATTGTATTATGAAGCTGGTACCGTTATTTGACCGTGTCGTGCTGAAGAAGATGGTTGAGGAAGAGACCACCGCATCCGGAATCGTGCTGCCGGGTCAGGGCGACAAGGAGAAGCCGGGTCAGGGCGAGATTATTGCAGTGGGTCCGGGCGGACTTGTGGACGGCAAGGAAGTCAAGATGCAGGTCAAGGCAGGCGACAAGGTTCTGTACTCGAGATATGCGGGTTCCGATGTGGAGCTCGACGGCGTGAAGTATGTCGTAATTAAGCAGAGCGATATCCTTGCGGTGATGGAATAAGAGAGCGGACAGGAGGAGAGTGGAATTATGGCAAAGGAAGTAAAGTTTGGCGTTGAGGCGAGAGAGGCGCTGATTCAGGGTGTCAATGAGCTTGCAAATGCGGTGCGTGTTACCATCGGACCGAAGGGCAGAAACGTGGTTCTCGACAAGTCCTACGGTGCGCCGCTCATCACGAATGACGGTGTGACGATTGCAAAGGAGATTGAGCTGGAGGATGCGTTCGCAAATATGGGCGCTCAGCTCGTCAAGGAAGTTGCGACGAAGACCAACGATGTCGCAGGTGACGGCACGACGACCGCAACCGTTCTCGCACAGGCTATGATCAACGAGGGTGTGAAGAACATTGCGGCAGGTTCCAACCCGATTGTGCTCCGGAAGGGCATGAAGAAGGCTTGCGACAAGGCTGTCGAGACCATAAAGGAGATGTCTCAGCCGATTTCCGGCAAGAAGCAGATTGCGAGAGTCGCTGCGATTTCCGCTTCGAATGACGAAGTCGGCGAGATGGTCGCAGACGCTATGGAGAAGGTCACGAACAACGGCGTCATCACAATCGAAGAGTCCAAGACCATGAAGACCGAGCTCGATCTGGTTGAGGGCATGCAGTTTGACCGCGGCTATATCTCCGCGTACATGGCAAACGATGTCGAGAAAATGGAGGCGACCCTCGAGGATCCGTACATCCTGATTACCGACAAGAAGATTTCGAACATCCAGGAAGTGCTCCCGCTGCTCGAGGAAGTTGTGAAGAGCGGTGCGAAGCTTCTCATCATCGCAGAGGATGTTGAGGGTGAGGCACTCACGACTCTGATTGTGAACAAGCTCCGCGGCACCTTCAATGTGGTTGCGGTCAAGGCACCGGGCTACGGCGACAGAAGAAAAGAAATGCTGCAGGATATCGCGGTTCTGACCGGCGGTACCGTAATCAGCGAGCAGCTCGGCCTGGAACTCAAGGATGCGAGAATGGCGCAGCTCGGCCGCGCGAAGTCGGTCAAGGTCACGAAGGAGAACACCGTGATTGTGGACGGCCTCGGCAAGAAGACGGATATCGATGCGAGAACCGCACAGATCAAGGCACAGCTCGCAGAGACCTCGTCCGAGTTCGACAAGGAGAAGCTCCAGGAGCGCCTTGCAAAGCTGGCCGGTGGCGTCGCAGTGATTCGCGTCGGCGCAGCGACTGAGACCGAGATGAAGGAAGCAAAGCTCCGCATGGAGGATGCGCTCAATGCGACAAGAGCAGCTGTCGAAGAGGGTATCGTTGCAGGCGGCGGCACAGCATATATCACCGCGGCGAAGGAAGTCCAGAAGCTTGTAGATAGCCTCGAGGGTGATGAAAAGACTGGCGCAAAGATTGTTATGAAAGCACTGGAGGCGCCGCTCTTCTACATTGCGGAGAATGCGGGTCTTGAGGGCGCTGTCATTGTGAACCAGGTTAAGGAGAGCAAGAAGGGCATCGGCTTCGACGCTTACAACGAGGTCTATGTCGACATGGTCAAGGAGGGCATTCTGGATCCGGCAAAGGTGACCAGAACGGCACTTGAGAACGCGACGAGCGTTGCGAGCACCCTGCTCACGACCGAGTCTGCGGTTGCGACCATCAAGGAGCCCCAGACGGCACCGGCTATGCCGGCAGGCGGCATGGGCGGCATGATGTAAAAGGCCGCTACGGCAAAACGAAAACAGAAACAAAAAAGCGGGCAGTCCGGAAAATCCGGGCTGCCCGTTTTTTGTTTTTGAGGTTTTTGGCTTTCACCTGCCGAGCCTGTGGTTCGTCTGCAAAGCAAGTGAACCGTTGCGAAGCAAAAAACCACCCGCTATGCGGGGAAATAAATCGTTTCACAAGGAAATCACCTTTCCGTATAAGAGAAGTGTCCAAGCCACGACTGAGAAAGGAAAATAGATGAAAAGATGGTGTAATCCATATAGGGAAGATTCGGCGCACCCCTTGCCGATTCTTGTTCGCAAAGAGGCGTTGATGGGGAAGCAGTAAGATTTATATCTCCGCTCGCGGTTTTGCCATCATGGACCAGTTGCTGTGGTAAATCACAAAGCCGGGCGGTGCGCCGTTTACCTTTTTCACATTGCGGCGTTGCAGGTAATCGATTTCCACCTTATCCTGATCCCGCCCCTTGGAATAGTAGGCGGCGAGAGCGGCAGCCTCTTCAAAGCAGCGATCCGAAAGTTCCTGCCCGTTTGCTTTGACGATTACGTGGGAGCCCGGCATGCCCTTCGCGTGGAACCACCAGTCGGAGCCGGAAGCTACTTTGAAGGTGAGCTCTTCGTTCTGGAAATTGTTCTTGCCGACATAGATATCAAAGCCGTCGCTCGAGCGGAAGTGGAGCGGGTGCGATTGAATTTTTTGCGGGCGTTTTCCCTTGGGCGAGCGCTGGCGTTTCACATATTGGAAGGCAGCGAGTTCCTCCCGAATTTCGGCGAGATCGCTCTCCTCGGTCGCGAGCTCCAGGGCAGTCAAAACGGAGGAGAGGTGTGCTTCTTCCTGCACGGTTTTTTCGAGCTCCTGACCGACCGCGAGCTCGGTGCGCTTTAACTTGGCGTAGCGGTCAAAATATTTTTTGGCATTCTCGGCCGGCGTCAGATTTTTGTCGAGCGGAATCCGAAGCGGCTTGTTGTCATCGTAAAAGTTTTCGGCGACGAAGGAGTCTGCGCCCGGCGGCACCTGAAAGGCGTAGGTATTCAGGAGGTCACCGTAGACGCGGTACTTCTCTTTTTTCTGACTGTCGGCGAGCTGTTTTTCCTGTAGGATACGCTTCCGCTGGCTGCGCTCCAAATGGTTCTGTACGAGGCGACGGAGATCCGCGGATTTTTGCCGCATCCGGGCGCTCTCCGCGCGGAGCGAATAGTAGGAATAGAGAAGTTCGCTCATCGAGTCATAGGCGTGCAGAGAGAGTCCTTCGGCTTCGAGCATTGCGAGCGGCAGTGCGGCAAATTCGACGGGGAGTTCATCCCTGACATACATGACGGGAGAAAACTGTCCGTTGCGAACTTTTTCGATGACGCTCTCAAAAGTCGCAAAGAGCCGCACCGTTTCTTCGGGCCGCAAATCGGAAAACCCGGCGCGCGGGTCAATCGAAGTGCGGTATAGGATGTCCTGGGCTGCGAGCGAAGAGATGCCGGAGAAGGCGGCGGAAAGGGCACGGTCCAGCGGAAGGCCGCTCTCCGCGGCGAGTGCGGCGGCAAATGTCTCTTCCGTGAGCGAGAGCGGATTGGTTTTCTGTAATTTCTCGGGGACAAAGTAGGGGCGGCCCGGCAGTACTTCGCGGAGCGAACTCACACTCGCGGGGACGCGGCGCATGCTGTCCAGGATGACATTGCTTTCATCGGTAAAGATAATGTTCGAATACTTGCCCATGAGCTCCACATAGAGGGCGCGCGGCGCAATGTCTCCGAGTTCATTGAGTTGCGTCGTCTCAATGCGGACAATGCGCTCCAGCCCCAGCTGTTCGATCGCGGTGATCTTGCCGGAGCCGATGTGTTTCCGGAGTAACATCGCAAAGCCGGGCGCCGTGAGTGGGCTCGGTTTATTCTCGCGTTGCAGATAGAGGAGCGGGAGGGCAGCCTCGCAGGAAATCAGGAGGCGGTGCTGGGACGCATTGTTTTTAATGGTCAGAAGGAGCTCATTGTTCTCGGGCATCGCGATTTTCTGGATATGCCCGCCGAGCAGAGTGCGTCGCAACTCTTGAACGAGTGCAGCAATGACAATACCGTCTAAAGCCATAGGTTTTCCTTTCTGTAATCGGATATTTATCGGCGTAAAAACCTAGAAATGATGGCTCGCAAGGGAAACATACTTGCAAACTTTTGGGAAATGCGGTAAGGTAAATCACGCTTTCTTACTATAGGAGCTATTTCGCGTTTTTTCCGCGGAAATAACAATACTTTTTGAGAGGAATGCAATCACATGGCGTCAAATTTAGTGATCGTAGAGTCACCTGCGAAGGTGAAGACAATTAAAAAGTTTTTGGGATCCAATTATGTGGTGGACGCGAGTCAGGGACATGTTCGCGACCTCCCGAAATCACAACTCGGCATCGATGTCGAGCATGGATATGAACCAAAGTATATCACAATTCGCGGAAAAGGCGATGTACTCGCAAAACTTCGGAAAGAAGTGAAGAAAGCGGACAAGATTTATCTTGCAACGGACCCGGACCGCGAGGGAGAGGCCATCAGCTGGCATCTGCAAAAAGCGCTGAAACTGGAGGAGACAGGAAAAAAGGTATACCGCATTACGTTCAATGAAATCACAAAGAACGCTGTTCGCGAGAGCATCAAGCATCCGAGAGAGATTGATATGGACCTGGTCGATGCACAGCAGACACGCCGCATTCTGGACCGCATGGTGGGCTACAGCATAAGCCCCCTGCTCTGGGCCAAGGTGAAGCGCGGGCTCTCCGCCGGCAGAGTGCAGTCGGTCGCGCTTCGTATGATATGCGACCGCGAGGCGGAAATCGAGGCCTTCGTGCCGAAAGAGTACTGGTCCCTCGAAGCAATCATGCACGCAGCAGGCGGCAAAAAGTCGCTGAAGGCACGCTACTACGGGGTCGGTAAGGAAAAGGTGGAACTTCACAGCGAGACGGAATGCCTTTCGGTCATCAAAGACTGCGAGGGCAAGCCGCTCCTCGTGCAGGAAATCAAAAAGAGTGAGCGGAGCCGGAAAGCGCCGCTGCCCTTTACCACTTCGACTTTGCAGCAGGAAGCATCAAAACGCCTGAATTTCTCGACGCAAAAGACCATGCGCATCGCGCAGCAGCTCTACGAGGGCGTCGAGGTCGAGGGCAGAGGTACCATCGCACTGATTACTTATCTGAGAACCGACAGCACGCGTGTCGCCGAAGAGGCGGATGCCGCGGCGCGGGCGTATATCCGTGAGAACTACGGTGAAGCGTATGTCGCTGCCGAGCGAAAGGAGAAACAGGGTGGGCAGAAGATTCAGGATGCCCACGAGGCCATTCGCCCGATTGACATCACGCTGACACCGGCGACGGTAAAAGCCTCGCTGTCCCGCGACCAGTTCCGTCTCTATCAGCTGATCTGGAAGCGCTTTGCGGCGGGACGCATGCAGGAGGCGGTCTATGCCTCCACTTCGGTCAAACTGGTCTGTGGCGAGCACCGCTTTTCCCTCTCCGGCTCTTCGCTTAAGTTCTCGGGCTTCATGGAAGTCTATAGCGACAGCGAGGAGGAAGAGGAGGAAAAGCCGGATGCGGCGCTTTTAAAGCTCAGCGAGGGCGAGGAACTTGTGCTCGAGAGCTTTGACAAGGAGCGGCATTTTACACAGCCGCCGGCGCATTACACCGAGGCAAGTCTGGTTCGCGCGATGGAGGAACAGGGCATCGGTCGCCCGAGTACTTATGCACCGACCATCACGACGATACTGGCGCGGCGCTATGTGATCAAAGAGCAGAAAAACCTCTATGTCACGGAGCTCGGTCAGGTCGTGAACCGCATGATGGTGAAGTCGTTTCCGGTCATCGTGGAGCCACAATTCACGGCGAATCTGGAACGCTTGCTTGACTCGGTCGGAGAGGGTAAAATGAATTGGAAGACTGTTGTTGAGAATTTTTATCCGGATCTCAATGCAGCCGTCAAGCAGGCGGAAAAAGAGCTGGAGAGCGTAAAAATCGCAGACGAAGAGAGTGATGTCGACTGCGAGCTCTGCGGCAGACGCATGGTGATCAAGTACGGACCGCACGGCAAGTTTCTCGCGTGTCCGGGCTTTCCGGAGTGCCGGAATACGAAACCCTATCTCGAAAAGATCGGGGTCAAATGTCCGAAGTGCGGCGGTGAGCTGGTACGCAAGAGAACGAAGAAGGGACGCATTTACTACGGCTGCGAAAACAATCCGACCTGTGAATTCATGAGTTGGGCCAAGCCGTCGGAGAAGCGTTGCCCGAAGTGCGGCGGGTATATGACAGAGAGAGGCAATAAGCTGGTCTGCGCCGATGAGGCGTGCGGTTACAGCGAGGTGCTCGGAAAGGAGGACAAGGGCTGAGAAGTTTAATTGCAGCAAAGAAATAACAACCGGGTTAACGACATACGAGGAGAGACATCATGAGCGTGCAATTACTTGATAAAACCAGAAAGATAAACCAGTTGCTGCAAAACGGCAGAAGCATGAAGGTAAAGTTCAGCGACATTCTGACTGTACTGAGCAATGTTCTGGACGGCAGTACCCTGGTCATCAGCAAGAAGGGTAAGATTCTTGGTACAGGCGGTATCGGCGGGGGAGAGAAGGAAGAGTTTTGCGGTCTCCTGTCCGGCAAGGTGGGCAGTTTTGCCGACCCGTTGTTAAACGAGCGGCTGCTTGCCATTTTGTCGACCAAGGAGAATGTGAATCTGGAAACACTGGGATTTGCGCGCGAGGCGGTGCAGAACCGCCAGGCGCTGGTTACACCGATCTACATTGCAGGTGAGCGTCTTGGAACTTTGATGGCATACAAGGAAGCGGTCTTCACCATTGACGATATCATCGTGAGCGAATATACTGCGATGGTTATCGGCATGGCGATGCGCCAGAGCGTGAACGAAGAATATCAGGAAGAGGCGAGAAAGTTCCAGATTGTGCGCGGGGCAATTCAGACGTTGAGTTTTTCCGAGCTCGAAGCAGTCACGCACATCTTCAGCGAGCTGAATGGGACCGAGGGCGTCCTGGTCGCGAGCAAGATCGCAGACCGGGTCGGCATCACCCGCTCCGTAATCGTAAATGCACTCCGGAAGTTTGAGAGCGCGGGCGTCATTGAGAGCCGCTCAAGCGGTATGCGGGGTACCTACATCAAAATTTTGAATGACGCGGTCTTCGACGAGATCGCTGCCTATCAGGAGGAGAACGGCAAGCGGCGGACAGCTGCCGCAAAGCGATAAAATCCTTTTGCAATATGGCAATAAAAGTGATAGAGTAAAATGGTTACGGGATTTTTCCCAGACAACACGTCGGCCGAGGCGTGCGCCGGGTGCTGCGAGAGCAGTGGTGCACGCCGAAAGGCCGGCGGAAGAACAAACCCTCAGGAGGAAAAAAACATGGGCGTAGTATCAATGAAGCAGCTTTTAGAGGCAGGTGTGCACTTCGGTCACCAGACGAGACGCTGGAACCCCAAGATGGCACCGTACATCTACACGGAGAGAAACGGCATCCACATCATCGACCTGCAGAAGACTGTCGGCATGGTGGACGATGCTTACAAGGCAGTCATGGACATTGCGGCTGCGGGCGGCACGATTCTCTTTGTCGGCACGAAGAAGCAGGCGCAGGATGCCATCAAGGAAGAGGCAGAGCGCTGCGGCCAGTTCTACGTGAACGAGAGATGGCTCGGTGGCATGCTCACCAACTTCAAGACCATTCAGTCCAGAGTTAAGAGACTGCGCCAGATCGAGGAGATGAGCCAGGACGGCACCTTTGAGCGTCTTCCGAAGAGAGAAGTGACGGAGCTCAAGAAGGAGCTTGAGAAGCTCGAGAAGAACCTCGGCGGCATCAAGGATATGAAGAAGATCCCGGACGCAATCGTGATCATCGATCCGAAGAAGGAGCACATCTGCGTCACGGAGGCACATAAGCTGAACGTTCCGCTCATCGGTATTGCGGACACGAACTCCGATCCGGAGGAGCTGAGCTATGTCATCCCGGGCAACGACGACGCAATCCGCGCGGTGAGACTCATTGTCTCCAAGCTCGCAGACGCTGTTGTCGAGGCACACCAGGGTGAGGAGCACCGCAGCGAGGAAGTCGCAGAGGGCGATGACACGGCTGCAAGCGCAATCAAGGCGGCAATCGAAGCAAACGCGCGATAAGCAATCAGGCGAGAGGAGAGAAAAAATGGGTGCAATTACAGCGGCAATGGTAAAAGAGCTCAGAGAGCTCACCGGCGCAGGCATGATGGACAGCAAGAAGGCTCTCGCGGCAGTTGAGGGCGACATGGAAAAGGCAATCGAGTTCCTCCGTGAGAAGGGACTCGCAGGCGCGCAGAAGAAGGCGAGCCGCATCGCAGCCGAGGGTATGGTTGCTGTGCTTGTCAGCGAGGACGGCAAGAAGGGCGTTGCGGTCGAGGTGAACGCAGAGACCGACTTCGTCGCGAAGAACGAGAAGTTCAGAACCTATGTCGGCGAGGTCGCACAGCAGGCGCTGAACACCAATGCAACGGACCTCGAGGGCTTCCTCGCAGAGCCGTGGACGGCAGATCCGTCGCTCACGGTCAAGGAAGAACTCTCCTCGATGATTTCCGTAATCGGTGAGAAGCTTGACATCCGTCGCTTCCGTCAGCTCAAGGAGGAGAACGGTTTCGTCGAGTCCTATGTCCACGCGGGCGGAAAGATCGGCGTTCTCCTTGCGGTCGAGACCGATGTCGTGAACGATGCGGTTAAAGAGATGGCGAAGAATGTCGCAATGCAGGTCGCAGCACTGAAGCCGCTCTACACGAGCGATGCCGAGGTCGATGCGGACTACCTCGAGAAGGAGAGAGAGATTCTCGCGGCACAGATTAAGAATGACCCGAAGATGGCAAACAAGCCGGAGAAGGTCATTGAGGGCGCAGTGCAGGGCCGTCTCCAGAAGGAGCTGAAAGAAATCTGCCTTCTGGACCAGGTCTATGTCAAGGCTGAGGACGGCAAGCAGAATGTCGCTTCCTACGTGGCTTCGGTCGCAAAGGCCAACCAGGCGCACATCACAATCAAAACCTTTGTCCGTTATGAGACCGGCGAGGGCCTTGAGCATAAGAGCGAGAACTTTGCGGAAGAAGTCGCAAAGCAGATGCAGGGCTAATTCGAGCTCACGTTGCACTTCGTTTCCCGGACGGGTAACTTCACCGCCGGACTGTCGTATTCAAAATACGGCGGTTCGGCGGTTTTTTTGTTGCGGATTCCGGACGATATGCGCTTCGAAAGGTAAGAGCTTGAAGAAGGCAGAGTCTGCGGCGGAGCCCCGGATTGCTTCGGCCGAAACGGCGGCGGAAAGTACGATGGTTTCGAATAAGGATGGGGGCAAAGCCAAAACGGCGGAAGCACAGTCCGTTGCGGAGACACTTGTGTTGAATCGTGAGGGATTTAAAATTACTGCGAAAGAACTGGATATGAACGGAAGCTTGGGACCTGTCCTCAAACTGCTGATTGAAAATGAGACGAATCAAAATGTGACGGTACAGATTCGCGATATGAGCGTAAACGGCTACATGATTTCGCCGCCGATGTCCTCGATGATCGATAAGGATGAAACGAAGGAGGATGCGATCAGGTTTTCTTCCCGTGAGTTGAAGCTGAGCGGCATCACCACCTTTGCAGAGCTTGCGTTTCGCTTCCATGTGTATGACGCGGATACAATGGAAATCCGATGACAGCGGGGACTTGACGTATGAGGGAGACGGCGTCAAGCTTGTTTTCCGAACGAGGACTCTCTTATCCGGTTGATGGGTTCCGTTCTGATAGAGCAGAATGGTCTGAGTCAATCGGGGAAGGTTATCTTCCAAAAGGAGTCCTATGAGGCTTTGTTGACTTCAGATGTTCAAGAGAAACTTTTGATGATTGCAAAGGACAGGCGACTATGCCGGCTGTCTGATGCAACTTATACCTGAAGGTAATTTACACACAAATATGGACTTGACCGGAGCCAGAAGGAACTGACCGAGGTTCGGCGCGATAAAATAGGCCTTGTGTTTCAACAGTTTCACCTTGTGAACTACCTGACTGCACTCGAAAATGTTATGATGGCACAGTACTACCACTCGATGCCGGATGAAGAGGAGGCCCTGGAAGCACTCCGTGAAGTGGGGCTTGCGGACCGCGCAAAGCACCTGCCGAACCAGCTCTCGGGTGGTGAGCAGCAGCGTGTCTGCATTGCCCGCGCCCTGATCAATCATCCGGCGTTACTCCTCGCCGATGAGCCGACCGGTAACCTCGATGAAAAGAACGAATATCTCGTCATGGATATTTTCGAGAAGCTTCACAATGCGGGAAGCTCCATCATCGTTGTGACACATGACCCGGAGGTCGGAGACGAGGCCGAGCGGATGATTGTGCTGGAGCACGGACGCATTGCCCGCGAGGAGAAGAAAAAGCGGTAGAGACCTGTCATTGCGGAATAGAGGAGGAAAACAAGGATGAAAAAGAGAATTGCACTGTTTGCGGCACTGATGTTGCTTAGCCTCGCGGCCTGCGGTAAGAAGGAAAACGCGGAAAGCAAGGCCGTGGAGAGCCAGGGCACGGAAAGCACGGCTGTGGCGAGCAAGACTGCGGAGAGGAAGACCACGGAGAGTAAGACCGCGGAAGGCTACAAGGACGGAACGTACAGCGGAGAGGCTGAGGTCAAGGAAGTCGGCGGGACCATAAAACTCAACCTTGTGGTTTCGGGCGGGAAAATTACGAGTGTGGATATGCAGAATCTGGACCGTGAGGGCAAGGAAAAAGGCGAGGACTACGGAAAGAGCGAGCCGCTGAATCAGGGGCTTTATAGCATTGCTCAGAATTCGATTCTGGGCACCAATAAGTACCCCTCCCGTCTGATCGAGAGTCAGGATCCGGACCAAATAGACGCTGTGAGCGGCGCGACTCTCTCCCGCGATGCTTTTGTTCAGGCGGCTAAGGCTGCGCTGGACAGCGCAAAGTAAGGAGTCTTAATGAATGCAGGATGAAAAGTGGCTCAATGCGCGGGGGCTCGCGCCCTGCAGCGCCCTGCTTTCTCTTCGAAAGCGGGAGAGAGCGGAATATGAAAGCCGTCTGTAAGATTTTCTTCACAAATCCTTCGTCTGTCGTACACGCTTTTTGGCACCTGCTGTGGTAGAATCATGGCGTTCGACGGAATGGAGGATTTTTCATGCAAATCTGGATGCAACTCATGCAGTGGATTCACCATATGACCCCCTGGGTCGCGGTCGGAATGGCAGCGCTCGAATCGCTGTTTCCGCCGATTCCGCTGACGGCAGTCGTCGCGGCGAATGTGGCTGCGTTCGGCGCTGTCTTCGGCTTTCTGTATAGCTGGATCGGCAGTGCCGTCGGCAGCGCGCTCGTCTTTTTTTCGGTGCGCGCCGTCGCGGGACTGCCCACCGTACAGGGCTTTCTCGGGCGGGACAAGATAGAAAAGGCGAGAAAACTGATCGGAGGTCTGAAACCGCTCGCCCTGTTTCTAATTATCATGTTGCCGTTTACACCGTCATCCTTCGTGAATTTTGCCTGCGGCGTCAGTCACTATCGGGGACGGCGTTATCTCGCCGTCATGCTGCCCGCAAAGGCCGTCATGGTGGCTTCGCTTTCACTGCTCGGCGAGAGCTTGCAGCAGGCCGCAAATCCGTTCCGGATTGCGGCGGCGTTACTCTTGCTGGTGCTACTATATCTGGTTTCCAAATGGGCAACAAAGCACCATCATCTGGAGGACGAAAAAAATCTGAAAAAAGATGAAAAAAGTTTTGGAAAAAGCTTGACGCCCTGACATAGGAATGGTATAGTACACAAGCTTGCTCGTGAGGGCGAGCCAAGAACCTTGAAAATCAAAGATCAGACAGTACAAACAACCCTGAAATCTCTGTGAAAACAGAGGGTTCGCGGACATTTTTCGAATGTGTTCGTGAGCTTCCAAAAGAATTTCAAAAAAGAACCAAACCAAGTAATAACGGGTAAAATAACTGAGAAAGACCAACGTTATTTTGACCGGAACGAACAAACTTAAATTTGAGAGTTCGATCCTGGCTCAGGATGAACGCTGGCGGCGTGCTTAACACATGCAAGTCGAACGAGAAATGAAGACGGAAACCTTCGGGCGGAAGACTTTATTTCGAGTGGCGGACGGGTGAGTAACGCGTGGGTAACCTGCCTCATACAGGGGGATAACAGTTGGAAACGACTGTTAATACCGCATAAGACCACAGCACCGCATGGTGCGGGGGTAAAAACTCCGGTGGTATGAGATGGACCCGCGTTCGATTAGCCAGTTGGCGGGGTAACGGCCCACCAAAGCGACGATCGATAGCCGATCTGAGAGGATGACCGGCCACATTGGGACTGAGACACGGCCCAAACTCCTACGGGAGGCAGCAGTGGGG
>ERZ772926.848-NODE-848-length-15951-cov-5.884436_pt1 | contig 15951 bp, 10 predicted proteins | sample MGYA00511136_ERZ772926 | MGnify/ENA primary metagenome ERZ772926 (study PRJEB29015, sample SAMEA2737917) | human oral metagenome | biome: human oral; feature: human-associated habitat; material: dental | place: China | collected 2153 ... | reverse complement strand
TCAGAAATTGGTGAATAAATTTTTTGAAGAAAGATTTGTAGATTTGAAGGCACCGTTAATTCAAGGAACTTATTTACAATGGCTGGATTTTCGGGCATTGGAGCTTAAAAATACAGAACTCAAGGAATTTATGAATAAAAAAGCAAAAATATTTTTTAGTGAAGGATATACTTTTGGGAAAGCTGGAGATGGATTTGAGAGGGTAAATCTGGCTGTACCAACGAAATATCTGGAGAAAATGTTGGAAAGGCTTTATGAAGTGTTAAAAATTGAATTTCCTAAATTTTGCAAGAAATAAACTAATTTATAATTTACTTTTTTAGGGGTATTGTGGTATAATATACCGACAACTTTAAAGTAGAAATGATTACTATTTTTGTTTTAAAGTTGGAAATTGGAGGCTGAATTTTTTTACTTAAAATAAATCTTTAATAAAAAAGGATGGAAAAAATGAAATAAGTAAGTAGCTTGTTAACTCATAAGCAGAAATCTCAAAGAAAGAATAATAAATGAAGATGGAGGGGAATTTGTGACAAAAAAATTAAATGATATAATTGAAACAGGGAAAGAAAAAATGAAAGTAAAGAATTTAAAAAAAATAGAGATTGGATTATTGGCATTAATTAATGCTATTATAGGATTTAATGCAAATGCAGCTAACAATAATACAAAAATAGAGTTACCTAAAGAATATTCAGAAAATATTACTATCGAAGGTCAAGAAAAAGATGTATTTGACTATGATTTTAATAATGATGGAATAAATGAAAAAGTTGTTGTGAGTTATAGTGCAGTGGATAATTTACTTAATGCAGTTGTTTCCATTTATACAAATCAGGGTGGTAAGGACATTTTAACTTATCAGGTAGCTTTTGATAAGAAATTTAGTATTAAAGAAATTCAGGAAATGCAGAAAATGCTTGATAAAGTGAAAGAATATTATCCTGAATACTCTAAAAATATTCAGCCAAATGAAACTAGATATGTTACAATTTACGGAGATAACAGAAATAGTGATATTTCATTTGATAAAGTAAAATTTGACAATCATTCTCCAAAAGATTTGAATAATTTTTTATTTATCAAAAAATCATCAGCTATGCTAGATGCTCCAAATGGAAATGCAGTAGCCAGTTTAAAATTCAGTGAAAAACCGCTAATATTATTTGACATGGTATCTGATGCATCAAATTCTCAGACAAAATGGTATTATACAGAATTTACTAAAAGAAACGATACTAACATGGCAAGAAAAGTTAAAAAGGATAAAGATGGTAAAACAGTTGCAGAAAATTCTACACCTGTTAGAGGATTTGTCGCAGGAAGTGAAGACAATGTTAGCAGAAGAGGGTTCTATTGGGATAAGATGGTTAAAAGAATGGAACTTATAAATAGATTTATTACTGAAACAATAAGCTCTGGAAAAGATTTGTATATTATTACAGAATATAAACCTTTATCGCATGATAAACCAAGTGAAAAGGATAAATTTGGAAATAAAAATAATCAAAGTATTGTTGGATATACAAATTCAAAACGGGAAGGGGAAAAAATAAATATTCCTGACCAGACTGTATTCAGGGTAATTGGCGAAGAAAATAAAATGCTAAAAATTGAAACACCATTTTATGGAGGACCTTATTATATTGAAAAAGTTGAAGGAACTTATCAAAAAGCAGAAAATATAAAAGGTGAAGTAAATAAATTTATAGCAATTGACCCAAGTAGCCAGACTGAAGCAATTTTCCAAAGAGATCCTAAAACTGGGAAATATGATGTTATAACATATTCATTTGTAACTACAGGAAAAGATGGATACGGTTCATATGAAACACCGCACGGAGCATTTCAAGTGGCATTTACAAGACCATACATGACCTTTACAAGAAGAGCAAGAGGAGGCGACAGAACAATTGCTGGAAGATCTGATCTGGCGATTGCAGGAAGTGCCAGATATGCAGTAAGAATCAGCGGTGGAGGTTATATGCACGGGATTCCTGTAGGACTTAACTTCAAAGGATCTACACTAAATACGGGAATTGCAAGTAAAATTGGAACATACAAAGATTCTCATAAATGTGTAAGACATTTTGATGATCAAATTGAATTTATCGTTGGATGGGTAAATGCAGACAGTAAAATTAAGGATAAAGATAATACAATACCTGAAGAACCTGTAATAGCATTAGTTTTATAATCCAACTTTAAAATAATTAAGGTAAGGAGATGAACTATATGATAAAAAGAACAAAATTAAAAAAATCAAAATTTTTTATTGCAGCATTGACTATGCTTTCTATAATGTCTGCAAACAGTTTTTCCGCTTCAAAAAAATCTTCACAACAAAAACAACAGCATACAGAATGGAAACAAATTACATTGGAACCTGATTTGGATGGAGATGGAATTAAAGATAAAATAGATGTGGAGTATGCAGAAATGGGTGGTAACATTTACTTAAAATTTACTCCATATGTATTTACTGAAAAAGCTAAATTTGAAAAAGGAAAGCAAGTGGAAAAAACAATAACTAAATCTGATTTTGAAGAAAAATTTGATAATTTTGTTAAAGGATTTATAGCAGAATATCCAAAGAAAAATGGAGGCTCACAACCAGCTGTAACAGAACAGCCAATTGAAACTCAAGATACAAATGCAGAAACTCCAGCTCCGGCTGTAGAAAATAAACCTGAAGAAACACCAACAACAATAAATAATAAGACTGACGAAACGGATAAAAAACCTGTTTCGCAAAAAAAAAATACAGTCAATTCTGAGGGGAATACGGAAAACGATAAAGCATTAGACAGTCTAAGAGAAAGTAATATGGTAAAAGCCCAAAATACAGTGTTGGATAATAAAAATAATGATAACTCAAATAATTCTGCTCAAAATCAAAATATAAATAGTTCATATTCTTATATCAAACAGTATTTTGGCAAAAGGCCAGAAAACCTTACTTTCAATTTTGGATACGATAAACATTCTCCAAGAGATATGGATGAATTTGTATTCATAAAAACTGCAACAAGCATAAGAAAAGAACCAAATTCTAATGCCAAAGTCATAAAATCGGCTACTTATTCACAAAAATACAAAACTACAGGAATCGTTAAAACAAATGTGGGAAATAAATCAGGTGAATGGTATGAAGTATTTTTTGATAATCAGCTTGGCTACATTCCAAAATCAGCTGTGGAAAAAAGAGAATTTGACTGGAATGACATGATGAAAAAAGTTGATAAGACAAATAAGTTTATAAAAGAAGCAGTTAGCGCAAATAAAAAAATATATGTCTTAGACGATTATGTTCCACTTGGTGGCGGTGAATCTGGAAAACGAGATAAATTTGGGAATCGTGCTAATCAAAGTGAGTTTGGATATATAGATAAAAGTTTTAAGGATTATATAAATATTCCAGATAGAACGATTATGGTTGTAGAAGAAGAAAATGATAAATATGTAAAAGTTAAGATAGATGCGTATGACAACGGTGTCTATTATTTAAAACCTTCTTCAAAAAAATATTTAAAAGAAGCGGGAATTACCGGTGAAGTAAGTAGATTCATCTATGTCGATAGATCTAGTCAGAATGAAATGGTTATTGAAAAATCAGGAAATGGATGGAATGTCGTAACTTCTTCATTTGTAACAACTGGAAAGGATGCTGGAAATTCATTTGCTACACCATATGGAACATTCTTAATTGCTTATTCAAAACCTGTAATGTCATATACAGGTTCTGGAGGTGGCGTCGTTGGCGATGCTAAGTATGCAGTAAGATTTAGTGGCGGTGGATATATGCATGGCATTCCCTCCGTTTTTGAGCCAAAGAACACAAGAGAACAACGAAAAGCTGCGACAGCTAAGAAAATTGGGACTTATCCAGAATCACATAAATGTATAAGACACTATGATGACCAGATTAAATTTATTTATGAATGGTTAGGAAATTCGAGTCCAGGACATTCAGAAGGATTTAGAGTACCTAGCGTTCCGACAGTTATGCTGGTAAAATAGGAGAGCTATAAATTTTAAACAAAAATAAAATTGATTCAGATGTTTGGGAGAAGCCATCTATAAAAAAAACCTTTTGGAAACACATATTATTCAAAAGGATAGTATGTGTTTTTAATTTGTCTAAAAAATAGGGAAAAATTTAATAAATAATAAAAATTATAAGGAGGAAAAATTTTGGAATTTTTTAGAAATTTTCAGTTTGGAGTAAATGAATTAATGTGGCTAGGCTACTTGCTGCTGAATTTTACGGCGGTAATACTAGCTTATAGATTTTGGGGAAAAGCAGGATTGCTTTCAGTTGTACCGCTTTCAATAGTTATTGCGAATATTCAGGTTGGGAAAATGATGACTTTGTTTGGTGTGGATACGACGATGGGAAATATTGCATTTGGTGGGATTTACTTAGCATCAGATATACTTTCGGAAAATGAAGGGAAAAAGTATGCTAGAAAAGTCGTTTCACTTGGTTTTGCTTCAATGCTGTTCACAACATTTATTATGCAAATCGTCCTAAAAATACAGGTAGCACCGTCTGATACTATGCAAGGGGCTTTAAGTCAAGTGTTTGGATTTATGCCAAGACTGGCAGTAGCAAGTGTGACTGGATTTGCAGCTTCACAGGCATTTGACATTTGGTCTTATCAAGCGATCAGAAAATTACGTCCAGACTTTAAAGATATTTGGATTAGAAATAATGCAAGCACAATGTTGAGCCAAATACTTGATAATATAGTATTCTCATTTATGGCATTTTTAGGAGTTTATTCAATGAAAGAAATAATTGTAATTATATTTTCAACTTATTTCCTAAAAGTAGTAATTGCATTATTGGATACACCGTTCGTGTATATTGCAACAATTTGGAAAAATAATGGAAAAGTAAATGAAGAGTAAGAAAAAGGAAGAGAAATGATAAGATATAGTGTAATAAAAGAAAAAAATCCTAGGGAAATAGTGCTTTTAAAGGGATTTAGCTGTGCATACGGAAAATGTGCATTTTGTAATTATATTTTGGACAATACAGATGATGAAGAGGAAATGAATAGAACAAATTTAGAGGCGATTAATCAAATTACTGGAGAAACTAGAGCTTTGCAAGTTATAAATTCTGGTTCTGTCTTTGAGCTGAACGATTTTACGCTTTCTAAAATTAAGGAAGTTTGTCGTGAGAAAAATATAAAAATATTGTATTTTGAAGCGTATTTTGGGTATATAAACAGGCTTAATGAAATTAGGGAATATTTTAGTGAGCAGGAAGTGCGGTTTGCTATTGGAATGGAAACTTTTGATAATGAATTTAGAACAAAAGTTCTGACAAAAAACTTTGTTACAAATGATAAAGTTTTAGAAAAAATAAAAAAAGAATATAAAATGGGACTTTTTATGATTTGCATAAAAGGACAGACAAAGGAAATGATTTTGCGTGATATAGAACTTGCTCAAGAATACTTTGATGAAATTGCACTTAGTGTCTTTGTAAATAACGATACAAAAGTGGAGCGTGATGAGGAACTTGTAAAATGGTTTTTGACTGAAATTTATCCAGAATTGAATAAAAATCAGAATATTGAAATTTTGGTAGATAATAAAGATTTTGGAGTATATGTGCAGTGATAGTTTTAATTTTTGGAGAAAAAATGAAAAGCAGTGGAATTTTAGTTTCACTGTTTTTTTTAGATATTTCTATTATTATTTTAAATGCTGATTTTTTTTAAATTATGTTCAAATTCCCTTAATATCGAACTAATATTTTTTCTTTAATTTTTCACATATTTGGGGTATAATAAACACATAAAAAAATGAAAAAATAATATTAGGAGAAAAATGAAAAATAAAATAAATGTACTTGGTTTAGGACCGGGAAATTTGGACTATACTTTGCCAGTTGTATTAAAAGAAATTGAAAAATCAGATATAATAATTGGTGGAAAAAGACATATCGAAAGTCTTGGAAAATATGCAGAAAATAAGGAATATTGTTATATTAATGCTGATTTGCAAAGAGTTTTAGATTTTATCGAAGAAAATCGAAATAAAAAAATATCACTAATCTTGTCTGGTGATACAGGTTTTTATAGTATGTTAACATTTATGAGAAAGCATTTTGAAGCAAAGGAACTTAACGTAATACCTGGAATTTCTTCAATCCAGTATATGTTTGCTAGAGTTTCTGAATATTGGAACGATGCTTTTGTATCAAGTGTTCATGGACGAGAAGTTGAGTATGTTCAAAAATTACGTGAATTTGGTAAAATCGGACTTTTAACAGATAACAAAAATACACCTCAAAAAATAGCGGAAATACTGATTGAGAATGGCATAGAAGAGGCTATTATTTTTGTTGGGGAAAATTTGTCTTATGAAAATGAGAGAATTTTGGAACTTTCAGCAAAAGAAATGGTGAAGGTTGAGGAAAAATTTGAGATGAATGTGGTTGTGATTTATTGGGATGGGAAGGAATAATGATTGGAGAGGAATATGAAAATAAAATTTAAAAATTTAGGTCCTATTGAAAGTGGAGAGATAGATTTTAATGATTTAAAAGGAATTAATTTGATAATTGGGAAGAATAATACTGGGAAGACTTATTTGAGTAATTTGTTGTATAGCTATTTTAAAGTAAGACAAAGACAAGATATAAAAATGAATGAAGTATTTGATATTAATTTAAAAAAAGAACTATCAAATTTAGATTATGAAACAATAAAACATTATTTTGAAAAGAAATATGAAAGTGAAATAAAAAATATTCTTCCTCGAATTTTTCATACTTCAAAAGATATTTTTAAAGATTTTAAAATAGAAGTGGATTTAAGTGATGAAATTTTAGAATTTAAAAAATTAGATGACTATACTATAATATGTTTTAGGGAAATGAAAAAGACTATTAAATTGAAGAAAATGCAAAATAAAATAGAATATCTTATGGAAGATTATGATGAAAATAAAGGGAAAAGATATACAACATATAAAGCAAAGATTCAAGAGGAAGATGCAAAACAATTTATATTTGGATATTTTTTACATATAAAATTTTTTCAAAAAATTTATAAATTTCACTCTTTTCCTGCTGAAAGAAGTGGTGCAGTTTTATTTTATAAACAATTATTGGAAGAAAGAAGTGATGTTTTAAGAGAATTAGAATTGGGAAACAGTGAAAATATAGGAAAGATTTCAAGATATTCTGAACCTGTGAATGATTATGTGAAATTTTTAAACTCTATTTCTGATCGTTCAAAAGGGTTAACAGAACTAGATATTTATAAAAAATTAGATACAGAATTAAAAGAAATATTGGGTGGAGAAGTAATAATTGATTTAGAAGGCAACATAATGTTTAGAATGAATGAGAAAAAAATAATAGATATAGGAATGGTTTCTTCAACAGTAAAAACATTAACAGGATTTTACTTGTATTTAAAATATTTTGCAATGGAAAGAGATATAATTTTTATTGATGAGATAGAATTAAATTTACATCCTGAAAATCAAAGAAAAATAATGAAACTTATAAATTATTTGTCAAAGCAAGGAATAAAATTTGTAATAAGCACACATAGTCCAATTATTAGTGAGGAAATTGATAATATGCTTTTATTTGAAAAAGTTAAAAATAAAATCAGTAAAGAAGAAATGAAAGAATATCAACTTAACGAAGAGTATGGTTTAAAAAGTAGCGATATAAATGTATTTCATTTACACAATAAAACTGTTGAAAAAATTAAAGAAAATGATGGAGAATTTGAAATAGAAACATTTAATAGTGTTCTTGAGGAAACAGATAATCTTTATCAGACTTTGTTGTTTTATGCGGAGGGGAATAATTTTGGAGAATAATAATTTTTTTGATTATTGTAAAACTGCATTGCATAAAAATTTTTTTACTGTATCTGAAAATAATAATGTAAAAATAAAAGAATCTAAAGATGATGCAAAATTAAAAGAAGTAAAAGTATATTTTGATAAAAAACATTATAGAGTGCTTCAAATAACTTTTGACATTAATAATTTGGAAAAAAGTGAAAACATAATTAATATTTTTCCCTACTTTAATGGTGAAATATGTAAATCCGTAGATTCAGTAATTTTAGTACAGGAAGTAAATGCTCAAAATTATTATCTTTTCCACATCGAATTAAAATCGAAAAGACCTGATGATACAGAAATATTTAAAAAATATATTTCTTCTATTAAAATGTTAAATTTTATTTATGAGATTCTGTATTTAAAATATAGAGAAGAAAGTAGAAATTTTAAATTTCCTGAAAAGATAGTGAATATGCCAGTTCTATTTTTTTCAGAACATAATAAAAAATTAAAGAGCCAGAAAAATAAAGAAACGAAATTATTGGCAAAGGAATTTTCAAGTAATAAATTCATTAACTTTGAGAACAAGTACTGTTATTATTTTTGTAATTTTATAGGGAATAGTAAAGGGGTAATTCAACTTAGGGAAATGTGTAGTAAAGGTAAAAATATGGGAATGTCATTATCAGAGGTTAAATTTTTTGAGAGATAGGGGAAGGAAGGAGAAATTTTTTTGGATGAAAAAGAGTATGAAGAATATATGAAAAAGATGTATGGAACAAATTGGAAAGAAGAAATAAAATTAAGAGCAAAAGTATTACAAATTGTACCACCTTATATGATAGAAAATTTAAAAAATGAAAAGATGTATAAAGAAAAATTGAAACGGGCAAAAGAAATATCGAATTTAGTTCCAAAAAATTTTTTAGATAGAATAAAAGATGTCAGTAAACTTTTAGAAAGAAAATTATTAATATTAGATAATAAAATTCCGAATAATATAAAAAAGAATCTTGAATGCTGGGTAGAAAAAAATTGGATAATAGTTTTAAGTTTACGTTATGTAGAAATACAAACTTTATTTTTCTCAAAATCTAATGATACTCAAAAGGATAATCTTTATTTGATGGAGGAAGTTAAGAAAAATTTAAAAAATAAAGAAATAAATCAAAAAGTTTTTAAATCAAAATTTTTTAAAAATAATGCTTTTAAATCTGTATTAGAATGTTATAAAAGTAAAAATTATTATGCGGGTGTAATGGTGTTGGCAACTATGATTGATGGGGCTTTGATAAAAATTCAAGAGAAAAAAGAAAATAGAAGAAAAATTGGAAACAATGTTTCAAAAGAAATAAATAATAAAAGTGATGAATCGTGGAGTTTAGAATATATCCTAGATTACAGTTTAATTATTTGGCTAGAAAAATTTTTTGAAAATGCAAATGATTTTAGTAATAAAAAATTAAACAGAAATATGTTATTACATGGTATGTATGAAAAAGAAATAACAGAGTTGGAGTTTTTTCAGTTATTGAATGTTGTATATGTTATGACAGAAAAATTAGATGATTGGAGAGAAAAAATAAATTAAAATTAGAATAAATTATATTTTATGAAAGGAATAAATAAATGTTAAAAGAGAACTTGTTAAAAAATGAAAAAGTGAAACCAAATTCAAGAGAAATAGAACTATTAAAACAAAATTTTCCACAATTTTTTAGTAAAGAAGGAGAATTCTTACTAGAAAAGTTTAAGGAAATGTTAAAAATGGAAGATATAAAAATAGATAAGGAAGGTTATGAATTAAAGTTTTTAGGAAAAAATTATGCACGATTTTTAACATCAACAGAAACAGAAACTGTTATTGTTCCAAATATTAAGCATAATGAAGAAGAAATTAATAAAAATTCAGAAAATTTATATATTATTGGAGATAATTTAGATGCTTTAAAACATTTATTAAATTCATATAGTGGAAAAATAAAGTGTATCTATATTGATCCTCCATATAATACAGGCTCTGATGGTTTTGTATACAATGATAATTTTGAATACACGCCTGAAAATATTTCTGAAAAAATGGGAATAGAATTGGAAGAAGCTCAAAGAATAGTTGATATGCGAGGGAAAAGTACACATTCTGCATGGCTTACATTTATGTATCCAAGATTAGTATTGGCGAGAGATTTATTAAGAGAAGATGGAGTTATATTTATAAGTATTGATGATAATGAACAAGCTAATTTGAAAATGGTGTGTGATGAGATTTTTGGAGAGGAGAATTTTATAGCAAGTATTACAAGAAATACAAATAGTTCTAAAAATCAAAGTTTGTATGTTTCTGTAAGTCATGAATACTGTTTAGTATATTCAGTTAATAATATTGCATTAGCAATAAAATACAAAGACAATAAATGGGAAGTAGAAAAAAACAATATTTCTGAATATAAAGCTAAAGTAAACAAATTAAAAAAAATGGGACTTAATAATAAAGAAATTACTACAGAATTAAAAGAATTAACAAATTACCCAAGATTTATTGATTTTACAAATTATTGGTATTTTGATAAAAGGGGATTGTATCAAAAAGACAATTTAGGTGGTGTAAAAAATGGAAATAATAAACCTCTAATTAATCCTTTAACAGGAAAAGAAGATCCCGTCCCACCTGGTGGTTTTAGATACAGTACAGAAAAACTTGAAGAATTACAAAAGGACGATAGAATACATTTTCATACAGATGGTAGTTTACCTAGATTAAAAAGATATTTAGATGAAAATCTTAAACAAAGGCCAAAATCTATTATGAGTGATGATCAAAGACCTGATTACAAATTGTTAAAAAGTATGAAAATAGAGTTCAATAATCCAAAACAAATGACTTTTATGAAAAGAATACTAAGTATTTTTGACAAAAATTTAATGATTTTAGATTTCTTCTCAGGTTCAGCAACAACAGCTCATGCAGTAATGCAACTAAATGCTGAAGATGGAGGGAATAGAAAATACATTATGGTTCAATTACCAGAAAAGACTTATGAAGAAAAAATAAATAAAGAAGGTGAAATAATTTTTAAAGCTAAAAAAGGTTCTGAAGAAGCTTATAAAGCAGGATATAAAACTATTGATGAAATTGGAATTGAAAGAATTAAAAGAGCTGCGAAAAAGATAAAGGAAGAAACACAGGCTGAAATTGATTATGGATTTAAGCTTGTAAAATTAGAAACACCAAATTCAAATACACTGGATAAAATAGTAGACTTTAATCCTGATGACAATAAACTGATACTGGATAATTTTATTGATGAATTTAAATTTGGAGAAACTGAAGGATATGATACGATTTTAACAACTTGGTTAAATCAAGATGGTTATGGAATGAATGTAAAATCTCAAAAAGTTTTATTAAAAAATTTTGAAATTGATGTTTTTGAGAATAGTGCTTATGTTATAAAAGAAGGAATAAGTTCTGAAGATGTTATGGAACTTATTACTAGAGTTGAAAAAAATGAAATTGCAATAACGAGATTGGTGGTTTATCCTTATTCTGTGTCTTTTAATGTTTTACATGAGATGAAAAAAAATTTTAAAAATTTAAGAGGAAATAAAGAGTTAAAATTAATAGAGAGATATTAATGTGAGAGGATTATTTAAATGAAAATAAAATTAAAAATATTACGACATCAAGTTGATTCTATAAATGCGGTAAAGAATGTTTTTAAAAATATCAAGTTAAAGAATGGAAAAGATATTTATCAAAATCCAATATTTGATCCCAAAGATAATAAATTTATTGAAAATATTCAAAAAATTCAAAATGGGGATATTGAAGGGTTAAAGAAAATTAATGTTCCTAAAAAATTTGATAATTCTTCAAAAAAAGAAAAAGAAGAAAAAAAGTTAGAGTATGAGCCACTTGTAATAGATGTAAAAATGGAAACAGGAACTGGAAAAACTTACTGTTATACACGAATGATGTATGAGTTACATAAAGACTACGGATTTAACAAATTCATTATTTTAGTTCCGTCAACACCAATAAAAGAAGGAACAAAAAATTTTATATTATCAGATTATTCTAAAGAACATTTTAATGATATTTATAAAGAAAGTTACTTAAAATTGGAAGTTTTAAATGCAATAAAAAATAGTAAAAAAAGGCGTAAGATATTTCCACAAAGTGTTTCAGATTTTGCTAGAGGAAGCAGTCTTGAAAAAAATAGAATAAATTGTCTTTTGATGACAGACAAGATGTTGATATCAGAAGCTACTATGGAAAATGAATACGATCAAGTTCTATTTGGAAATTATTCAATTCCTTACAATGTTTTAAAAAATGTAAAACCTATTGTTATTATTGATGAGCCACATAGATTCAAAGAAGAAAATGAAGCTTACAAACGACTTTTGGAAAAAATAGGGCCATTAGCAATTGTGAGATTTGGAGCAACATTTCCTAAAAAAAAGAAAAGTACTGAAACAGATTATAAAAATTTAATATATAATTTAAATTCAGTTGAGGCTTTTAATAATGGTTTAGTAAAAGGTGTGGCTGTACAGACTTTAGGGGAAGATGAAAAAAATAATGAAAAAATAAAATTAATGTCTATGACAAAAACTAAACCTAAAAAGGTAAAATTTAAAAATGAAAAAAATGGAAAAGAAATAGAGCTTTCAATAGATCAAAGTCTTGCCGAAATATCAGAAGAATTTCAAGGAATCAGTATTGAAGCAATAGGAAAAACAGAAGATAGTATAATAAAAAGCGGTGTAACATTATCAAATGGACAAGTATTAGGAACAGGAGATATTTTATATCCGACTATCTATGGAAATAATTATCAGGAATTAATGTTAAGTCAAGCGTTAAATAATCATTTTAATCAGGAAAAAGAAAATTTTTTTAGAGAAAGAAAAATAAAAACATTGTCATTATTTTTTATAGATAGTGTAGATTCATATCGAGGTGAAAATAATGATGGATATTTACGATTAAAATTTGAAAAACTTTTAAAAAATAAACTTGAAGAAGAAATAAAAGAAATTTCTGAAAATATGAAAACAGATATTGAAAAAGAGTATTTGGAATATTTAGAAGTTTCTTTAAAAAATATAAATGAAACAAATGGAGGATATTTTTCAGTTGATAATTCTACCAAAGATGAAGATATTCAAAATGAAGTTGACCAAATTTTAAAAGATAAAGAAAAATTGTTGTCATTTAAAGATGAAAATAACAACTGGAATATTATGAGATTTATATTTTCAAAATGGACCTTGAGGGAAGGATGGGATAATCCAAATGTATTCCAAATTGTAAAACTTCGTTCAAGTGGTAGTGAAATTAGTAAATTACAGGAAGTTGGAAGAGGACTTAGACTTCCAGTGGATGAATACGGGAACAGAGTTGATAATGAAGAATTTTATTTAACATATTTAATTGATTTTACTGAAAAAGATTTTGCTAATAAATTGATAGAAGAAATAAATTTTGATGGAAATAAAATTTTAAAAATTAGTGATGAATTGTTATTGAAAGTTGCAAAAGAAAGAAATAAAAATGAAAATATACTTTTGGCTGAATTATTAATTAATGAATATGTAGATAAAGATAGAAATATTAATTTAGAGAAAAGAGAAGAATTTTTCAACAAATATCCAGAATTTAATGAAAAATTATTGAAAAATGGGAAAGTTATCGATGAAACAAATAAACCTAGAGATGTAATAAAAATTAGAAAAGAAAGATTTAATGAATTAAAGTCCCTTTGGGAGAAATTAACTCAAAAATATTATTTGCAAATTGAAAATTTATCAGACGAAGAAATTTTAGATGCAATTAGAAAAATTTTATCTAAAGATGTCTATAATAAAGATATTGTAAGAACAACAGAAAGAAAAATTAGTAATGAAAATTTTGAAATAAAAGAAGAAATAGTTAGTTATTTTGAAGTTCAAAATACAATTCCTTATAATGAATTTTTAAAAAAAATACATAGTGTAACAAATTTTCCGTTACTTTTGATACATAAAGGAATAGTAGAATTTAATAAAAATAGAAAAATAGAAAAAGATTTTTTTAATTTAAAAACTATAGAGAAATTTATAGTTGAGTATCAGAACTGGCTTGAAGAAACATTTTTTAAAAGATTCACTTATAAAAAAATAGAAACATTATCAAAAGAAACAGCATTTACAGATATTTATGGAAATGTAAAAGAAGGTATTTTACAAGCAAATATAGGTGTGTATAAGGATGATGTGAAAAAAGTTCCAGAAACATTTTTATTTGATTCATTTGTATACGATTCGCGAAAAGAAAAAGATACAATTGAGTATAGTAATAATATTAAAGAAATTGTTGTTTTTGGAAAAATTCCAAGAAGAAGTATTCAAATTCCACTTTATTTTGGAGGAACAACGAGCCCTGATTTTATGTATATTCTAAAACGAAAAGATAACTCTTATGAGATGAACCTTATAGTTGAAACTAAAGGTGTAGAAAAAGAGAGTGCTTTAAGAGATGAGGAAAAATTAAAAATAGAAAGTGCTGAAAAGTTTTTTGAAATAATGTCTGGTGAAGGAATAAATATAAAATTTAGGAAACAAATAAAAAGTGATGATATCTTGAAAATTATAAAAGATGTTATAAAACAAAATTAATTGTCAAAAAAACTAAAATATAGTACAATAATTACATTATATATTACTAAAATATGGAATAAAAAGTATCAGAAAAATAAATACTGAAAAATTGGAGGAAAACAATGATAAAGGAATACAAACCGTCGGAAATTGAGAAAAAGTGGCAGGATAAATGGTTTGAAGAGGATGTTTTTAAATCGGAAAATAAAGTTGAGGGAAAAGAGAATTATTATGTGCTTGAGATGTTTGCGTATCCATCTGGAAAGCTTCATGTCGGGCATTTGAGAAATTATGCGATTGGAGATGCGATTGCAAGATACAAGAAGATGAAAGGGTTTAATGTGCTGCATCCGTTTGGATGGGACAGTTTTGGACTGCCTGCGGAAAATGCTGCAATTGACAATGGGGCACATCCTGGGAAATGGACTAAAGCGAACATTGACAACATGAGAAGACAGATGAAGCTTATGGGGCTTTCTTATGACTGGAACAGGGAACTTAGTACTTATACTCCAGAATACTATAAGTGGAATCAGAAGTTTTTTATTGAAATGTATAAAAAAGGGCTTGTTTACAAGAAAAAATCTTATGTAAACTGGTGTCCTGACTGTAATACGGTTTTGGCGAATGAACAAGTTGAAGACGGGAAATGCTGGCGTCACGGTAAAACTGATGTTATTCAAAAGGAATTGTCGCAATGGTACTTTAAAATTACAGAATATGCAGAAGAATTGCTGCAGGGGCATGAGGAACTTAGAGGACATTGGCCAGAGCAAGTATTGACAATGCAGAAAAACTGGATTGGAAAATCAACAGGATCTGAAGTTGACTTTATTTTAGATTATAAATTTGAAAATAATGGAAATTCACATTTAAAATTGAATGATAATGGAGAAGTTGTGATTTCTGTGTTTACAACAAGACCTGATACGCTTTATGGAGTTACGTATGCAACTGTTGCACCAGAACATCCGTTGATTGAGGAAATTATTTTGAAAGAAAATCCTTCGATAAGAGAAGCTGTTGAAAGAATGATAAATGAGGATAAAATTGCACGTACAGCCCAAGATAAGGAAAAAGAAGGAGTATTTTCTGGACTTTATGTGATTAATCCTGTGAATGGTGAAAAAGTGCAGTTATGGATTGCAAATTATGTATTAATGGATTATGGGACTGGAGCGGTAATGGCAGTGCCGGCACATGATGAAAGAGATTTTCAGTTTTCTAAAAAATATAATTTAGATTTGAAAATTGTTGTAAATCCTGTTGATAAAAATGGGAATTTGGAAGAAGTTTCCGTTGAAAAAATAGAAAATGCTTTGGTAAATTCAGGAGTATTAGTAAATTCAGAAGAATTTAACGGATTAAATAGTAATGAAGCAAAAGAGAAAATTACTGAAAAATTGGAAAAAATTGGGCTTGGTAAGAAAACGGTAAATTATAGACTTCATGATTGGTTGATTAGTAGACAAAGATATT
>ERZ772926.843-NODE-843-length-16027-cov-135.537879_pt1 | contig 16027 bp, 10 predicted proteins | sample MGYA00511136_ERZ772926 | MGnify/ENA primary metagenome ERZ772926 (study PRJEB29015, sample SAMEA2737917) | human oral metagenome | biome: human oral; feature: human-associated habitat; material: dental | place: China | collected 2153 ... | reverse complement strand
CGCTTACCGCTAAGCCGTCGATATCAACAATTTCGCCCGCACCAAATTGCGGCGAGCGCACTTGGTCGCCAATATCATAATCCATCACAAACTCGTTAAATTCATTGTAACGCGGTCGCGGCGGACGCGCTGGCTGCTGATCAAATATATCCGTGCCCATATCCTCCAGAAAGCGCGACGGCGTACGATACGATCGCTGTCCGAATTGCTGGCGGCTTTGCGCATACGTCAAGTACAGCTCTTGGCGCGCCCGCGTCATGCCGACGTAGCAAAGACGGCGCTCCTCCTCAAGACTACGCGGACCCTCTTCAAGCGCGCGCTCGCTCGGGAACAGCCCGTCTTCCATACCGGCCATAAATACTACCGGAAATTCCAGGCCTTTCGCGGCATGCAGCGTCATCAGCGTTACTTTTGCGGCGTCATTTGCCTGATCAGCTGTACTCATCAAGGCAACTTCTTCCAAAAAATCCGGCAGCGTTGCAAATGCCTGCGCATCCGCCGCGAGTACGCCAAGATTTGCTTCGCGCTCCTCAGCTTGCGGCGTGCCATCAAGCACGTAGTCCCGGTAGCCGGTTTTTTCAATTAGCTGCTCAATAATTTCGCTCGGGTTCGCGCTAGACATCACGCGCGCTTGCAATGCACCCAGCGTATCGCCAAGCTGCATAAACGCATTTTTAGCGCGCGGCGTCAGCGTACTCGTTTGGTCGGCGTTTGCCAGCGCCGCAACGATGTCCATATCCGTTTCTGCCTGCCATAGTAAAAATTTTTCAACGCTCGTCGCACCAAGTCCGCGCGCCGGCACATTCACAATCCGGCTAAAGCTCATACGATCGTTCGGCTGATACAACAATCGTAAATACGCTACGATATCTTTAATTTCTTTACGATCATAAAACCGTACACCGCCTACCAACTGGTACGGAATTCGCTGCTGCATAAATGCGCGTTCAAAGGCAAAACTCTGCGCATTCGTGCGATAGAGTACAGCAAAATCGCCGAAATCGCGCGCACCGATCGACGTCTGCGCCGTAATCCGGCTCGCCACGACATACGCTTCTTCCGACTCGTCCATTACCGCCTGAATCTGCACGGGCGCGCCGTGCCCTTCGTTCGTCCAAAGCTTTTTGTCGGTGCGCTCTAGGTTTTTGCTGATGACCTGTTGTGCCGCATCAAGAATTGCACCGGTTGAACGATAATTTTGCTCTAATTTCACAACGGTTGCGCCTGGAAAATCGCGCTCGAAATTCAAAATATTTTTGAAATCCGCCCCGCGCCACGAATAAATCGACTGCCAATCATCGCCGACGACGCAAATATTACGCGCATCGTTCACCAGAAATTTCACAATCGCGTACTGCGCCGCATTCGTGTCCTGATATTCATCAATTAAAATATGTTTGAACCGCCGGCGATACTTACTGCGCACATCCGGTACATCGCGCAGCAAACGCACTGTTTCGATCAGCAAATCATCAAAATCAAGCGCGCCCGCCTCGCGGCGCAGCCGTTCGTACGTATCGTAAATTTTTGCCACTGACTGCTGAAACGGATAATTGGCATTTGCCGCATATTCGTCAGGGGTCAGCAAATCGTTTTTTGCATTTGAAATTGCACTGCTGACAGCGCGCGGCTTGACTTTATCGGTACCGATCGACAGCTGCTTCATCGCCTGTTTGATCAGCCCCTGCCGGTCGTCTTCGTCGTAAATAATGAAGTTTTGCGGCACACCAATGTGCTCGCCGTCCATGCGCAAAATCCTCACGCAAATGCCGTGAAACGTTCCCATCCACGGCATGAAACGGCGTGAATTTTCCTGCCTCGTCAGATGTGCTAACCGTTCGCGCATCTCGCGCGCGGCCTTATTTGTAAACGTTACGGATAGAATCTCATTCGGCCAAACTCTCTCGTGTGCCAACAGGTACGCAATACGATGTGTCAGCGTCTTCGTTTTGCCGCTGCCAGCGCCCGCCAAAACGAGCAACGGACCGGCTGTCGTCTCAACCGCTTGTTTTTGCGCGTCATTCAGCCCCTCTAGAACATCCATGAGCTTTATTATACGATACTAGCGGTTCATCAAGAAATAATAGCCAGCCGCACCGGCAAGCGAACCAAATAGTAATAGTACAATCAGCCACACGACGCGCACCGCCGGATTCTTCTTTGCTTTCGACGCCGGTGCTTGTTTTATCGCCGGCGCATCGTCATCAACATCAATATGATACTGCTCAGTGTCATAAATCGCCGCGTTCGGCTCCGGTACGACATCGCGTTCAACATATTGCTGCGGAATTGACGTCGTGCTATTTACTGCTTTTTGCTCGCTTTCAAGTGCTGCCACCTCTTCAATCGTCGCAGACATATCAAGCGTTGGTTCGGGATCAGCTTTCACTGCTTCAATATGCGGCGTATCGTGCTCAAGCAGTTCTGATGCGGGCATAGGTGGTCGGCTGTTCTCGGTAGTAGTATTTTCAGGCTTCGTGGGGTCAAAAAAGTTTGTTGTTTCCGGCTCGGCAATTGCGGAAGTATTGCGCTCAACAGGCGCTGGCGTTTCGCGATCAAGCGCTGATAAGCGATCGACATCAGACAAACGGCGGCTGGCTGGCGCGGACGTTGGGGTGCTCATTTTCGGCTCCGCATTTGCCACCGGCTCGGCACCTAACATCCCATCTTCATCATCTGCTGGTATATTATCGCGCGACGCCGCGGGAATAGCATTCGCTGTGAGCGTCTCGCCCGGCTGCGATACTTCCAAATCCGCCTGGAGCGCTGCCGACAAATCATTCATTTGCTGCATTGACGGCTCTTGCTCATGCTGCCACGCGTCAAGCGGACGTTTCGCTGGTTTAGTATTCGGTAAGAATGGCGATGCTTGGGTCTCCGACTCCGTGTACGCCGGCTCGTGCAATTCGCTCGCCGCTGACGCTTGACGATTATCGTGCACGGCAGTATCCGCCACGTCGGCAAGCGGCGCGTTAGCAGAGCTCGCCAGCGGGAGCGGCGAATCATTTACTGTCTGGCTATTCATGTTAGAGTGAAAATCATGCTCGGCGATATCACTGTTTTTTGGCTCAGCGAGCGAAGTATCATTTGCCGCGCCTGTCGATTCTTTGTCAAATTGAAATGCGTCAACCGCCGGCCGCCCGGCGCTATGAGTTTCTACTCTAGAATCATTCGTTTCTGTATTAGCATTCAACGATAGAGACGATTCTTGCGTTGCATCGCGCTCGCTGGGCGGCGTAATTGGTTGCACGGTGTGCGGCTTTCGCGACACAATCTGCGAGCGGCGCGCTGTCATATTCGACGACGGATGCACCATATCCATAAACTGACCACGGCGGTGCGAACCAACAATCGGCTTTACCGTCGACTCACTCGCGCCCGCTGGGCGGCTTATTTCTGGTGCGCTGCGGCGTTCAGGTGTCATTGACCGGCTAACGCCCGGCGCCGACTGACCCGCTGAGTCGTTCGCTTTTTTCGCGTTGTTTTTTGCCATTGCCGCACTAATTGAGCGGTCAAGCTCGTCAAAATCAAATTCCGTCACGCCGCTTTCCTCGCTACCGCCTTATCAATTACATCGGCTTTTTTAATAATCTCCGCAAATGCGCGTACATCCAAACTCGTATCGCCGATTAGCAAACCGTCGACACCGTCGATCTGCAAATACGCGCTTGCATTATCAACATTCACGCTACCGCCGTACAGCACGCGCACATGTTTTGCTGCCAACGCGCCAAACAGCTGCTTGATTTGTTTGCGAATCAATTTCACCGCTCGCGACACGTCACGCGGGGCGGCAAATTTGCCCGTACCGATCGCCCAGACCGGCTCGTACGCAACGACAATATGTTCAACTTCAACACTCGTAATGTTTGCAAGTCCGCCAATCAACTGGTCATGGATAGCATCAGCCGCTTCGCCGTCAGCGCGCTCGCTCGCCGTTTCGCCGATACACAACACGGGCGTGATACCGTTGCGCACCGCCGCTTGAACTTTGCTACGAATATCTTTTGACCGCTCACCAAACACGTGCCGCCGCTCGCTATGCCCGACCAAGCCGTACTGCACCAGCCCCCGCAATTGCGACGCCGACACCTCGCCTGTGTATGCACCATGGTCGCGCCAATAAAAATTCTGTGCCGCGAGATTAAAGTGATGATGCTGCACCTGCAAATGGAGCGGCTGAACCGCTAGCATCGTCGGCGCAAGCACAATCTCGACGCCGCGGCGTTTGCCAACCAGATCGTCCAATCGGTGCACAAACAAGCTCGCCTCGTTCACCGTGAGGTTCATTTTCCAGTTCGCAATGATAAGTTTCTTGCCCACGTTTCGAAAATACTTATGATTAATCTTGTTACCAGTGTACTACACTCGCCGGCGCGCGTCTAGCACTCCGAAGCATCATTTTTTATAAAAAATACACCTCAGACTAAAGAACGCCGAGGTGTATTTTATTGCGCCACCCAAACCCGCTACTCAATAACTCGCACGCGCAGCGTATCGGTACCGCCCGTCGCGCCAGGCTGGCGACCGCTCACGACCACAACAACAAGGCGGCCATTACTGCTGTATTTGCCCGTTGTCAGCAACTCCTTCGCGACATTGACGCCAGCATGCTCTTCATCATCGCGAACATAACTGCGCGTCGCATACGACAATGCTAATTGCTGCGCCACACGCGGCGACGGCGTCACGGCGATAATCGGCAACTCAGGGCGAAGCGCCGCAATCCGCGCCGCCGTTGCACCCGACTTCGTCTCGGCGATAATAAGATCTGCATCAACACGCTCTGCCACCTCAACCGCCGCATGCGCGATAGCATTACGACGGCGGTTTGCTTCACCTTCTTCAATCGGCATGTCGTTCATCGGCCAGCGCGACTGCGTGTAGCGCACCGTGTCTGCCATCATTTTCACCGTCTCAACCGGGTAATTTCCGTTCGCCGTTTCATCGCTGAGCATCACGACATCCGTGCCAAGGATTGCTGCAGTCGCAACATCGCTGACTTCGGCGCGCGTCGGCTCAGGACTGTCAACCATACTCGCCATCATCTGCGTCGCCACGATAGACAATTTACCGTATTTACGACACAAGCGAATAATTTCACGCTCAACAATCGGCACGATTTCGGCGCTCGTCTCAACCGCCATATCGCCGCGCGCCGCCATCACGCCATCGGCAGCTTTCACAATTTCCTTCAGCGTCTCCGGCTCAATCGCCGCCTTCGTTTCAATCTTTGCAATAATCTGCGCCGTTGAGCCTTGGCTCACTAAGATTTGCCGCAAGTTATTAACATCATCTGCGCTCTGAATGAAACTCAACGCTACAAAATCAATATCTTTATCAGCGCCAAACTCAATATCTGCCATATCTTTCGGCGTAATAATATCGCCGCCAAAGTCAGTATCCGGCAGGTTCAAGCCTTTGCGGCTCATCAAAAAGCCGTCGTTGTCGATTCGTACTTTAATCGCCGTATCGCTTACGCGCTCAATCATGTGCCCGCGGATTTTACCGTCAAACAAGTAGACCGGCTCGCCAACTTTTACTTTATCCGCCAAGTTGTATTGAATCGGCAGATTCGCGCTGCCGTCATGCTCTTGAATCGCATGGTCAAGAACGATTTCGCTGCCCGCCTTTACGTCAAAGTGATTATCCTTCAACACACCTAAGCGGATTTTCGGCCCTTGCAAATCCTGCAAAATCGCTACCGGACGACCAATTTGCCGGCTCGCATCGCGAATCCATTTGATTTGGTCAAGGCGTTCTTCATAACTGCCATGGCTGAAGTTCAAGCGAAAGCCATTTGCGCCCGCCTCAATCAATGCTTTAATTTTCTCCGGTGAATTTGTCGCTGGCCCCAGAGTCGCCAGAATCTTCGTTCGTTTAATTATATCTTTCATTACCTATATATTTTAGCACAATAACGATACGTTGCACGAGGCGAAAAAGCATTCTATTTATCACTCATCGCGTATATCACGAATAGGATTACGCATCGTGTTGCGTACAAGCGGCTGCATACTCGCAACCAGACTAATAGCTACTATCGCTGCGATCACGACAAGCAATAACGGCGAATCAACATTAAATAAACGAACGGCTGGTGCGCGATCAACAATACCAAATGCTGCCGCCGCTGTATCGGTCAGTACTCTACCGTACGAGTAATCGACTGCTAAGGCTATTACGATTCCGACTACCACAGAAACAAGCACGACGCGCAAAGCAATGAGCATAATATACACAACATAAATATGAGCAATGTCGCGACGCTTCGCACCCATTGCGCGGTACACAGCGGTTTCTTTACGGTTCTCTGCCATGATACGCGAAACTGTAAACCAAATGATAACCGCAGCAAGCCCGAGCGCTACCGGAAATGCAATAGCCGCGATTTTGGTAAAGAGCTTGCCGATTTCGTCGACGATGAGATAGTTTGAACCATATGGTGCAGCGAGAAATTTTTTGCCGCACTGCGTGTTCGACGACGGACAGGTTTCGTTGTCAAGAAACGCCCGAGCCTTTTCGGGGCTGGCAAATTCAAGGACACGCGCCGCGAAATCTTCATTCGCGTCCATAGATCGCGATGGCCGCGCACTATGTTCGCGGCGAATGTCTTGAGCTTTCAAATGTTCCGGCAGCGTATTGTACATTTGGAGCGGTATATCAAGCGTCATTGATGTATTCTGAGCAGTTAGCAAACTCTTTACATACTCATCTAGCCCCTTGGTGTAATCAATATACGGTTGGGCATACTTAATACCAACAATTTGGAATGTAACAAGCTGATGTCTTGGCGCAACATACGTGCCAAGCTTTTTCTGCACGTCGTCAGCGTTCACATCCGCCTGTTTTTCGGCGGCGGTGCGCGAATCTTCCTTTACGATAATATCGCCGCACGGTTCCGTCGGATAATCGTAGAGTAAGTGCGGCTTTTCATATCCCGTCGTGCGCTCATTATTTTTCATCTCAGTATAATCACGCTGGATTTTCTCTAATATCGTTTGCTCAGCAGTGTTGCGGTAGCACGCCTGGTAGGTTTGTCCCTTCAACTTTTCTTGTACCGACTTGAGCCAAACTCGCTTTTCACGCGCCGAGACCGGTTCTTTCCCGATACCTACATTTTTGCCGAACAGCAAAACAGCTTCTTGCGCCGACACAACGACCGGAATACCTTTCAAGTCAGACGTATTTGTCGTTAATAAATAGCGGGATAACAAACGCTGATCGCTAAAATGGTACGCGCTGTTGTATATGGCATTGATATACACGTCGTACGCAAACATGCCACCTTTCTGAACCGACACGCCAAAATCTTCTTTACCACCCTGTACGTAGCGCATCATCGGAATTTGCGGCAATATACTTGGCGCATCAGTTATATAGTAACCGCTCGCACCATATTTATTACCGATTTTTCGCAAATCACTTAGCTTGTTCGTCGCAGTTTTTGCATATGCTTCAATTTTTTGCGCTTCCATAGCCTGAATGACTGGCGAAGAAGAATTAACTACGACGCGCTGCTCTTCAGGTAAAGTTTTATCCGCCCACGCCGCTGGTTGCAAGGCAGGAACTTCAGAAGCTTCATTGTACGTAAGTTTAAGCGATGCATATTTTTCTCTAAGCGCTTGGTAATATTGTTTTTCAAACACTTTTATTTCACGAACTTCTGCAAGCGATAGTCTCTGCGAAAAGACTATTTTCTCCCGCGGTATATTTGGTTCCGTTTTGACAAGATAGTATTATTCCCTGCTTTTTCAATAAATCGCTGTGTACTCTTCTCTGCACCAGTAAACACAATAATTGTTGCGATAAGCGCCGCAAACAAAAGACTCGCCACGATAACAGATGCTGCAAGCATGCCACGTTTAGAACGAAGTTTTGTACGCGCAAGCTTCAGTGCATAAGACGGCCGGATCATATGATAGCCCCATCTCGTAGCTCAACGATACGATCCGCCCGACGAGCAATTTCCATATCGTGCGTCACAATAATAACAGTTGTACCAAATCTATCGCGAATCGTGCGGAATAAATCAATAATTACCTTGCTGTTTGCCGAATCTAAGTTACCTGTCGGCTCGTCTGCAAGTATAATACGCGGATTGTTCACAAGCGCCCGAGCAATCGCTGACCGCTGGATTTGCCCGCCGGACAACTCTTTCGGAAAATATTCAGCACGTTCAGACAAGCCAACTCGCTGCAGCAATTTATTAACATTGGTATCAATATCTTTCTTCTTTTTATTCGTAAACATCGCAGGCACAGCGAGATTATCTTTCACGCACAAAAATGGCTGCAAATAAAACGATTGAAAAATAAACCCGATTGCATGCTGGCGCAAGTCGCTCAGCGCACTATCACTCAGGCGTGTCGTTTCTTTCGACTCAATTACGACTCGTCCAGACGTCGGCTTGTCAAGGCAGCCAATTATTTGCAAGAGTGTGCTTTTCCCGCTGCCGCTCGCGCCGGTAATTGCGATAAACTCGCCCTTGCCAACACTCAGCGTAACACCACGCAGCGCGTCAACCGTCTGATTGCCAAGCAAATAATGCTTTGATATATGCTGTACGGAAATAATTTCATCACCGATCGATCGAAGCCGGCGATTTGCATGAGAAGTTGTAATAGACGCGTTCCGTCGTTGCTCATAGCTATCAAGCGCTGCACGAGCAGAGGTAATATCGCCATCGAACAGAGAGATGAATTCTTTTATTTTATCGTCTGAGATAGTTGTCATTATGCTATTTATTTTGCCTAAGCTACACCAAAACTCATTATAACAACAAATCGTTTACAATAATACTTAGCATCGCAGCATAGATACTGCCTCATGCGTAGATAATTATGAGATAATAAGAAAGGTGATGTCTGTGCTTAAAGCAGGAGCTGATATAATCTCCAAAATACTTATCGAGAATCCTCACATCTCCGAGCTGTATCTTTTTGGCTCGCGGGCAACAGGAAGAAACGATGAATTTTCCGACATTGATTTAACTGCCGTTACGCCATATCCGGCCGCCGCCGAAGCCTATGCTCGCCAAAGTTTGACGGATAAGTTCGGTGTTAACGCTATATACACGATTACGAATAACGAGCATGAAATAGCCCGCACCTTCTGCCTAGCTGGCGTGAACCCATTTCACAAAATTGATATCGGTTTTTCGCTGCCCGATACGACTAATTTCTTTTCGAATTCACGGCTAATTTTTCGCAATGATCACGTACGCGCACCGCGCGAAAAACAAATTAAGAAATGGTCGGAACCACGCACCGAACACGATTATTTCGACGCGATGATGGGCTCGCTGCGCTACATCAAACATCGCCGCCGCAGTGAAAATTGGCAGGCCTACAAGTGCTATCGCGGCTTTATTGAGCAGTTGGCACATGCGCGCGCAGCGGACGGCTCGCCACAAAACATCTACAAAACATTAGACTCGCAAAATAACGATGAGATTTTAGCACTATTTTTCATCGGCGACCTTCGCGAAAAAGAGCGAAAATATTACGAATTTATCAAACACCTCGCCGAAAGCGAGCGACTCCTGCCGGAATTTAGCAGGGATTCATTGAAGTGCTGGGAAGAATATTTACATACGGGAGCACCTATCTAACCTTATGTAGTTAAGCGCTAACGAGAAAGGCAATCAACGGCCCGTCATGAAAGAGGATGATGAAGCTACTCGGCTATATGAATTGCTGCGGTTAATAACAATCCGCTATTTCGACAAAGTCGCACTCTAGCGAACCTTCAAACTATCTTCGGTATGTGTAATGAGTGGGTCAAGGAAAAATTCAATAATTCGCCGTTTGCCAGTGGTGATTTCGGCTGAGACGCTCATGCCGGGTAGTAATTTGAGGTCGGCTTGTTTGGAGCTTTGACTGCTGTCTAATTTGATTTTGGCTTTGTAGACCAAACCTTTCTTTTGGTCCTCGATGGCGTCTGGGCTGATGGTTTCGACTTCGCCCGTCAGGTAGCCGTAACGCTGAAACGGATATGTAGCAATTTTGACAACGACGCGCTGACCTTGCTTGACAAAACCGACGTCTTGATTTTCTAACGTCGCATCGACGTAGAGTGGCACTTTTTCGGGCACGACCTGCGCCAGCTGCTGCCCGGCATTCACCACGCCGCCAACGGTTTTGGTCGCCAGCAGCAGAACTGTCCCGTCAACCGGCGCCGTGATGGTAGTGTGCGCTAAATTTTGCTTGGCTTTGACCAGGCTGTTTTCGAGTTCGGTGATGCGCTTTTCGGTAGCGATAATTTGACTGCTCATCGTACTGTTGGTTTCGGCGATTTGGCTGCGCGATTGGTTTTCGGCTTGATTGAGCGCCGATTGCGATTGCAGCAGCTGCTGATTCTGGCTAATCACCGCGCTGTCGCTGCTAGCGATACGTTGCTCGAGCGTGCTAAGTTCATTCTGCAGCCGCAACCTATCAACTGGGCTGGCTTCTGGCAGTTGTTTTTCGATTTCGGCTTTTCGATTTTTCAATTCCTGCAAATTCGTCTCCAGTCGATTTTTGGTTTGCTGATTAAAATTCAGTTGCTGCTGGTAGTTATTGATATTGCCGCTCAAGGTTTGCTGGCGCGCATTTTTTAGTGCCGCCTGCGAGCTGGCAAATTCACGCAAAATCGCCTTGGTATCAATAGAAAGTTCAGCCGAATCGATGACGTCATCAGTGCTGCCGCCGCTAGCTAAACGCCGCAAAATATCGCGCTCGACGCGGGCTGTATTTAGGCTTTGGGTGGTGGCAGCTAAGTCTTTTTCCGCCACGGTTTTATCGAGCTGAACCAAAACGTCGCCTTTCTTTACGGCTTGCCCTTCGCGCACTTTGATTTCCGTCACCACGCCCGAAACTGCCGGCTGGATAATCTTGGTGCTGCCTTCGGTCGAAACTTTGCCGCTAGCGACCGCCACGATGTCGAGCTTGCCAAAATACGACCAAGCCAATGCCACCGCAATCAGCAAGGTGACTAAATAAATTACAATTTGCCCGAGCGGCGCAGCTGGTTTTTCGATGATTTCTTCGGCGGCTGGCAAAAATTCATATTGTAAATCATTTACATTTTTTGAAAATTTCATGCCTCGGCTCCAAACTGTTGACGATACAAATGCGCGTACAAACCGCCGCGTTTTAGCAACGTGCTCGGCGCGCCGTATTCGACCAATTGCCCGCGGTCAATCGCCATAATTTTATCGACCGACTTGAGCGTCGACAAACGATGCGCGATGATAATCACCGTGCGCCCGGCGGCGATTTGCTGCATGTTTTGCTGGATGATATTTTCCGATTCATAATCCAGCGCCGACGTCGCTTCATCAAAAATCAAAATTTTCGGATCGTGCAATAGGGCGCGAGCGATAGCGATACGCTGCTTTTGCCCGCCGCTCAAACCCTCGCCTTTTTCGCCGACCGACGTATCGTAACTTTCCGCCAGTTCAGTGATGAATTCGTGCGCGCCGGCGATTTTGGCAACGCGAACAACTTCTTCCATGCTAGCGCTCGGTTTATGCACCGCGATGTTGTCGCGAATAGAGGCGTTAAACAAAAAATTTTCCTGCAAGACAACGCCAATTTGCCGGCGCAGCCAAGCCGGGTCGGTGGTGGCGATATCGACGCCGTCGATCAAAATCTTGCCGGATTCTGGCACATATAATCTTTGCAATAATTTCGAGATGGTGCTTTTGCCCGAACCGCTGCGCCCGACCACGCCGATCACCGAACCGGGACGAATGCCAAACGACACATCGCGCACCACCTCGGGGCTGTCTGGACTGTAGCGAAAACGAACATTTTCAAATCGCACGTCGCCTTTTATCGCCGGCAGCCGCGACTTGCTCGGGTCAAGCGTCGGCTCTGGTTTGGTGTTGAAAATATCGCCCAGCCGCTTCATCGAAATCCCAGTTTGCTGAAAATCTTGCCACGATTGCACCAGGCGCAACACCGGCCCGCTGACTCGACCGCTCAACATGCGAAAGGCAATCAGCCCGCCGATCGTCAAACTGCCCGCCATCACCATATGCGCGCCCGCCCACAAAATCGCAATGTCAAAAACTTTCTGAATCAATTGCCCGAACGCGCCAGCATTGCCAGACAGCAGCTGTGTTTTGTAATTTGCCCGCACATAGTTACTAAGGCGCCCTTCCCAATTTTTCTGCAGCTGCGGCTCGAGTGCAAAAGATTTGATGGTTTGCGCGCCGCTGATAGACTCCACCAAATACGACTGCGCGTCGGCGCCGGTGTTAAATTTTTCGTCCAAACGGCTGCGCAACATCGGCGTAATAATCGCTGAAAGCAGCGCAAAAACTGGCAAACTCGCCAGCACCAACCACGTCAAATTCGGACTATAAAACCACATCACCGCGATGTAAACGAACATAAAACTGATGTCGATAACCGTCGTCATCGGCGTGCCGGTTAAGAAGCTGCGAATTTTCTCCAGCTCCAAAACGCGCGCCGTAGTGTCGCCGACGCGCCGAGTTTCAAAATAGCGTAGCGGCAGCGCAAACAAATGCCGAAACAGCCGCGAGCTCAAAATCACATCAATACGGCTGGTGGTGTGGGTGAAAATATAGTTGCGCGCGATACCGAGCAGCGTCTCAAAAATCGCGATAATCACCAGCCCGCCGACGATTACATCCAGCGTCGAAACGCTGTGATGGCTCAAGGCTTTGTCGATGACAACCTGCATGAGAATCGGCGTGAAAATGCCGATAATTTGCACGATCAATGCCGACAGTAACACCTGCAGTAGTGGCTTTTTGTACTTTAGAATCGTCGGGATAAACCATTTGAGATTAAATTTGCGATCGGTTTCTTGCCAAAATCGCGGCGCAAAAAGCAGCACTCTACCCGTCCAATTTTTCTGAAATTCTTCGGCAGAAATTACTTTGGGCGGCGTGCCACCCGGCATCAACATCAGCATTTTGCCCTCAACAATTTGCGCTAGGATGGCGTACTTTTCTTTCTCGAGCCCGACGACTGCCGGCAGCGGCAGCTTCGCTAATTTGCTGTATTTTACGGTCGCAGCGCGGGCTTTGAGCTTGAGAGATTTGGCGGCGCGCAGCATGTCGCCTTCGCTCATGCCCTCATGCGAGTCAATCGCCAAAGCATGCGCGATCTGCTCCGGATCGGCGGGAATACCGTGGAAGTGAGCGATGTTGATGAAGCAAAACAGTCCAGGGTCGGTTGCCATAGACTGCTTTTCCTGCGACGCGCCAACCTTAATACCCTCTCGACCATCCGAGTTTTTCGCGCCGCGTTTGTCATTGAACGATTTACCATGCTTCACTTGAATGCCCTCTAATTGCCTACAATATAACAGGCGCTGCCGATAATTCAAAGCTTAAGCGTGGGTAAAACGATAGCTCTAGAAAAGTTTTTGTATAATTGTAAATAAGTCATGCGATTAATATAGGGAAAGATAGTGCGCGAAAAATTGACCAAAAACTCGTACATCGGCGAAGTGTTTTATCTAGACAGCTCCACAGGAAAAATAGTCGCCCAAGGGCACGGTCATTTAGACATCTCTAAACTGAAACTAAAAGCTAGCATGTCGGTCGTCAAGCCAGGCAGCTTCAAAAGCATACTTGTTGTTATAAAAACACCAGACGGCTATATAGCTCCTTTCGCGTCATACAAGCAAACTTTGCTTAGCGGCGAGGTGCGCGACGTTTCATATGATATTCGCGCTTATTTGCATTGGTCAATTAGCCGTGGCATCACTTTTATACTTCACGCTGCTGCGCCGTCAATTAGCATAACTATTCACGCCCAGCACATTCCAGACAGCATCCATTCAGTCGTCAATACAGCTGGCACATATGAACGTCTCACCAAATTTGCATTGTCGAAAAAATTGGAATCCGCAACCTACAAAAGTGTCGACGTGAATAATTTCGCCGGCTATTCAATCCGTCGACACAGCGAACGGGCGCGTGATAAATCTGATGCGCGGCTCGCCACATTATTAAAATATCAATTCGAATGCAGAGACAAACCGCTGACATTTGTAGATCTAGGTAAAATTTTACTAGCATTTAAACTCTACTGGATTTGCTACTTCGACCACATCGACTGCCAGATAGATTCCATAAAACTCGGTGACGATATTTCCCTGTATCTGGCTAAAAACCACCTGTACGCCATGGATTCTGGCGCTTCGGAATACCGAGCAATTTTACAAATCAACCGCGAGCTGCATTCGAAAAACTTGGCGAAAATGACTTATTATTTTTTGAACCCAAAACGCAACAAACGCCTGGGCGCCACTAGCAAACTTGGTCTAGCTTTTGCGCGAATCACAGATTATAGATTTAGCGAAAGTTCAGAAGTATTTTTCATGGATGTAACTAGCCTAATTTTTGCTTTGCAAAGTTTCGCCGAAGCGGTTGCCGAACGAGAATTTAAACGAATCAACAAACACAACAAACAAGCCAATTGCGAGTCTATTCAAAAAGTTATCGCCGCAATTAAAGCAATCGAAGCAGAGATAACTAGCGACGTACGCGACTTTTACCTGCGCTCCGAAGCAGAAATATATGCGCTAATGACCAGACCAACTTTTATGAAATCTCTAAAAATTGCGCTGGATAAATTAGGTATCGACATTAGCGATTATAAGTCTCTTCTGAAGTCCATAAATTCAGCTCGCCGCCAAGTAGTTCATAGCGAAGGCTACGACGTAGAATTTTTATTGAGCTTATTGACGGACACAGCTACTCAAGGCAATCTCAGAGGAAAGGACGCAGGCTACCACCCAAGAATCATACGCAAAAATAGCGAAATCAACGAACTATACAAACTACTTCGTTTGATGATAAAACGATTTTTCGACACATTTTGATCAACGCTGTGCCAAGCAAAATACCAACACGTACACTACACTGTTGGCACAGTCCAATACTCTTGAACGATTGAGCGAACTTGAGACGGCTGTTCGGACAGCGCCTGTTCCCATGTCATGCCCGTGTCGTTCTGTAACGACGCCATCGCCTGAATGAGGCTTTCGATTTGCGTGTGAGTGATTACGTTTCCGTCGGTAGACTTGAAAGTCTCAATCTTGTATGCGTCGCCGTTGTACCACGAGTCAATCGTAATCGCATCAAGCGACCCAGGCATGCGAACGCGCAGACTGCTGTTGACTCTTTCGAATACCACATCGATAGACTCATGACCCAGGCGAACTTCGTCAGCTAGACCGTTCGCGTCGAATATCCTATCTTCCCCATCCCCCTTGTTGAAGATGTAGGTGTCGTCGCCTTCGCCGCCTTCGAGATAGTCGTTGCCGGTGCCGCCAACAAGAGTGTCGTTGCCCTCATAACCATACATAGTGTCATTGCCGTCATCGCCGTAGAGGAGGTCGTTGGCAATGCCGCCAACTATGGAGTCGTTGCCACCGAGACCGCGGAAGGTGGTGGCAGACTTGTCGTTGACGTAAAGCGTGTCGTTATCTTCGGTGCCAGACATGTTGTGGGCTTTGTCGTGGATGGTTTTGGTATCCCAGGTTGTGCCATCGGCGAAAGTGATTTTTTCTACTTGGTAGCTAGGTGTTTCTTCGTAGCTGTTGTAGTTGTAGCCAAAGTGTTGACGTACGGTTATCTTGTCATCTGTACCTTTTATGGATAGCTCAAGGTTTACATAGTTGCTATCTTGCACTACTTTGGCGACTATGTCATCTGGCGAGATTCCTTCGCCGAACTGAATAGTGTCTATGCCGCTCGTGTCCACAACCGTGTCCGAGCCATCCCCCTTGTTGAAGATGTAGGTGTCGTCGCCTTCGCCGCCTTCGAGATAGTCGTTGCCGGTGCCGCCAACAAGAGTGTCGTTGCCGGCGTTGCCTTCGAGAATGTCGTTACCGGCGTCGCCATCTATCAAAGTGTACAAATCACCCGCACTGAGCGAATCTCCGTTGGACGTACCGCGTAAAACTTGTTCGCCAGCAAAATCAATAATACGACCATACTCCGCAGATTTACCAGCATAATAACCTCGCAAAACAGCAAACTCTTTACTACTCTTTAATC
>ERZ772926.841-NODE-841-length-16037-cov-10.147916_pt1 | contig 16037 bp, 16 predicted proteins | sample MGYA00511136_ERZ772926 | MGnify/ENA primary metagenome ERZ772926 (study PRJEB29015, sample SAMEA2737917) | human oral metagenome | biome: human oral; feature: human-associated habitat; material: dental | place: China | collected 2153 ... | reverse complement strand
CGATTATGAAGGAGAATTAGTTATCATCATCGGTAAATCTGGTAAAAACATATCTTCTGAAAAAGCAATGGAACATATCTTAGGTTATACCATTGGCAATGACGTATCTGCCCGTACATTACAATTTAGAGGCTCTCAATGGATCCTTGGCAAATCCTTAGATAATTTTGCTCCGATTGGTCCCACTATTATTCCACCTCATAAATTTGATTTTGAAAGCGCTACCATTACAACAACTGTAAATGGTGAAGTTCGTCAACAAGCAAATTTGAACCAAATGATATTTAAACCTTATGATATCATTACGTTTCTCTCCTCTCATATGACGCTGCAAGAAGGAGATATTATCTTTACAGGCACTCCTAGTGGTGTCGTATTAGGTAAAAATGAAAGTAAATATTCTTGGCTAAAACCAGGAGATACCGTGGCAATTACAATTAGTGGTATCGGTACCTTAAAAAATAAATTTTTATAAAATTAGTACGTTATTAAAATACCATATCAACTCGTATTCTAAAAACTACAGAAACATCAAATTATAGTTCAACAAAAAAAAAGATTACTTCTATGTATAACCAACTATACATAGGAGTAATCTTTTTTGTTATTATCTATGTTCCGCCTCTAGGTCTAGCATATATTTCTTGCGTTCAATTCCCCCTGCATAGCCTGTTAGCTGGCCATTACTACCAATAACACGGTGACAAGGAATGATGATAGAAATTGGATTGTGCCCTACAGCACCCCCTACGGCTTGAGCAGACATCTTTTCTTTACCTTGCTTTGTAGCAATCTTTTTACCAACATCTCCATAGGTCGTAGTCTCCCCATATGGAATTGTCTGTAAGATAGACCATACAGACTTGCGGAACTCTGTGCCCTCTAACTCAATTGGTGGTGTAACAAAAGGTTTTCTACCAGAGAAATATTGATCTAACCACATAATAGTCACTTCAAAAGGGCCTGTTTTTTGTTCTATATAATCTGCATCATCATACGTAGGTGCGTGACTTTCATCAACAAAAAACAAATCTGTTAAGTATGATAATGTACCAAGCATAATCATAGTTCCTAATGGGCTTTCATAGGTGTATTTATAATTCATAGTACATTATCTCCTTCTTAAACTAACAAATCATTCATAACCTTTTGTATGTCTTTATTAAATGATACAGCATTTTTATGAATTTCAAAAGGAGTCTCTTATTTATCCCAATAGTTTGTTATAGATGTCATAATCTATATTCTTAAAAACATTAAATACCACTTGTATTTTACTATTTGTTTCTTTTAAATAAGTTCTCACCGTATCGATAGCAATTTGTGCGGCCGCTTCATTCGGAAATCTGAATTCACCGGTAGAGATACAACAGAATGCAATGGAGTGTAAGTTATACGCATTAGCCAACTCTAAGCAGGAGCGATAGCAAGAGGCTAATTCATTTCGCTCTTTATCTGTTACCTCTTCGTAAATAATAGGTCCAACAGTGTGAAGTACATGTTTTGCTGGTAAATTATACCCATAAGTCATACGAGCCACACCGGTCTTTTCAGGCATATCTAAATACTCTATCATTCTTGCACACTCCATACGAAGCTCAATACCAGCAAAGGTATGGATAGCATTATCGATACATTTATGGTTAGGCGCAAAGCATCCAAGCAATTGATTGTTCGCTGCATTAACAATGGCGTCAACAGCTAGTCGAGTAATATCACCTTGCCATAAAAAGATTTGAGGCTCTCGCTCTTCCATATCATGAATTGTGACGATGCCCTTTTCATGGGCTAATGTATTTAAATATTCATCCTCTACCTTCATCCAGTCAGTGGGCATAGCTCCTGCAGGACGAATATTACATAGAGCTCTAAATAGAGTAAATTGTTCTTCTTCATTTGCGGGAATATCTACATGTTCCTTATGTTTCTCTTTATATTCTGCTACTAATCCCTCTAAAAGATAATGTAATCGTTCTTGCTGTGTCATATAAACTCCTATAGAATTGACTAGAGTATAACCTATTATATAGCAAAAAACTGCTAGCACATAATATGCTAGCAGTAACTTTACTGATTAGTATTATATCAAAAACTAAGGTCTAACAAAAGCTTGACCACCATGGTTTACAAGGATATCCCCATCTAATACTTTAGTAGTAACCCCTTGTAGACTACCTTGGATTTGGCTCATCATAAAGCGATAACCTGGGCTATTCAAGTGTTTAGTAAGGGCTTCTTGATCGCTATAGATCTGAATAACGTACCAGCGATTTTTTGCGTTTCTTTCACGAAGCACATAACCAGCCTTATAACCCGCATCGTCCCGAACGGCACGTTCCATATCGAGTTGATATTGTCGTTGTACCGTATCGATTTCATTGCTATCAACAGTAAACTCAGTTAAGGTAACTACTGCCTTACCATCATTGACGATAGATAATGCATCTTTCTTTTCAAATAAAAGTACAGACTGTACATCGTACATCTTACGATTTGTTAATTTAGAACCGACTTCATTAACAAATGCTTGATAATGGTCAGATTTGCGATGTGCTTCAATGGCAGCTAAATCTTTATAGATTTCAACTACATAAGACTCAGATGGATTCCCCTTTACATGAGCCACAGTCATAGACAATGTATTAGGCTCTTTTTCCATAGATGCTATCAAATTAGCTACACCTACACTATTATAAGTTCCTTGTAGCTCTACAGGTACTTCGAAACGATACATACCTACACTAGGTGCTGTATCTACAGATTGATCTCGCTCCATAACAAGAGCTGCAAAAGATGTGCTTACACCTAATACGGCTATGGCAGATGTTAGTACAATACGTTTTAGTAAATTTTTATTCATACATACTCCTTTACATATATCTTGATAGCTTCTCGGCAAACAAACCGATACGCTTATAAGTTAACAACTCACATACTCTTGATGTAAATTGTCCAAATCTACGGTAAAAGAAATTAAAAGTTAGATATGCTGGTATTGTACCGATAGTTTTAGGCATACGACGAAATATATTTTTTATAGAATATAGCTCTTTATAAATCCAAAGATACCCTTTTTCTAATTCTTCTTTAGACATACCTAATGGTGATACAACTACGTGAGACGTATTGTATTTTGATAAATCATAATCAAAAATTCTATTTTGAGCTTCCATTCTCTTGTAGAATTCAGTACCTGGGTACGGTGTGACAATATGTGATGTAATCGTATCAATTTTCTGGCTAATAATCCAATCTAACGTATTTTTAAAAGTCTCTGGTGTATCTCCATCTAAGCCAAACACAAAGCTAGCATTAACCATAATACCACGCTTATGTAATTCGTTAATAAGTCGTTCAAACTCTTCACGATTATTTTGTATTTTATGAACGCTAGATAAAGATTGAGGGCTGATACTTTCAAAACCAATAAATAAACTCTGGCAACCAGTCTCTTTCATTAAATCCATCAATTCAGGGTATTGTCCTATTTTCATAGTAACCGCTGCATTCCAGTTTAACTTCAAAGGTTTAATACGTTCTAAAAACTGTTTAGTCCAAGAAATATTACCAATAAAATTATCATCAATAAACATGATATGTTTTGTACCTAATCTTTTGATATCTCCCAACACATCCTCTATATTGCGATTAATATATTGGTGTGTTCCAGAACTATTATAACAAAAATCGCACTTATGAGGACAACTTCGACTAGTAGAAACAACGTTATACCATAAGTAATCGGTCTTATCTATCAAATCATATGCAGGTGATGCAATATCATCTCCAGATTCTAAAGGCGCAGAAACATATTGAGATTGCAACCGACCATGTTTAGTATCTTCTATAATTTGAGGCCATGTATTTTCTGCGAAACCTATACAAAGGCTATCAAATGCCTCCTTAGGTACGGTATCGAATGCTGTCGTAATATGTATACCACCAGCAATCACCTTAGCCCCTTTCTTTCTATATATAGCTGCAATTTCCATTGCTCTAGGCAATACATCAACAGTCACCGCGATGCCTACTAAATCAGGTACATCATTAAAATCTATTTCTCTAATATTTTCATTTTCAATTGTGACCTCACACTCATGCCGAATAATATTAGCCACAGTTAATAATCCTAAATGTGGTGACATACGTATTTTTAAATCTGTATCCATTGGACGCTTCAACATACGTGGTTGAATCAATTTAACTTTCATATAAAACCTCTTATATAACAAATGCTCTACATTATTATAAAAGATTATGAGACCTTTTGCATATAAAAACATCCTATCTATGAAAACTATATTGAGTAATATTAGTTCCAACAAATAGGATGTTACGCTTATATTGTTATATATTCAATAGTTGTACCATGTTCTTCAATGAGTTTAACTAAGTCTTTACCTTGAAGCCACACAGTCGCATCATTTTGGTTCGGATGAATGCCGATTAAATTATTTTCGTAGTCCACATCAATATAATAATGTACCTTACGGTCCTCATCATGGAGCAAGCAAAATGGAGATACATGACCTGGTTTAATCTTCAATATATCCCATAGTTCTTCTTCGGAACCAAAGGAAATTTTTTTAAGTTTGTGATCTTTACGAAATTGTTTTAAATCTACACGCTTTGATCCACGAACGGTAATTAAATAGTAATGCTCCCGCTTATGGTCTCGAATAAATAGATTCTTCGCATCCCACTCAGGATACGGCAACTGCACATTTGGCTTATCGTCCATACTAAATAATGGTGCGTGATCTGTAATTTCAAAATCGATATGATGGTCACGCAAACAATCATATACACCTTGTTTATCTAACATGTAATACCTCTAATACATCATTTCTGCTTGGTGAAAGTAGATAACATAATAAAAGCGATTAACATAGTGAAAGTACCGATTGTATCTTGTTAAATATATCACCAAGCTTATTCTGGAATCGTATAGGTCCCATCAAATACAAATAAATGAGGGTTCTCGTGTACAAATACATCTTCAAAGATTCCATCATATGTATATACTACATCATCTTTTTCATCTAGAAACTCAAAGAACTCTGGATTATTTTCAGATTGTTGTAATAAGTACCATCGTTCCGCTCTATCAAATGGAATTGAACCACCAAAGTAATTGATTACTGATTGTAAATTATCTGCTAGCTCATCCATCTTGAAGAGGCGTAAACCCGCAAGAGCATCTTCCCATACGATGCCTGTTGAATTATAGAAGAACTGATGATGTCCGCCATTATTGACCTCAGCAAAATACCAACATATTGCATTAAGATATCGTTGCTCTAATGTAAACTCTTTAGATGTTTCTATATAATCATCATAAGAGCCATAAATATTTATGGTCCAATACGCAGGTTCATTAATAGTCCACATATCATCTGTAGCTTGAATCTCTTCCACTGTGATGGTGCGATGATGAGGAACACCTCGTTTATTTCGCTTTTTTTCTGTCACATACTGGCTATAAGCTTTGCATAACTCAGGATACTCTGCTTCACACTGTTCAAAATCCATTTGCATATAGCACATATCGATGATTTCAAAGAAGTATTCTTTTATATCATTTCGATCTTCCTTAGTAGCTAAACGTACACCCTTATCTACTAATCTTAGTATCTGTTTCATAGTATCTGATGTGTACGATTCATTATTATCTAAAGCAATGGCTCCATACGCATAGGCACAGCGATAATACCACACCGCATCACGATCTTTTTCATCAATAGACTCTAATACCTTAATTGCCTCTTTTTCATTGCCATTATTGTTATAAGCTCTACCGAGCTCACCTAACAGAGATATAGATAAGTTTTCTATGCCTACACTAGTTAACACATCAATAATAGTTTTTACATTTCCAGTATCATTAAGCTCTTTAACAGTTTGTAATTGCTCACTTTCAGAAAAAGATAAAAACTGTTCAACAGTCATAGACATACAATACACTTCCCCTCATATTATCAATATGTATATGAACTCATCTTAGCATAATAATAACAAACAACACAAAACAATAAATTACAGATTTTAAAATAATAGTTTATGACAAAAAAGACTATTTAACTAGCTACCAAGCCATACAACAAATACAGGAATACCTTCATCATTATCGTCAATATCTTCAATTTCATCAGCTTCAAATTCGTGATCATCATAGACTAGATTTTCAAAGAATACATGATCACCGAGCTCTTTATTAGCCAATGCGTTATGTATCTTGAAAAGAATCTCTTCAGTAGTAAAATACTGGCCATTATCTGCTTTTAGGCGAGCATAGATTTCAACTTGCCACATATCATCTTCTTTATCGTCTTCTAGTAATTCATCTACCTCGTATAAGTGTTCATTAGGGTGAAGCTGACTTTTGCTTTCAATCCAAGCTTCATAGCTTACAAAAATTTCAGGCTCTACTAATGGCGGTAAATTATCAGGATTAACTTTATGCTCTTCTAAGCATGTATAAAACTCCTTAGCAAACTCTTCTTTAGTATAGGTAGTTTTATTAAAAACCCAAGGAATGCCTTTAAATTCATGATAGTAACCTTCATATATTTTATTACCATCTTTATCAGTACCGAGATATTCAATCTGCTCAGCATTCTCATCCTTGTTAAATAGGTTTTTTATGGCATTAAAAATCATAGGATAATCCTCCTTATAATCCTTTAAACTAATAGAGATTAATAAATACTCTACTACTTCACAACACTAAACTAATCTATTTATCTAAAGTAGCTCTTTTGCCATTTTTATGGCAATATATCAGCCATCAATAGCAAAGTAATTTAAATCTTCAAACTCATCGTCCCAAAATTCAAAGCAAAATATATGCGTATAATCAAAGGTTTGTTCACAATAAGTTACAGTACCTAGCTCTGGTTCAATCTTAGGGACACCTATACGTTCTTTCACATCATCTATAGTAATGGATTCCCCATACATTTCTTGAATGTCTTCAAGCATGAAAGCTGCAATTTTATCAATATTTTTATGATAATTTTTAGCCAAGACTTTTACAGTATCTAAATAATCACCCGATGGTTTCTCATCCCAACAGAATTCTATGCCTTCATAACGAAGTCTATATTCACAATATTTCTCATCATATATGAGTTCATTTTCTATCATAGGTATCCTCTCTCTCTTTACAATGCTTTGATTTCAAAATCACTAAAATACTTTCTCAATATTTTACATTAAGGTTATATAAAATAACGTAGCCCAAAGCACAAATGTATATACTTTCTAAGTATATAGTAAAAGCCCCTCGTATAAGCAAAGAGCTAGTCTATTATATCTTTATTAGTTAGCTACCACAGCATGTATAGAATACAGGTATACCATCTTCGTTATCTATAAGCCCGTAACCTTCACATTCATGGCCTTCGTATTCAATACCTTCAAAAAATACGTGATCGCCCAGTTCTTTATTAGCCATTAAATTATGCAATTTAAAGAGCAATTCTTCTCTAGTAAAATATGTATTATTATCCGCCACAAGATGAGCCATAATTTCTACCTGCCACATGCCATCTTCTTTATCTTCTTCAAGTAATTCCTCATCGGTAACACGTTCATTATCAAAAAGTTGATCTTCACTTTCAATCCAAGCTTCATAGGTTACTAGAATTTCCGGTTCTTCTAATCTATCGTCGTCATCTGCTTCATCATCTACATATTTCTTTACATTTTCATTGTATTCTTTGGAAAACTCTTCTCTGCTATATGTTTGCTTATTAAATACCCAATGTACTACATCATATGTAGGATAGTTATCTTCTTCGCATTCATTAATATCTCCAGTAGCTTTACCTTCTGTAGTATCTTTACTATTTTTCTTATCAAAAAGATTCTTAATGGTTTCAAATATCACAGGATAATCCTCCTTGTACTCTTTTGGCTTAATTTTAAATAGTTGATACTTTACTACTTCACAGCACCAACCAAGTTGTTTATCTAAGTGGTCTTCTTTTGTCATTTTCATGGCCATCTCTATTAACTGTAAAGCTTTCTGTACATGTTCAGATTCGTAGCTTTCACCACATGCTAAAGACGCATGAGCATAGCCACACCGATAATACCAAGACCAATCACGATGTTCTTCATCTATACGATCAAATAACTCAATAGCCTCTTCTGGTCGACCATTATTGTTATACATTCGCCCTAAGGTGCTTAGCAAGATAGGCGACAAATTATCGATGCCTATATTAGTTAACAACTCCATAGCACGATCAATATCTAGATCCTCTTGTTCATTAATAAGTTTTACCTTATCCTCATCACTTAAAGATTGAAACTCTTCATCCGTGATTTCTTCAATACTGATATATAAGTTCTTAATAAAGTCACCAAAGTTATCTGCTAACAGTGTAATTGAGTAATCACCTTCTTGGTCAACACGTACTACCTTAGGCTCACCGGTAGGACCACATTCACGATAATCGAGGAAAATCATATCGTGACCGCCAGAAATCGTATCGGCTACAACAACACCAATAGGAGGATACTCCCATTTAGAAATCCAAAACTCGTTACCAAACTGCCCAAAGATAGAATTCTTTTTATCTCTATCAATACCATATATGCCAGTTACATATACGCAGTCGCCATTATTATTTATAAAGCAATTCTTATTCAATACACCGCCATTATGATTATTAAGTAATTCAATATATGCTGCAGGTAATGTATAGCCTAGCTCAGCTTCAGCATCCTTAATATCCTTATCTGTAACAGGTTTACCTATATAAGATTCAAATGCATAATCACAATCATTCCAAAATCCGGTCCAATCAAAGTCTTTTAAATTACTCATAATACTCTCTCCTAGTTTAAATCAGTATAATCTAGATATATAGTTACGCATTTTTTGAATAGGTTTGTATTAAAGCTTTTACCTCACGCCGTATCAAAATGGTATCAACAATATAGGAAAAAATAATATAAGGAGATACATTTATAATCCCTATAGGGGCTAAAATAACTGCTACTCGCAATAGGTCAAGTGAATATGCATACCACTTAAAATCGATATTATTTAAAATGGGTGTGACATAGTCAAAGACTTTTATCTCCCATTGCATTAAGGGGTTTAATTCCTCACTAGTTCCTAATAGCCAAACGAAACTTACGGCAAAGATCAAACAATATAATATGCCAACAGGAATTAATATCTTCGCTCTCTGTTTTAACAGATTACGACAAATCTCGTCTTCCTCCTCCGGTGTTACATCATATACCATATTGCATTGAATCTGAATCCGTCTAAATCGATAACGAATATACTTATATAAAAGGTTATTCGGTCTGTATAACATGATATGCTCCACAGTATCCTTTACAGGCTTTCCGTATTAGGTCTTAAATCTAACACGATTTCCCAACTATCTAATGCAGGAACCTTATGATGTACAATTAAATCTGCTATTATCTGTAATGCCTCTTGAGGGCCCAGCTCATTCTTACCATATAGGATAGCGCCCTGGTCGCCATCATTAGTTACACTAAGCTCTATATGTAATAAATCAGTATCTTCATCACAACAAACTTGTACAAAGTTATACTGTTTCTTATCTACTAAGATTGCATTTGATGGGGATACAATCACAAAATCTTGCTCTTGATCCGTAATAGCATAGAGATTTTGCTCAACTTCATTCAATGTAATCCCTTCATATTTATAGGTGCCTACATCAATGGACCAATCTGTATATGTTTTCTCAAATGTATGTGTCATATGTATTGCCTCTCCTTTACGATATACATTAAAACAAGGTTTCTAATTGACCTGCCATATCGGACATAAACTCATCAAATTTACAAAGCTCTCGTAGTTCTTGATGTTCTACATCATAACAAGAAATCTTTTTAGACTTAGGGTCCCACACAATTTGCCATTCATTATACTCACCTAGATCTTTAGATAAACGTAATAGATTACGACGGCCTAATTTAAATGGAATCGTATCAGTAAGTGAGAAGAACTCTATAGATATAAAATCAGAGCCTGGCAATTCAAAATAGAGAGTATCTCCCTCTAAAAACGATACTAAAGCCTTTGGTAGTTTAAATGGCTTTAATTGATCCATTTTATTTTGTATATCATGGAACTCAGTAGGCTCTAATGATTTAAAATACTCTGCCATTTCCATATCGCCTTTTTCAATAGCAATGCTATAAGGGCGCATACCATCCTTTTCCGTGATGGTCACGTCAGCGCCATGTTCTACCAAGTATTTACACATCTTTAAATCTACATACCGTGCTGCTACGCACAATGGGGTTGGCTTAAAGGGATATACAGAATCAGGCTTATTGTAGTTAATATCTACACCATTACGAATAAAGAAATCTAAAACCTCATAATTTTTATCTGTAATAGCATTTCTGAAAGCTTTACCACCATATTTCTGTACTGTATGGCCTAAGTCATGAATCAGTTGTAAGTTCTCATATTTCTTGCCATATAAGGCAGCTTGAAAGGCATCTACGTTAACACAGTTCAAAGCATGAATGTTAGCACCATGAGCCACAACATAGTCTATAATCTCTTGATTACCATACCGTACAGCTAATAAGAAACTTGGATTCTCTTCATCATTTAGATCTGCGCCATGCTCAACTAGCCATTGAACACTTGGCAAACAGTTCATCACTAACGCTAATTGTAAAGGTGAATACTCACTATATTTACCAATTTGTATAGGTTTATCTATATCCCAACCACTATTTAATGCGCTTTCAAGAGCAGTTATATTTCCATTTATAATATCTGTCACTAAATCTGGTACAGATTCAAAAGTGCCTAAGTCCTTAAGATGTATCATATGTGTCTCTCCCTTATAATACGACCTTATATGAATACTGATAATTCATAGTTTAATTATACTAAATTTATTGTAATTTTTGATATAGAAAAAGCCTCTTACCGAAGTAAGAGACCTTTCAAAACTAGTTTTGGTTAAAATATGTTCAACTAAGATTATAGCCTATTTTCCAAAATCCCATATCTAAAAGTTTCATCGGTGGATATAATAAATTATTCACTAACATATTATATCTAATAGCTTCTAGCCTATCAAAATTAGATTCATAAAATGTAGCTAACCGTAGTATAGATTCAATTATTATATCTACTGTATCCATTCATTTCAACAACCTATAATTATTAAATTATTTTCTTAATAATTTACCTATCCTATCCTATCTTATCTTTAATTTCTTCACTTAATAAGTTAAACATTTCTACTTCGTGTTCTTCTATACTAAAAGAATCCCAAATTCCTCTATTCTCGTCCAATAGCCCCTTCATTTTAATAAGTTTTGGACTTTGATTAATAATTTCTGGATACTGTTCTACTTTATGTTTTGGAATCATATTAGAGAACTTTGAGTTTGCAGACACCGTTATCAATGCAAGATTACCAAAACTATCAATATTATTAATACAATCTGCATCTTTAATATTAATCGGATGTCTTGGGAAAAAATGTTCTATTGATGTCCTAAATTGAAATTGGAAATCTTTAAATGATTTAAATTCATCTCGCAATAAAATGTAATCTAAATAAGTAAATACAATACGGTCAATGTTAAAACCTGTGCGAATTCGATATTTAGACTCCTCAATTTTCTCACAGCAATATTTTTCAAGCATTGGAATTATATGATTACCATCTGGATTCTTATTTACATCAGCCATAACTCTTGCTATCCAATGCATAGTTTTAGGCGATGTATATGTGATTCTTAAACAAGACTCTAGCCAACACAACCTATTATTGATTTCACTAACATATTTTAAGTTATCACTTTTACGAGAGGTCAAATTAAAAGTTAATAAATAATTTGGTTTGTAATAATGATTTTTCTCCCTGTAGCTCATTAGCTGTAGCAAAGACCATTTACCATCTAATCTATATTGTCCTATATACTCTCTTTTAATTATATATTGATCAAATATATAACGATATTTAAGCAATAAAAAAATAAAATTAAGTGCAGCATCCTTACTACTCCAATGCGCTTTCATTATTTCAAGAAATCTTTTGTCATCTAGACCTGCATCATTATCTTTATTTTCATCAACTAAGCTCATTGCTTCATTAACTAAAAGAAGAAAGTTAGGAAATGTAACAATTGACTCAAATCTTTCATTTTCTATGCTATCTTCTTTTATACTAGCATTTAAACTATATACAGGTTGTCTTAATTTGCTTTCTAACGTAAACTCAGTCTCATGATTAACTTTTACTTCACCAAACCGACATCTTAATTCAGCAAAGTCACCGATATCAAAAGAATTCCAAGATTTACCAAATATAGATTTTCGTTTCTCTATAGGAAAATACATTTGAACATACTTATTCATTTGTGAGCAAGCATCCCATATAGTTGAGGCAATTATTTTATCTAGTCTATCATGTTCTGTATCACTACTTTTAATTGCACCTAATATCTTGGCCTTCATAATTTCATGAAGTTCCAACTGCTCCCCTCTGGTATTCATAATTTCAAAATAATGATTTAAATCAATATTTTTTGGTACTTGTGTACGAATTAACATGATAACTGAAAGTTTTTTATTAAATTCAGAAATAGATTCATTATTTTTTTTAGCAAAATATTTTCTTATGACAGAATATCCCTCGTAGATTTCTTGAGAATATAAATTTTCTGAATATACGTTTATATTATTCCTTGCTTTAATTAAATTTAAGGTTCTATTTGATGCTTCACGTGCTTCAAATGTTAATGACCGTTCATTAATAGATTGATTGTTTAAAAAACAAAGTAATAAAAATAATGTTGTTAGCCTTTGCTGCCCATCAATAACCTCAAAGCAATTTATGCCACGCTCATTTACAATTAAACTGCCTAGATAATACTTTTTAGTTTCTTTTATATCAATATCATTAATATCATCTAGTAACTGTTCAATCTCGACACTTGACCATGCATAGTTTCTTTGATAGATAGGTATTAAATACTCATTATTATCGAAAATTTGCTCCACGGTAAACTCTTGAGGTTGTACAATAGTTTCATAATTTATCATATATTTCCCTCACTAGATATCTTTTCAAATACTTTTTGATATCTTTCAGTATTAACTTTTGAATTTTTGAAAGTATCTTCTGATATTACATCTAATATTATAGTATCCAACTCCATCGGATCCTGCATGTCAGAGATTACCGAAAATAAATTAAGACCACTATTTAATCTATCAGATTTTCCTCTAGCATATTTATTTATAGATTCCCTATAAATAGCTTTCATACAAACCCGTAATGAATATGCCCATTTATAAAAAAATAATAATCTAATTTCTGTAAGTGAATTTATATTAAATCTATCAACATAGAACATTAGTATGTTAATAAATAAATTATATATATAATGATCACCTGAACCAGATTGGATAATTTCGTCCTCATTAAAACTATGAAATATTCTTTTTTCCAAAGTCTTATATAGATTTAAATAGTGTTGAGTATACTTGAAAAATCGTGTTCCTGCAATAAGTGGTTGAGTCAATTGAAATTGATTGAGTGCTTCGCTAGATGCTATCTCATATAATCCGTCATAATTAAACTTCTCTACATACAGATTAGATGCTTTATTATAAATAGAGAAATTATAATTATTACTCTTCTTAATACCTTTGAAAGCGCCTATCTGATTAATCGAATAATTTAAACCATTCTTGTTTCTATACCATCTGATTAATGGAAATAAATTATCTGCAAATAAATTTTCTAATTCAGATTGCTTAATACTTTCCCATGTATTTACAATATTAATCTTTAAACTTTCACTTTCATCATTCATCTCTCGTAAATGATAGGATTTTAAAAGATCATGTGGAGCCAACGACTTTCCTCTTGAGTTTTGTGAATCAAAAAACTGAAACGCCTCTTGTTCATCTTTCGTAACTATTTTTACTACAGTACAATGATCTAATAAATAATTACTATAATCTTCCAGTTCTTGTTTCTCAAAATCCAAAAGTCTTTCTCTTATAACGCTTAGATTTCTAACTATAGCTTCTGAAGATAGTTCATTATATTTGGCATCTAACAATGACGATGATAGCTTACTAATATTATTACCCAACTCACTAATGGCAAAAAATAGTATTGATAATGTTGTAAGTCGCTGTTGCCCGTCAACAAGATTTAATTGGGTTGGAGTCTTGTGAAGAACAACAGTTCCAATGCGATACTCTAACATATTATTTTTAAATGCAGTATATATATCATTTATCAATGTTAAAACCGATTGGGGACTCCATTTATATGGCCTTTGATATTCTGGAATGCCTAAATTTTGCTTTGGTGGCTCCTTGTGCTCCATAAGTTCTCTTATTGTAATAATACATAAATCATCATTTCTCTTTACCATTTAAATTGACCTCATTTTATCAATTTATTAAATTACATATATACATGATTCTGATTTATTAATCTTACTTCTATTCTATCATTTCAATATTATTTTTTTATAATATTTCAGAAAAGATTTTATAACCGCTGATTGTAAAATCAAGTTGAACAAGTAACACAAAAAGTCCATACGGCTCTCTTCCTTTGGTAGAATGTAAGTGCCTAAACTTCATTCACAAGGAGAAAATTCCTATGGACCACTTACATTATACTGCAAATGAGCACAGAAAAAGACAACATCTTACATTTGAATGCCGTGTTTTGATTCAGACTCGACTCAAGGACGGATGGAGCCCTAACAGTATTGCCAAAGAAATCGGCTGTGCACCGAACACCGTTAGAAATGAGATCAAGCGCGGAACTGTGTCACTATACAAAGGAAATATCCTCCGTTACAAAGCCACTGCCGAACAAGATGCTTATGAGCAAAATCGCCAGTCATGCTGCCGGTACTATGACTTTTTCGAGAAATCTAACTTCATCTCTTTTGTAGAGCAGAAGTTCTTCGAAGAAGGATGGTCACTTGATGCTTGTGTTGGCCGTGCCTTAGAGGATGAATTATTCACCAGAGATCAGATTGTCTGTACAAAAACACTTTATGGTTACATTAATCTCGGACTTCTTGGAATCAAGAACATTGATCTTCTAGAAAAACTTCGCAGATCACCTAAAAAGTCGCAGATCCATAAAAACAAGCGAATTCTCGGTCGGAGCATTGAGGACCGTCCGGCATCTGTAAATGACCGCAAGGAGTTTGGACATTGGGAAGCGGATCTCGTTATCGGCTCAAAAAATAATAACGATGATGCCCTACTAACCATGATTGAGCGAAAGACCAGGGAGTACTGGATGATTCGTGTCCCCGGTCGTGATCCGAACGGCGTCATGAATGCTCTGTCAACAGTTCGTTTTCAGTTTGAGGAACACTGGGATGATGTCTTTAAGACAATCACCACAGACAACGGTTCCGAGTTTTCGACACTGTCTGATTTAGAGACTCTGAGTAAAACACTGGTCTATTTTGCCCATCCCTACACATCCTGCGAGAAAGGATCTGTGGAGCGCCATAACGGATTAATTCGCAGGTTTATTCCGAAAGGAAAACGAATTGACAGCTATTCCGATGAGCAGATAGCTCAGGTCGAACTCTGGTGTAATGGGTTGCCGCGGAAGCTTCTCGGATACAGAACACCAGATGAACTCTTCGAGGCCGAACTGGACAGGATTTATTCTTGTGCGACCTGATGGACTATTTAGCTGGTAATGTTCAACTTGTTATTGCAATTTGGTAAGATTTTATAACCAACAAATAATGTTATACCCTAAAAGGTGCAACTCCATGAGCTGCACCTTTTAGGGTATATAATGCTTTTATCTTATCTATTTTATTCTAATTATTTTTAGCTTGCTCTAATTCTTGGATACGTTTTTCCAGTTGAGCAATTCTAGCATCTGTAGAGGATGGTGCTATTTTAGATTCAGGGCCTACTTTAAAGCTAAGGCCACCGTTAAAGCCTTGGTTACCATTGCCAACCACAGTACCTACATTAAATTGTACATTTCGGCTTG
>ERZ772926.840-NODE-840-length-16039-cov-5.636261_pt1 | contig 16039 bp, 5 predicted proteins | sample MGYA00511136_ERZ772926 | MGnify/ENA primary metagenome ERZ772926 (study PRJEB29015, sample SAMEA2737917) | human oral metagenome | biome: human oral; feature: human-associated habitat; material: dental | place: China | collected 2153 ... | reverse complement strand
TTAAATTTTAAATAGGTTTAGTATATGTATGGAAGGTGAGAAATATGGAATTGATTATACATGATTTAGATAATGAAAAATTGGAAAATTTAAAGTGGGAAATTGAAAAAAAAGAAAAAATTGCGGATAAAATAAAAGAGAGCATAAATCAAAAGAAAATAATAGATAATGAAGATATATCTATAATTTGTGATAATAATAAAATTAAAAGCTGCATGGGGTGTTTTGAATGCTGGATTAAAACTCCAGGAAAGTGTAAAATTAGGGATGGATATGAAAATTTAGCAAAATTATATTCCAAAGCAGACAAAGTTGTGATTATAAGTCAATGTGTTTATGGTTCTTACAGTCCGTTTGTAAAAAATGTGCTAGATAGGACAATCCCATATTTATTACCATTTTTTAAATTCAAAAATAAAGAGATGCACCATATCACACGAAATAAAACAAAATTTGACTTAAATGTATATTTTTATGGAAAAAATTTGTCATCAAATGAAAAGACAGTTGCTAAAGAAATAGTAAAAGCTAACAGTGTGAATTTAGATGTGAAAAATTTTAAAGTTTCTTTTTTAGAAGACTAGGAGAATGATGAAATATGAAAATTAGTATAATAAATGGAAGTCCAAAAGTAGGCAAAAGTAATTCTGAAATATTAGGAAATTATATTTTACCCTTGCTTAAAGACAATGAAATAAAAAAATATTATTCGATTTCTGTTAGATTAAATGATAAAATTAAAAATGAAATTCATAGCAGTGATATTTTGATATTTCTTTTTCCCCTCTATGTTGATGGGATTCCGTCCAATCTGTTAAAATTACTTGTAGAATTTGAAAAGGAAAAAGTTATAAAATCTGAAACTAAAATTTATTGCATAGCTAATAATGGATTTTATGAAGGCAAACAAAATCGGTTGGCAATTTTGCAGATAAAAAATTGGTGCGAGAAAGTTAAGGCAGACTGGGGACAAGGAATTGGTGTGGGTGCAGGCGAACTGTTGCCGTATTTAAAAAAATATAAACTGGGGCAAGGACCACTCAAAAATTTAGGTAAAGTATTAGATAAATTTTCTACTAATATTCTAACTCTAAAAAGTGATAAGGATATTTATATAAATCCAAACTGGTTAAAAAGCCTGTATTTTTTTCAAGGATCAATTTCATGGATTTTAAAAGGTAGAAAGAATAATTTGAGAATAAGGGAACTTTTTAGAAGAAGTAATTAAAATTTAGGAATATTTCAAGAAAATACTTAGACAAGCAAGGATTCTAAAGGGGATGGCGACTGTAAATTGGATCTCAAAAGTTGTACAAAAGAAAAGATATAAAAATTATAGAAAAAACATTTATTAATAATAATTCTTTCGAATAACTACATTGAAAAACTATATAAATTGACAGAGATAAATTTTTTATTCAAATTCCTTGATAAATTTAGAAAAAATTTGTATAATAGATGTAGAAAAAGAAAGTTATTTAAAAAATGGAAGGAAGAATGCTTATGAAGAAAAGACCAGTAGTTTTAATAATTTTGGATGGATGGGGAATGAACCATCATGAAAATCAGGTTGATGGAGTGAAATTGGCTCATCCGATTAATTTTAACAATTATCTTAAAGAGTACCCTCATACTGAATTAAGAGCGGATGGAGAATTTGTAGGATTGCCTGAAGGACAGTTTGGAAATTCGGAAGTTGGGCATACAAATATTGGTGCAGGAAGAGTAGTTTACCAAATGCTGCCAAAAATTTCAAAAGCTATTAAAGAAGGTACAATTTTAGAAAATAAAGTGTTATCAGATATTATGGAAACTACAAAAGCGAACGGAAAGGCTTTACATATTACAGGATTAACTTCTGACGGTGGAGTTCATTGCCACATTGAACATTTAATTGGATTAGTTGATATGGCTAAGAAAAAAGGATTGACAGAAGTTTATGTTCATGCGATTATGGATGGAAGGGATACAGCTCCTGAAAGTGGAGTGGAATACTTGGCACAATTACAAAAAGCATTGGATGAACTTGGTGTAGGAAAAATCGCTACAGTTGTTGGAAGATACTATGCAATGGATAGAGATAACAACTGGGACAGAGTGGAACTTGCCTACGATGCCTTAACTTCTGGAGAAGGAAACTTAGCGGCTACAGCTGATGAAGCAATCAGAAATTCTTATGCAGATGGAGTTACAGATGAATTTGTAAAACCTGTAAAAGTTGGTGCAAAAGACAATGGATTGATTAAAGATGGAGACGGTGTAATTTTTGCAAACTTTAGACCTGATAGAGCTAGACAATTAACTAGAACATTTGTTGATCCTGAGTTTAAAGGATTTACAAGAAAAGTTTATCCTAAAGTAAACTTTGTTACAATGGCTCAATATGACGCTACATTTAGCTCACCTGTGGCATATCCGCCTGAAACAATCATAAACGGATTTGGGGAAATTGTATCAAAAGCTGGATTAATTCAAGTAAGAACTGCAGAAACTGAAAAATATGCACACGTTACATTCTTCTTCAATGGTGGAAAAGAAGAACCATATCCAGGAGAAATCAGATTGCTTTCTGATTCACCAAAAGTTGCAACTTATGATTTACAGCCTGAAATGAGTGCTTACAAAGTTAAGGAAAGATTACTTGAAGAATTAAATACTGGAAAAGTTGATACTGTTGTATTGAACTTTGCAAATCCTGACATGGTTGGGCATACTGGAAATGTTGACGCTGTTATTCAGGCTTGTCAAGCGGTAGATAACTGTACTGGACAAATTGTAAGAAAAGTATTGGAACTAGACGGTGCAGTATTAATTACTGCGGATCATGGAAATGCTGACTTATTAGTAAATCCTGAAACTGGAGAACCTCATACAGCTCATACTGTAAACCCTGTTCCTTTCATTTTCATCACAAACGACATGAAAGATGCAAAATTGAGAACAGATGGAAAACTGGCTGATATTACTCCAACAATGCTAGATTTACTAGGATTGGAAAAACCAGCTGAAATGGATGGAAGCACATTAATTATTAAATAATTATGATATTCATTTTAAATAAAAAAGATAATTGGTTAATTTTAACAAAAAAAATAAAACTATTGAAAAAATCTCTCTAAAATTTAAATTAGGGAGATTTTTTTGTTGTAAAGAAAATAAAAAAATGTTATAATAATACGAAAAAAAATAAACAGCATAGTTATAGAAGTCAATCAGTTTAAAATTATCATAATATATAGTTCTTAATAAATATTTAAACTATATTGCTCAAAACGAATTAAACTAGAATATTAAATAAATTTGAGAATATTATGAAAAGGGAATAAAAATTTTAAACACGATTGACTATAATTATGAAAAACAAAAAAATTGTAACAATTACAGAGTAATAAAGAAAATAAAAATGAAAATTATTGATTTCAAAGTTAAAATTTAAATAACTTTATAATAAAAAAAAGAAAAAGGAGAAAAAATGAGTAACAATTTAAAACAGGCGAAAAAAGATTTAAAGGCTTTTGCTAAAAGAGCGAAAAATGTAAAATACACGGAATCATTACTATTTTCGTACTTAATAACAGGAATGATAACATTTTCAATTGGTATCAATACATCTTCGGATGTACTTTATGAGCGTATGAACAAAGAACTCGTAATGTCAGCAGAAAAAACACGTACTGCAATTAAGAAAAAGAAAAAAGCAAATAAAGAAGCAATAGAAGACTTGAATTTGGAATTAATTCAATTAATGGAACAGGGAGACCAAGTTATAAAATCAAAATGGGATTCGTGGCAATTTGGTTCAAATACATTTGTATCAAGAAACAATGGAGCTTACAAAGGAAGAGGGGATAAGGCTTCAAAATACCCTTTTGTAGGAGTTTATAACCGTGGAAACTGGGGAGAAACAGCAGCTTTGTCAAATAGAAGAAGAGTTCTAAATCCGGCAATTAATTCGTCATCTGTAGGTTCAACATCTTACGGATTGGCTTCATTGCTGCATGTGCAAGAGCCTGAAGTAGAAATCCAAATAATGGCAAATGTACGTCCAAAATCTGTTTTAAAAGAAGAAATAACAATTACCCCACAAATTGATATGCCAAGAGAAGTGGTAAGACCAGCGATTAATTTAGGTGTAACTACGCCAATAGCAGCACCAACAATATTGCTACCAACATTAAATCCTGTAGCAATAGAAGTTGCAAAAATTGATGAGCCGGGTGCACCTTCAAAAGTTGATCCAATAGATATTACAATGAAGCTGGATGCACCACAAATAACTTTGAATATTACACCGCCATCATTAACTATGGCGATTAGCGCACCAGAAGCTGAGGTAAATACGATAACGATTACACCTCCAGGAGTTTCGGAAGTTAGTGAAATAAAAGTAACTAAACCAGATAGCGTAACAGTTAATACTCCAACATTTGAAGCAATAGTTCCTGTTGATTTTTCAATTGGAACTGCACAATTAAGTCATACTCATAATTTTCAAAGTGGTAACAAAAATTCACCATCTAAATATAATTTACCTTCTGGTACCCAAATCAATGTTAATAAAGCCGTAAATGTAAAACGTGAGTATGTTTCAACTTGGGGATACGTATCTAATCTTAAAGATGTTAATCTTAATATAGATGTAAATGTTTCTAACAATAGAGCTTTTGATATAGATGAAGGTGTAGATGATTCAAAGTTAGATCCGTTCACATTTACTGGAACGATAAATTTAAATAAAAGTCAGAATGTTGGAATAGATGTTCAGGGGACTCATACTAAATATTCAGGACAAAGTCTAAATGATTCTTTTACCACGATAGATAAAGTTGCAAATATAAGAATTATAAATAAAGGAACTATAATTGGAAAAGCTAAAGATGGAGCAACTACAATTGAAAATCAAGTTGGTTTTGGTTTTAATAATTATGATACATCAAGCAATAATACAAGAAATGAATTACAAAATCATGGAACTGTAACATTAAATTCAATTAAAAGTGCAGGTATGCAGCTTAGACCAGAAAATGCAAATGGTGAGGGTAATACTGACCAAAAACGTGGACTGAACATGATGGCTGGAATAAATAAACAAGATGGTAAAATAGAATTAAATGGATACGGAAGCTATGGTTTGACAACTGTAAAAAATAATAATCAAGCAAATGATATTATTTATAATACATATTCTGCTAGTGGCGATTCTGGTACAGTAGTTACAAAAGGTGGTAAATTTGCGAGTACAAAAGATTCAAATTATATGAGTAAAATGGAAAATGAAGGAACAATAGATATAAATAGTGATTCTTCAATAGGGATTGGATTGCTTCATAGTATACAAGGTGTTTACAACAGTGGAACAATAAATATTGGAAAGAAGGATCCAACTAACGAAGTTAATAGTGATAGAGCTTCTGGTGTATCAAACAAAGTAGACGGAGCAGTTGGAGTTTATGCGGAAGTTCAGACAACACCAGTAGATACAAATGAATACGATGATTATGCAAGAGAAAATAAAGGAACTATAGTTGGAACTCATGGAATTGATTTAGCTGGAAATGTTTATATTGGGAAATATGCTACTAAAAGTGCTGGGGCTAGAATCCAAAAGGAAGGTTCGGTAACTGTAAAAGGAAATATTACAATAGAATCTGATGCAAAAGAAAATTATGGTGCTGTAGTTGATGGGGATAATTATGTTAGAAATAAAAGAACAGGTGGAGCTGGAACAACAGAAAATAAAGTAGGAAGAATTGATATTACAAGTGCTGGGAATATAACAGTAAAAGGCGACGAATCACTCGGGTATGTCTTACTTAAAGGAGAAGGTTCAAATGCTGGAACTATAACTGTAGAGGCTAAAAATTCATTAGGATTTTATGGAAATAAAGGAAAATTTGAAAATAGCGGAACTATAACAACGACTGGTGAAGAAAGCCATGCGGTTGTTTTACAAAACACAGGAAGCGGAACAACGCCTTCAGCAACACAAACTTTGACTTTTAATAATACAGGGGATATAACAGTAAATACAGCTGGGACAGTTGGAATATATGCTCAGGGCGGTTCACAGTTTTCTCATTCTGGAACTGGGAAAAAGATTACGGCAGAGGCTGGTGCCACAGGAATTTATGCCATTGATGCTGGAACGAAAGGGACAATATCATCTGAAATTATTGCTAAAGGCTCTACTTCAGATAAAACAGGTATTGGAGTTTATTCAGATGGAAATTCTGAATTAGTATTTGATACAGATGCTAAATTAACTTTAGGAACAGGGACAGTAGGACTTTACTCTGCTGACACTTCAAAATTTGAAGATACATTTGATCTTCAGGCTCTAGAAACAAGTATCGGAGATAAATCTGTTTTTGCCTATTTTGGTGCAGCTACAGGAACTCCTTCAGTAACTATCACTAATAAAACATTAGGAAATCTAACTGTAAAAAAATTAGGAGATAAAGCGACATTATTTTATGGAGATGAAGGAACAACAGTAAATATTGATGAAGGCGTTGATATTACAACTTTTACAAATGTTAGCGATACAGCTCAATTTATGGTTTCAAATAAAGGAAATGCTAAAATTAATGCTGGAAAAACTATAGATTCTAATTTAAAAACTACAATTTCAGGACTAAATAAGGCAACTGTAGTAAATGCAGGTACTATCAATTTGAAAAATAAAGATGAAGCAGTTGGAATTTATTTAAAAAATTCTACTGGAGAAAATAGCAGCGGGGCAACTCTGGAAGCTGGATCTAAAAAATCAATTGGAATTTACGGAATAGAAAAATCAGAGTTAAAAAATGCAGGTACAATTACAACTAAAAAAGAAGCCTCTGTAGGAATGCTTGGAGATAAAAGTACAATAAAAAATATTTCAGGCGGAACTATAGATACTGAGGGTGAAAAATCAGCTGGAATTTATGGTACTAACGAATCAACAATTACAAACGAAGGTACAATAACTGCCAAGAAAACTGGATCAGCCGGAATTTATGCAGATGATAGTCAGGTTACAAACAAGACAGGTGGAATTATAGATACTGAAGAAGGAAAATCAGCTGGAATTTATGCTATTTTTAAAAAGGCAAAAAATATTGAAAATTCAGGAACAATAAATGTCGGAACATCATCGTCTCCTGGAACAGAAACTCAAGGAATTGGAATTTATGCAAAATTAGATACAGCAGCAACAGGAAATTTGAAAATAGAAAATAAAGAAGCTATAAATATTAATATACAAAAATCAATTGGGATTTATGCACAAAATGAAACAGGTTCTGATGGAAGAGTTACGGTTGAAAATAGTAAAGATATAAGTTCCATTGCTACTGCTAACGGAGCTATAGGAATAATGGCTAAAAAAGCTAAAGTAACCAATATGGCAAGTACTGGGAAAATAGAACTAGGAGGAAAAACATCAGTTGGAATTTATGGAATAGAAAATTCTGAACTGAAAAATTTTGGAAGTATTTTACTTACCAATACGGCTACAGATTCAGCTTCAGTTGGTATGATGACAGATGGAAAAAAACTTGAAAATGACGGAATTATCACAATGAGTGGTGGAGCTTCAGCAGGAATGATAGGAAAAGACGGAGCAACCATAAAAAATAATGCTGCGGGAACTATTACAATAAAAGGTGAGAAATCAGCTGCAATTTATACTGAAAATTCAACGCCATCAAATGCAGGTACGATTAATATTGAAGGTAAAGAATCATCTGGAATATTTGCAAAAAATACTGATAATAAGGACTATACTATCGAAAATACAGGAACAATAAACTTAAAGGGGACTGCAACACCTCCGGGAACTCAGTCAGCTGGAATATATGCCGAAATTGGACCTTCAGCTGGAAAAACTACAGTGTACAATAAAAATAAAATAACTGTGGGGCAGGAAAATTCTGTTGGAATATATATAAAAAACGATGCGGCTAGAGAAAAAGGAGAAGCTATAAATACTGGGACGATCGATCTGAATGTTGAAAGTACAGTTGGAATCTTTGTGAATAAGGCAATTGGAGAAAATAGAAATATAATAAATGTAAAAGATAAGAGTTCAGCTGGAATGTATGGAAATAACGATTCTATAATAACAAATAAAAATGAAATCAATGTTTCAAGTGAAGATTCAGCTGGAATGTATGCTTTAGATTCAAATGCTACAAACACAAGTACAGGAAAAATAACATTGACAGCGTCTAGTGGAGCATCTAGCGGTTCAGCTGGAATGTATGGAAAATTATCAAGTTCATCAGTAAAAGATTATACAGTATTGAATGAAGGAGAAATCAAACTTACATCTGTTACTAAAAATGTTGGAATTTATGGTGAAGCTGCAAGTGGAGCTGCTAAAACATTGACTTTACAAAATAATAACGAAATAAATATTGATAATGGAAGTACAAAATCTGTTGGAATTTTTGCAAGAAACGACCTTTCTAATGGTGTAGATGTAATAAAAGCAATTAATAAGGCTGGAGCAACAATTACAGTAAATTCAGAAGAATCAATTGGAATTTCGGCAGTAAAAAGTACAGTTGATAATAGCGGAACAATTACTATGAACGATAAAAAGTCCGCAGGAATTTATGGTAAATCTGGCTCAAAAGTAACTAACAATAAGAAAATTGAAATGAAAGAAAAAGAATCGGCTGGAATTTATCTTGAAAATAGTGATGCTACAAATGCGACAGATGGAACAATTACTATTGATAAAGGAGCTTCGGCTGGAATTTATGGTAAATTTACAAGTGATGCGACAGATGACAACACAATAGTAAATAATGGTAAAATTACTTTAACTGGTACAAGTGGAGAAGAAAAGAGTGCTGGAATTTATGGAGAACGTGATTCAACTGCTACTAAGAAATTGACAATAACTAATAATAAAGAAATTGAAGTCAACATGAAGAAATCTGTTGGAATATATGCCTTAAATGAAGGAACAAAAAATAGAGATGATTTAGTTGCGGAAAATAATGCAAGTAATGGTGAAATTAAAGCAAATTCTGAAAATTCAGTTGGAATGCTTGCTAATAATTCAGTGGCAAATAACAAAAATAAAATAACAGTAAATAATAAAAAAGCTACTGGAATGTATGGAGAAAATGGTTCGTTAATAACTAATGATACTACTGGAAAAATTGAAATCACGACTGCTGGTGAACAAGCAATGGGAATTTACGCAACAGGAAAAAATACATCTACAGGAAAAGTTACAGAAGGTGTAAATGACGGAACTATTGATGTAAAAGGAAAAGAAGGCACAGGAATGCTTGCAACTGCCAACGCTAAAATTGTTAATAATAAATCAATAACTGGTTCAGTTGAATCTGTAATTGGAATGTATGGAGTAGATAGCGGAACTGAAGTAATAAATAAAAAAGATATCGAATTATCTGGTAAAAAATCTACAGGAATATTCGCAAAAGATGATGCCAAACCACTAAATAAAGGGAAAATACTGTTAAAATCTACTTCCGACAATTCAGTGGGAATGTTTGGAGTGTCAAGCGGAGCTGGGAAAAAAATTACTCTAACTAATGATACCGACGGAACAATTGATGTGGAATCTGAAAAATCTACAGGAATGTTTACAAAAAATGATGGTAATTTAACAGATTCGACTGTAAAAAATGAAGGAATTATAAATCTTAAAACAAAAAATACAGTTGGAATTTATACTCCAAAATCTGATGTACAAAAAGTAGGAAGAATTAACTTGGAAGACGATGCTGAATCTTCAGTAGCTGTATATTTATCAGAAGAAGCCAAGGCAGATGCTTCAACAGGAATAATTGACTTGAAGGAAAAATCTCAAAGCAGAGTTGCCTATTATATAAAAGGAACTTCTGCCACTGACACTGGAAAACTTTATGGAGCAAATATCGGTAAAATAAATGGTTATGGAGTTGGAGTCTACCTTGACGGAGGTAAATTGGATGGAACTACTCCTAAACTTGATTACACAAATGGAAGTACAGGAAATGGGATAATTGGACTTCTTATGAAGGGAGCAAGTGCTGATATTTCAACTTATACCCAAGGAATAAAAGTTGGAAATTCTGTATTAGACGAACCAAATGATTTTTATGCAATAGGAATTTATACTGATGAACAGGGGACTTCTGGAACTCCGAAAGCTATTTCAGCTGATGTGACAACGGGTGCAAATGGAGTAGGACTATTTGCTGAAAATTCAAGTCATATTACTTATACAGGAACTATGAGTATAGGAAATAATACAACAGCTGGAACTGGTATTTACATTGGAAATGGTGGAGACGGAACTAAGACTTCGACTGTAACAATTGATAGTGGTGCAGATATTAAATTAAATGGAGTAAATGGAGTCGGAGCAATTGTTACCACTAATGCAACAGTTAATTTTGAAACTGGTGCAAAAATTCAATTTGGTGGTGATGGAGTAGGTATCTTTGGTCAAAAAGGTGCACATATTAATGATAATGGTGGAACTTTAGTTACTAATGGGCATTCAGTAGAAAGAATAAGAGTAACCGAAGGAAAATCAGAAACTAAAGTCGATTTAACCTTAGAAACTGGAAATATTATGTCACATGTTATAAATGGAGAAGCTATTGTAAATGCTGGAGTTACTGTTGATTCAAAAGTAAACTCTAAAAATATTATTGCACTTATGGCTGATGGTAATAAAAATCCATCTCCGAGTCACACTACATGGATAGGAACACCTGGATATGATGCTGAAAATAATGGAAAAATTGATTTGTCAAATGCCGTTACAAGTACAGCGATGTATCTTGATTCTTCGAGAGGAATTAACAAAGGCGAAATTATTATGGGAGATAAATCAACTGGTATTTATGGAATTTATAAAAATTCAACATCAGTTTACAGTGATGCATTGCCTGGAACTAAAAACACAGGAATAATTACAACAACAGCAAATTCAAAAATTACAATTGGAAATGAATCGTCTGCCATTTATGCCATTGGATTTGATAAAGTTGAAAATAATGGAGAAATAGAAGGAAAAGACAAATCTGTTGGAATTTATGCAAAAAATACTACTTCTAGTACTAAACCAGTAAATGTTAACAATACTGGAGATATTACTTTAGGAAAAGGTTCAGCAGGAATTTATATTTCGTCTGAAATTTCAACTGCAACTGTAGTGAATAGCGGAAACATCACAGTCGGAGATTCCACATTAAATTCGAGCGGAGATGTCGAATCTACTTCTGTTGGAATATTTGTAAAAAATAAAACGAATTTAACTACAACAGGAGATGTAACAGTTGGAAATAAAGGATTTACATTATATGGAAATGATTCAACAATAAACGTAAACGGTGGAAACTATGATTTCTCAAACAGCGGAAGCCTTGCCTACCTTGAAAACAATGCTGTTCTTAACTATAACAACAGCGGAACATTGACAACATCATCAGAACCAATGCTGTACATAATTAACAGTAAAGCAAATATGAATAATAATGACATTATCGTAACTTCCAAAGGAACTGGTATTTATATGAATGGAGTTTCTACATTTAGCGGATGGAACGATATGACTTTAAATGATGGTTCAACTGGAATTTATGCGGATAATTCAGATGCAACAGTAACCGGTAGAAAAATAACAGGAACTTCTAATAAAGCAAAAGGAATTGTTGCAAGAAATTCAAGTGTTACGAATAATGCGAATATGGATTTTTCAAATGATGATTCAATTGGAATCTTCTCACAAAATAAATCATCAGCTGTAAAAAATATTGTAAATAATGGAAATATTAACATTACAGGAAAACGTTCAATTGCTGCATATTTAGAAGGTACTATGGAACAAACATTTGAAAATACAGGTACGATAAACGTTGACAAGACGACAACTTCTGTGAAAAACGATTCTACAGTTGGAATTTACGCACAAAGCGGTTCAAAAATTAATGTAAAAAATAGTGGAAAAATAAATGTAGATGAAGCTTCATTTGGAATTTATTCACTTAGTGAAAACGGTAATATAGAAACAACAGGAACTTCTGTAATCAATGTCGCAGACAAAGCTATTGGAGTTTACAAAAAAGCTGGAACTGCCAATCTTGGCGGAATAATCAATGTTGCAGACCATAATGCAACTGATGTGAATAGTGAGCCTGTAGGAGTCTACGGAACAAGTGGAGTAACAATTACTGACAATACATCAATCTTTAAAGTTGGGGATAAATCTTATGGAGTAATTTTGGCAAATCCTGGATTAAGTAAAACAAATGTTTATTCAAATTCAGCTTCATCAAAGATAAGCTTAGGAAAAGAATCGACATTCCTTTACACTGAAGGAACATCACAGGCTACAAATAATGGAACAATTACATCTGGAACAAATAATGGAATTATCGCAATTTACGGAAAAGATGGAGCAAACATTGTAAATAACGGAACAATTGACTTGTCGCAAGGAATCGGAAATCAGGGTATGCTTGTAACAGGAGCATCAAGCGCTACAAATAGAGGAGCAATAAAAATAGGAAAAACTGACAAGTCTGATCCAGATAATATTATTTACGGAATCGGAATGGCAGCCATTGACGGAGCATCTGCAACAAATACAGGAGATATCTATGTTTCAGGAAATCTAAGTATCGGAATGTATGGAGATAAGAGCGGAACAACTTTGAGAAATGATGGAAATATTTATCTTGATGCTTCTGGAGCGACTTCAACTGACAAGATTCAGACTATGATGGGAGTGTTTGCAAATAATGGTACAACATTTGTAAATACAGGAACTATAACTACAGTTGGATCATACGTAGGTAATGGCAATGTGCAAGGACTTGTGGGAGTTGCTGTATTAAACGGAAGTACATTGGAAAACTATGGAACAATAAACATTGATGCAGACACTAGCTACGGTGTTCTTATAAAAGGTACAGAAAACAATAAATCCATAATCAAGAACTACGGAAACATTAACATTAGCGGTCTTAAATCTTATGGTGTACGTTATGATGGAAATTCAAAAGGTGTAACTGGAAATGACCTTCCAATAGGAGATGACGCAACACCTGCCAACACACTGCCTGCAATAAATTCAGGAGCTGGAAAAATTACTTCATCAAATGGAGCGCAAGATTATTATGCTCCTAAAGACCCAAGCAAAACTATTGGTGGAACAGGAATTGTACAGCTGCCTGACGGAAGACTGGCAATTCAAAGAAACGGTGTGCTGCTGGATGAAAACCAAGTTCAAGTAATAGACTACACAACTCCAACAGTAAACTATGCTCTATCAAACTTTGGGGTATACGTGGATACACTTGGAAGAACGAGACCAATTAATCTGGATAGAGCAACTGATATTGGCATAAATAGTGATCTTCTGATAGGAACAGAATTTTCTGTACTTACAAACAAGAAAGATGTAATAATAGGAAAACAAATACTGCAGCCGTTCCTTAACCAGATAAATGCTGGAATATTCAACTTTACACCATATTCAGCTTCGTTAACATGGATGGCGACACCTGAAGTAGATCCAACAACACAGCAGATTACACGTGTACTTATGGCAAAAATTCCTTATACAGCCTTTGTAGGAAGAACTGCAAATGAATTTAACTTTGCTGACGGGCTGGAACAAAGATATGATGCAAATGCTCTTGATTCAAGGGAAAAACTGATATTCAATAAGTTAAATACGATAGGAAACAATGAAGAAGCCTTATTGGCACAGTCTTATGATGAAATGATGGGACATCAGTATGCAAATGTTCAGCAAAGAATCTTTGAAACTGGTAATTTATTAAATAAAGAATTTGATTATTTAAGAAGAGAATGGGATACAAAAACAAAAAATTCAAATAAAATAAAAACATTTGGAATGAAAGGTAATTATAAAACAGATACAGCTGGAATCATTGATTATAAGAACAAGGCATATGGATTTGCATACTTACATGAAAATGAAACTGTGAAATTGGGAGAAGCTTCTGGATGGTATGCTGGAGCTATTAAAAATAAATTTGACTTTAATGACATAGGAGGTTCAAAAGAAGAACAATCTATTGTAAAAGCAGGTGCATTTAAATCAATGCCAATTGGAAAAGATTATAATAATGGTCTAAACTGGACTATTTCAGCCGAAGGATTTATGGGAAATGGAGAAACAAAGAGAAAATTCCTAGTTGTTGATGATATATTTGACGCAAAATCTGATTTTCATTCATTCGGATTTGCTGTGAAAAATGAAATTAGAAAAAATATTAGAACAAGTGAAAGAACAAGTATTTCGCCGTATGGAAGTCTAAAACTTGAATACGGAAGATTCAATGGTATAAAAGAAGATAACGGTCAGATGCGTCTAGAAGTAAAAGCAAATGATTATTATTCAGTAAAACCTGAAATTGGAGTAGAATTTAAATATAAAAAAGCATTGGGAACAAGAACAACTCTTATTGCAAAAATAGGAGCAGCTTATGAAAATGAACTAGGACAGGTTGGAAATGTGAATAATAAAGCAAGAGTCCGTTATACTTCAGCTGATTATTTCAACATAAAAGGAGAAAAAGATGACAGAATCGGAAATGGGAAGCTTGACTTTAATTTCGGAATTGAAAACACAAGACTTGGAATAACTGTAAATGCTGGTTATGATACAAAAGGTAAAAATGCAAGAGGTGGAATAGGATTAAAAGCCATTTATTAAAAAAATATTTTTAATTGATTTAGAGAGAGTGCTTATATTTGGGCACTTTCTCTAATAAAAAATGATCTTCAAACTTTTCAAATATTATTGCTAAGTTTTTAGACCATTTTTTTATATTATTTTTTATTTATTTTATTGTTATTTATAGTAAAAATATTCATTTTCTCTATAATTTTTGTGAGAACGATTGTAATATGCCAGCTTTTCTACTAGAACTACAGTCTTTCCTCTTTTTAGATTACTATGCACTTCTTCTGAAAGATCTTTTCCCACAACATGAATTTTTTTAATTTGAGCATTTGCAGGAATAGCAGGATGATCCCAATTTATTTTTTTGTTAGGATTTACTCCGACACACGCTGCATTAATATCTACGTGATTCATGCTAAGATTTTTATCGTAAAACGTTCTGTGACTAGTTACAAAACATTGCTGATTCCTAATGTAATTCATTGTACCACTTTCCAGATCCTCTACAATAGTTGCTGGTAAATGCTCAACTGGTATCCCCTTTTTCTTCATTTGTAAATTGGCCAAACTGTTGAACGAAAATAAAAAAATACAAAAAATAAATAAAAATTTCATAGATTTTATATTGTTTTTCATAATCATTCTCCTCCTTTTATTAATTATATAATAATTTTACCATATAATTTCTTTAATTTAGTATGTTTTTCCTTTTAATTTATATATATTTAAATAAAAAATTTTTAGTTCTATATAAAATGTTCTTAAAACAAAAAAATTTGATATTCAAATATTTTTACTTTACAAATAATAAAATAATGAGTATAATTATATAGCAAATATAAATTAGGAGGAATTTTTTTATGAAAAAAATTGGAATATTACTACTTATAGGAGCATTAGTAGTAATTAGCTGTGGAAAAGGGAATACAGGAAAGGAAGAAGGAAAAGCTGGAACAACAGCTGGACAGTCTGCTAATCAGGGAAAAACTGATTTGAGCAAGGAAACTGCTGAATATAAGAAATATGTTGAAGGTCAGATTGATATGCTTTTAAAAGATACAGAAAACTTTGCACAATTATTAAAGACTGGAAAATTAGACGAAGCTAAAAAAGTTTATCCGTTAATCCGTATGGCTTATGAAAGATCTGAACCTATTGCTGAAAGCTTTGGAGAATCTGATGTTAAGATAGATTATCGTCTTGTTGACTTTAAGGAAGAATTTAAAAATGAAGAAGGATGGAAAGGTTTTCATAGAATTGAAAAAATATTGTGGGAGCAAAACACTACAAAAGGAACTGAAAAATACGCAGATGATCTTGTAAACGACATTAAGGAACTAAAGGCAAAAATTGCCACAATTGAAGTAA
>ERZ772926.838-NODE-838-length-16054-cov-4.325770_pt1 | contig 16054 bp, 10 predicted proteins | sample MGYA00511136_ERZ772926 | MGnify/ENA primary metagenome ERZ772926 (study PRJEB29015, sample SAMEA2737917) | human oral metagenome | biome: human oral; feature: human-associated habitat; material: dental | place: China | collected 2153 ... | reverse complement strand
CTGAGTTATTGGCTTTTAATCTTCTTCAGTATCTTGACTTCGCACCAGCTTTGGCGTATAAATGGATAGCTTCAAACCGTGATATATATCAGCTTTGTGGCTATCAACTACTTGCTCGTTTGTTTGCTCGTGGTATGGAACCTAATGAGCGTGGAATTAATGAATTCCTTGATCAGGCACATACAACATTAGAAGGTGAGAGTCTTCCTTTAAAACATGCAGCCTATAACTGTGTGCTGAGTTTCTGCGAGTTAGGTGAAGATTTTGATATAATTGCACAAAAAGCCCTTGCTGACCTTAATATTTTCTAAGATTAAAACAATTATAGATTAATCAAGGAGATTCTAAGCTTTATTGTAATGTTTTCTTTGATAACAATGAGGATTTATAGATTCTGTAGGGAATTTCTACTGTCCCAATTTTTGGATGGTTATCAAATATTTGATGTAAACAAAAAAAGAGCGGCCTCTTGCGAGAACCGCCCTGATGAAAGGAGGAGTGGTACCACCAGGAATCGAACCGGGGACACAAGGATTTTCAGTCCTTTGCTCTACCAACTGAGCTATGGCACCATCATTATTTTGCAATTAATTTATAAGCGTTTATGTTGCTTTCTCAATTGCGATGCAAAGGTAGTACTTTTATTTTATTCCTCCAAACTTTTCTAAAGAAAAATAGACATGTTTACATCCTTTAACAAGTTTCCTATTCCTTGTTTATAGGCCAACCTTGCGCCTTTAATTCAAACTCGTTGCCATCGCGAGCAATTAGGAATGCGCCCAGGCTTTCTTTTGTAATATAACCTATCTGTCTAATATTCTCCATCTTATCAATCTTCTCATGGTCACCAATAGGAACTGTAAAAAGAAGTTCATGGTCTTCACCTCCATTTAAAGCAGCTGTTGTAAGGTTCATATTGAACTCTTCACATGTTGCTGCTGTTTGATAATCGATAGGAATATTCTTTTCATAAACTCTACAACCGCAGTGACTTTGTTCACAAATATGCTTCAATGCGGTTGCTAAACCATCAGAAATATCAATCATAGAAGTAGGGTGTATTCCTGCAGCACGAAGCTGGTTTAGGACGTCACCACGTGCTTCAGGCTTCAACTGACGATCAATAAGGTATTCTTTCCCAGCAAAATCAGGTTGGAAATCTTCAATAGCTGCACGTTCCTGACGCAATGCCTCAAATCGTTTTTCATCTTTATTGTTTTGTGCTTCCTTAACCTTATTATTATACTCCTGCACCTGCTGGTAGTAGACAGTCTTTTCACGTTCGAGGATTTGTAGTCCCATATATGCTGAACCAAGATCACCAGTTACACAGATGAGGTCTGTTGCATTTGCTCCGTTACGATAGACAATATTATCCTTTGCAGCATCACCAATACAGGTGAGATTAATAGCAAGCCCTGTATATGAAGAAGTTGTGTCGCCTCCCACAATATCTACGTTCCATTTTGCACAAGCTTTATTTAGTCCTGCATAGAATTGATCAAGATCTTCTACTTTAAAACGCTTGCCAAGTCCCAATGAGACGATGAGTTGACGTGGCTGACCGTTCATTGCAAAGATATTACTCATTGTTACCATTGCCACCTTATAGGCAAGATGTTCCATGTCAATATAGGTTAAGTCGAACTGTACACCCTCCATAAACATCTGTGAAGAAACGAGTGTCTCTTTATTTGAATAACGTAAAACAGCAGCGTCATCTCCTATTCCTTTGATAGTTGACCTGTTGGAATATTGAATATCTTTTGTGAGCCGGTTGATAAGACCGAATTCTCCAAGTTCTTTTATTTCCATTTACTTTAATAAAATCTTCGTAATATAACATCTAAGACGTTCTCTATCTATGATTTATAAGATAAAGAACGCCTTAGTATAGTAATGTAAGTAATGTGAGTTATGAACGTTTAATCATTTCACGCATAATCTCTGTCATACGTGGCTGTGCGGTATTTGCAGCCTCCTGAACCTCTTCATGGCTAACCTTTACAGGAACATCAAAACCACCAAGGTCCGTAATAACACTAATACCAAATACCTTAATGCCGCTATGGCGTGCAACGATAACCTCTGGAACTGTACTCATACCAACAGCATCGCCTCCCATCTTGTGGTACATACGATATTCTGCAGGGGTCTCAAAGGTTGGTCCTTGTACGCCTATGTAAACTCCGTGTTGAACTTTGATATTCTTCTCTTTCGCTATAAAGTCAGCTAACTCTATTAATTTGTGGTCGTATGCTTCATGCATATCTGGGAAGCGAGGACCTGTAGGGAAGTTGCGGCCACGCAGCGGATGTTCTGGGAACATATTGATATGGTCGGTAATAATCATAAGATCACCAATATTGAATGATGGATTCATACCGCCAGAAGCATTTGAAACAAATAGAGTTTCAATTCCTAATTCGTGCATGACACGGATTGGGAAGGTTACATCCTTCATGTCATACCCCTCATAAAAGTGGAAACGACCTTTCATTGCTAAGATATCTTTTCCTCCAAGTTTTCCGAAGATAAGATTTCCTGCGTGTCCTTCTACTGTAGATATTGGGAAGTTAGGTATATCTTGATAAGAAAAGGTATAACTATCAGTTATCTCTGAAGCTAATTGTCCGAGGCCTGTGCCCAAAATGATGGCTGTTTTTGGACTTGTGGTCATCCTCTCTTTTAGCCAAGATGCTGTTTCTTGAATTTTTTCGTACATAAGATATTATTTTTTGGTTAAATGCTTCTTCCTTATCAAGCATGAAGCTTACTTTGATGGGAAGTGCATAAATGTTTTCTTTTACTTCATCTGATAATCTTTCAACATCAATAAGGCGTGCCTTATCTTTCTCTGTTGTGACAATCAATTTTGGTTCAGGCATTTTGGCAAAGGTCTCGTTTATACGATGAATATCCTTTGTCGTAAAGGCATGATGGTCGGGGAATGAGAGTGTTGTTAGTGCATTGTTACCCGTGAAAGAATTTAAATCCGCCTCCAATTGCTTTGGTGACATAATGCCTGAAAGCAATAAGATGTTTTTTCCTCTTATCTCGGAGAGTGGTATATTTCTTCCTTTGTTAAAGATAGGCTCTAAGTCGCAATAGTCTAAAGTTGTAAAGTAAAGTTGTTGGAAAGGGTAGAGTTCCATGGCTTTACTTAGTACACGATAGTCTATTGGGTTAAGACTCTTAGGACATTTTGTGATAATAACAATATCTGCACGATTTTTTCCTGAGAGTGGTTCACGCAGTCTACCTGCAGGAAGGAGTTTATCGTAGATGATGAGTCGGTGATAATCAACTAAAAGAATGTTGATACCTGGATGTACATATCGATGTTGAAATGCATCATCTAAGAGGATTACATCTGTATCTTTCGTTTCTTCATCAGATGTCAGTCGGTCTATTCCTTCACAACGATTTTTATCTACAGCAACGCAAATGTTTGGAAACTTTGTCTTCATTTGATATGGCTCATCTCCAATTTCACGCATAGATGTGTTTTCATTCGCCAAAACATATCCTCTACTCTTACGCTTATAACCACGTGAGAGGACAGCCACTTTCATCTTATCCTTCAGCAGTCGGATAAGATATTCTACATGGGGAGTCTTCCCTGAACCACCCACAGTAATGTTACCAACAGATATGACTGGAATGTCAAACTGTCGGGATTTGAGAATGTTCAGTTCAAAGAACTCATTGCGCAGTCTTACTCCAAACCCATAGAGCCAGCTGAAAGGCAATAGCCATTTGTTTATTTTGATGTGGTCTCCTTCCATATATGATTAATGGATATTAGGATAAAATGGCAAACGTGCCTGAATTGCACTCTGTTGATCAATGGTCTTTAAGAGTGTGAATGGCTCATAATAGTCACCTAAGTTAGCACGTAACTGTTGGCTGAGGTAATTATTAGGATTCGTTTGATCCATCATTTGCTCTAAGAAGTTAGGCTCTTTGGGATAAACACATGTTCTGTGATTAGGCAGTTTGGCAAGCTGTGCAGCTTTTGCAATAGCAACATTCAATCCGCCAAGTTGGTCAACGAGTCCTATCTCTTGTGCATCTTGTCCTGTAAAGACATGTCCTTGTGCAATCTTCTCAACCTGTTCTTCAGACATCTTGCGTCCTTCAGACACACGATGACGGAAGAGTTTATAGCCACGGTTTACATACTGGCTAAGATATGACATTTCCTCTTCAGTGAATGGACGAACGCGTGTACCAAAGTCTGCATACTTGTTGGTCTTCACTTCATCAAACTTCAGACCCAATTTCTCTCTTAACAGACCACTAACATCAGGAAACATACCAAAAATACCAATAGAACCAGTAATTGTTGTAGGTTCTGCAACTATCCAATTTGCAGGGGCTGAGATATAATAACCACCTGAAGCAGCCATTCCACCCATACTAACAACAACTGGTTTCAACTTCTTTAGTTCCATAATTTGATGCCAAATCTGTTCTGAAGCATAGGCTGAACCACCTCCAGAGTTAATACGTACGACAACTGCTTTGACATCTTCGTTTTTAGCTAAATCTTCCAAGTCCTTACAAACCACTTGTGCATCAATCTGATGATCTTGTGAGAAAAGACCTCCAACAACGCCGTCAACGATATCGCCATAAGCATAATATACTGCAACTTGGTTCTCCTTATCGCCTTGGCTTTTGTCTTCTGTATTCACCATGTCAGCAATTGCAACTTGATTAATGTCTTTGCTGGCATCAATTCCTAACTGTTTTTTGACAATACCTTTTATTTGGTCAGTATAAATTAAACCATCAACGAGCTTCCGTTTTACGTATTCTTGTGGGTCGGCAAAGGTTATCATACTGTCAGCGTATGCGTTCAATTGTTCTACTGATAACCCTCTACTTGCACCAACTTCCTTTGTAATATTCCCCCAAATACTATTTAGATAGGCTGAAGTCTGCTCACGATTAGCATCGCTCATCTTCTCACCAGTGAACATCTCGGTAGCACTTTTATAAGTCCCCACCTTTACAACCTGCATCTTTACACCGAACTTTGCCAAGAGATCCTTTATGAACACAGGTTCAGATACCAGTCCATGCCAATCAATCTGTCCTTGTGGATTCAAGTAGACCTTGTCTGCGACAGAAGACAGATAGTATGTCCCCTGAGTATAGGTGTCTGCGTAAGCAATAATCCACTTTCTACTTTTCTTAAAATCAAGTAGTGCATTACGTAAAGCTTGCATTGAAGCGTATGAATCAGATGCGAATGCACCTGCTTCTATATATACACCTTTTATTTTATCATTATCTTTAGCTTTTCTGATACCTTCAAGCATGTCATCAAGTCCCAAACTATTTATTTGCGAACCTTGAAGCTGACTAAGGAAATTATTCTCACTTCGTTCTGCCATTTGTCCAGAAAGATTCAGTACCAGTACTGAGTTTTCTTCAGGTTCTTTGGTTGTATTTTGTGATGCTATCATGCCCACAATAGAGAAAAGTGCAAAGAGTCCTGTGACAATGCTAAATAACACCATTCCTAAGAAAGAAGCAAAAACGAATTTGAAAAATTGTTTCATAAAAAGGTATCTAATTACAGTTTATCTTGCAAAGATATATATAATAGATGTAAAATCCAAATTATTCATGAATTCTTAATAACTTTGCAGCCTATATGAAGCATATTATTTTAGCAATTGATAGTTTTAAAGGCTGTTTATCTTCTATTGAAGCTGAGGAAGTAGCCGAGCAAGGTCTCCGTGAACGCTGGCAAGATGTAGAGATTGTAAAAGTTCCCGTTACGGATGGGGGTGATGGGATGTTGAATGTATTTTTACAGTTATTAGACTGTAAAAAGGTCACTGTTGATAGCCATGATGCCCTCATGCGTCCTATTAAAGCAGATTATGCCATATGTGCAGATAATACTGTAATCATTGAAACGGCTTTGTCTTGTGGCATTAATCTACTTAAACAGCAGGAATTGAATCTCTTACGTGCAAATACTCATGGGGTAGGTGAACTTCTTGCAGACGCACTTCAAAGAGGTTATAGAAAGTTTATTATCGGACTCGGTGGGTCAGCAACAAGCGATTGTGGACTTGGAATGTTGGCTACTCTCAAAGACATATTGGGTAAGAACTGGCGTGATAAATTCTTACAAGATTTAGATATAACTTTAGCTTCAGATGTGACCAATCCTCTCTATGGCGAATGTGGAGCAGCTATGGTGTTTGGTCCACAAAAAGGAGCGACATCTGAAATGATTGCTTGCTTAGACCGTCGTGCTCGTACTTTTGCATGTATGGCTGCAAGAAAGTTGGGTTTTGATCGTTCCAAAGACAATGGGGCAGGAGCTGCAGGTGGATTGGGTTATGCCTTTATGCAGTTTATGAATGCCAAGGTTGTCTCGGGTGCAGATGTTCTTTTAGAAACTGTCAATTTCAACTCACTTATTGAAGATGCAGATTTGATTATAACAGGGGAGGGGAGTGCTGACCGTCAGACTTTAATGGGAAAGATACCAGCTAAAGTCTTAGAATGTGGTCTTCACAAGAATATTCCTGTTGTTCTTATAGCAGGTAAGGTGGCAGATACAACCGATTTGCTTAAAGCTGGTTTTTCTCAAATTCAATGTATTACGCCACAGGGTATGTTACTCATTGATGCAATGAAACCTGCTGTGGCAAAAGAGAACATTCGTAAAGTGGTAAGCAATTTGAAAGGCTTTTAATTTGCAGTTTTTTTAATGCTACTTCCTTTCTCTTCTGCTTGTTAAAAGGTAGTTCCATAGCCTTTCTTGAGCTTTTTGTTTTCTTCACGAGTGTTGCGCTGGTGAGGAACCTTTCACAAAAGTGGAATTGCAATATATTTCACTCTCTCGGTATAAAAAATAATACTTACAAAAGTAATTTTAAGAACATGGCTTAAAAATGTTTTATAAATTTGTTGTTCTCACTTGAAATAGGTATCTTTGCATATTAAGGTTATTTTAATCATAATAAACTGAAAACGATAAACGTGAAGCATAATTATATCATCATATTGTTACTTCTTATTCCTTCATATCTTTTTGCACAAAAGATAGAGATAGGCTCTTGTACTACTAAGGATGGAGGAATTTATCATGGGCAGATGTTCCGCGGTAAACCTAATGGTAAGGGAAAAGCTACTTATAAGAAAGGCAATGTCTATGAAGGTGAATTCTTTATGGGTCTACGTCATGGAGATGGAACCTATAAGTTTGTTGATGGTGAGAAATATGTAGGTCAATGGTTCCAAAACCAGCAACACGGACAAGGTGTTTACTATTTTGCAAATGGTAATCGTTATGACGGTTTATGGTATAAGGATTATCAGCAGGGACAAGGTACTATGTATTATTACAATGGTGATAAGTACATTGGTAACTGGGATCATGATAAGCGTAGTGGAGAGGGAAAGTATATCTTTGCAAATGGCGCTTTTTATGAAGGTTCGTGGAAGAATGATATGAAGAATGGGTATGGAATTTTCAAATGGCCCGACCATTCTTCTTTTACAGGGAATTGGGTGAATAACCTCAAAGAAGGAAAAGGAATTTATATTTATGCCGATGGTGATGAGTATAATGGAGAATGGAAGAACGACCTTCAGAATGGTAAGGGCATCTACAAATTCAAAGATGGCGAAAGCTATGAAGGTGAATATTTAGATGGTGAACGTACTGGACAAGGAATCTTCCGTTATAAAAATGGAAATCAATATTCTGGTCGCTTCTTAAAAGGACTTAAGTCTGGTTATGGCACCATGTCATGGAATAATGGCGATATCTATGTAGGATATTGGGAGAAAGACATGCAAAACGGACAAGGAAAACTTACTAAGAAGAATAAAGACGTCTATGAAGGTCAGTTCAGAAATGGTTTATTAGAAGGGCTTATCATCATTCACTATGCTGATGGTAGTAAGTTCCGTGGCAGCTACCACAATGGTAAACGAAATGGGGTTGCCGTTGAAGAGTCTGCTGAAGGTGTACGTTTTGAAGGTAACTATCGTGATGACCGACGGGATGGAAAGTTCATTGAACGTGATAAGAACGGCAAGGTAACAGCAAGTGGTTACTATGAAATGGGCAAACGCTATACTAATTAGCCTTTACAAAATATAACAATAACATAAAGCTTTTTTCTACCATGGTAACAAAGAAGACCACAACAAAGAAGGCTCCTGTCAAGAAGACTTCTGTCAGAACAACAAAAAGTAAAGAGTTATCTCATATAGGACTCGTAAAGAATGATGCCTATCTGGCTCCTTATGAGGATGCAATTCGTGGACGTCACGAGCATGCTCTTTGGAAGATGAATCAGTTGACGCAAAACGGTAAAATGACACTATCGGATTTTGCTAATGGGTATAACTACTACGGTTTGCATCAGACGGCTGACGGATGGGTGTTCCGTGAATGGGCTCCTAATGCAACAGATATTTTTCTCGTTGGTGATTTCAATGGTTGGAGTGAGCAGGAAGCATATCAATGTCATAAGATAAAGGGGACAGGTAACTGGGAACTAACACTTCCACATGATGCTTTACAGCATGGGCAGTACTATAAGATGCGTGCTCACTGGGAAGGAGGAGAAGGTGAACGTATCCCTGCTTGGGCACAACGTGTTGTTCAAGACGAGTCAAGTAAAATCTTCTCTGCGCAGGTATGGGCACCTACAAAACCATACGTATGGAAGAAAAAGACATTCAAACCACAGACTTCTCCCCTCTTGATTTATGAGTGCCACATTGGTATGGCGCAAGATGAAGAAAAGGTTGGCTCTTATAATGAGTTCCGTGAGAAGGTCTTACCACGTGTTGTTAAGGACGGATACAATGCCATTCAGATTATGGCTATCCAAGAGCATCCGTACTATGGTAGCTTTGGTTATCATGTTAGTTCTTTCTTTGCAGCCAGTTCACGTTTCGGAACTCCTGAAGAATTGAAGGCACTTATTGATGAAGCGCATAAGAATGGTATTGCTGTTATCATGGACATCGTTCATTCGCATGCTGTAAAGAATGAGGTGGAAGGCTTGGGTAACTTAGCTGGTGACCCTAATCAATACTTCTATCAAGGTGATCGCCATGAGCATCCAGCATGGGATTCTCTGTGCTTTGACTATGGTAAAGATGAGGTGCTTCACTTCCTTTTGTCCAACTGTAAGTATTGGTTAAACGAATATCACTTTGATGGTTTCCGCTTTGATGGTGTTACATCAATGCTTTATTATAGTCATGGATTAGGCGAAGCATTCTGCAATTATGCTGATTACTTCAATGGTCATCAGGATGATAACGCTATCTGTTATCTGACACTTGCCAACTGTCTTATCCATGAGGTAAACAAGAACGCAGTCACGATCGCTGAGGAAGTGTCGGGTATGCCAGGCTTAGCTGCTAAGTTTAAAGATGGTGGATACGGCTTTGATTACCGTATGGCAATGAATATTCCAGATTACTGGATTAAGACAATTAAGGAGTTACCAGATGAAGCATGGAAACCATCTTCTATCTTCTGGGAAATAAAGAACCGTCGCTCCGACGAGAAGACAATCTCTTATTGTGAGTCGCATGACCAAGCATTGGTGGGGGATAAGACCATTATTTTCCGTTTAGTAGATGCTGATATGTACTGGCATTTCCGTAAGGGTGATGAAACAGAGATGGTTCATCGTGGTATTGCACTGCACAAGATGATTCGTCTGGCTACGATTGCAGCTATCAATGGTGGTTATTTGAACTTTATGGGTAATGAGTTCGGACATCCAGAATGGATTGACTTCCCGCGTGAGGGTAACGGTTGGAGTTATAAGTATGCACGTCGACAATGGAACTTGGTTGATAATGAAGAGTTGTGCTATCATCTACTTGGCGATTTCGACCGTAAGATGTTGGAGGTAGTTAAAAGTGAGAAGAAGTTTAATGAGACTCCTGTCCAAGAGATATGGCACAATGATGGCGATCAGATATTGGCATTCAGTAGGGGAGAATTAATCTTTGTTTTCAACTTCTCTCCAATACGCTCTTATTCAGATTATGGCTTCTTGGTGCCTGAAGGTTCGTATAATGTAGTATTAAACACTGATGCCAAAGAGTTTGGTGGTTATGGCTTTGCTGACGATACAGTAGAGCATCTCACAAATGCCGACCCACTGTATGCGGAAGATCATAAAGGTTGGCTCAAACTCTATATACCAGCTCGCAGTGCTGTGGTATTGAGAAAGAAGTAAATTCAAATGATGGAAAGTAAGTTTATGCGTGCTATCTGCACAGTACTATTCTGTTCGTTCTCTTTCTGTTATCTGTTTTTCTATCAGGCAGATGTGATGACAGTGGTACAACATTTGGCTTCAGGAAGACAAACCTTCTATGACCCATTGTTAGGTGCGGTATTGATAACGCTTACTTTAAAGCTGCTCCAAGTGGGCGTTAACTCATTGTCCAAGATACATAAGCGTGGCTTTGGATTGACTTACTTTCCATCTTTTCTCATTCTGACAATTATCTCCGACTTGCAGCCAACAATCGATAGCGTTACATTTGGCAATTGGCTGTGGGTTGCTCCATTGCTTTTCTTCGTCTATGCTTTTGTAATGGTTGCCGTCAAACGTTTTGAACCTTATGAGCCAGAACAGCGAAGTTTTGGTCCGTTTTCACAGATGATTGGGATAAATCTTCTAATTTTTCTTGTATTCTTTATGTTTACCGGACTCTTTAGTAATGGTGACAGATATTTCCATCAGCGAGCAAAGGTTGAGGCTTTGATAGACAAGAAGGATTATGCGGGAGCACTGAATGTTGTACGTTCAATGCCACATACAGATTCTGTAACTACTATGCTCACTATCTATGCAGTTGCTCGTAGAGGTCATTTAGCAGACAGTCTTTTCCATTACCCTTTAGTGGGTGGTTCGCATGCTTTGCGTCCAGGAAAGGTTCATTCGTGGTTACAGCCTGATAGTGTGCTCTATAAGGTGACCCGTAATTCAGCTAACTATCAGCTAACAGGCTTCTTGTTAGATCGTAACCTCCAAGAATTTGCTCGCTATCTTCCACAGTATTATCCTTCAGATACTCTTCGCCCACGTTACTATCGAGAAGCTCTCAAGATACTTTCTCTTAAGAAGCGAGGTTTAAGACTTATAGCACCTTATAGAGAAGGTAGTTATGCTGCTTATTATTATGCAAAGTAGTTGACTTCTTTTTATAAGGTTTTTTTGATTAGAAATATATTTACAAAATATTTGGTAATATCTGTCTAAAAGTCGAATAAAACACTGATATTTTTGATGTTTGTAATTATCAGTGAACCAATATGTTATAAAGTCGTGAAGTAAGAGGTGCTTAGTTGGACTTCAAAAGGGCGTTAGTAAGAGCTCAAAAAGGCATCTTTTGCAAGCCAATAGGGCATCTTTTCGAACCCCAAAGACCGTATGTGGAATTTGAGGTTGTGAAAATATATTACAAAGTTGTAGCTTCTCTGTGAGGGAACATGAACCATAATATGCTATAAGAAGTAATTTTCTAAATCCTTTATTGATGTTTCTGTTACGTTATCAATGTTCTTTATAATCTCACCATTCTCCATCAGTACGATTCTGTCACTAATATCTGTTGTGTGGTGTAGGTTATGACTTGAGATAAGGATAGAAGCTCGATGTTGCGTTTTGTATTCTATTAGAATCTTCTTTAAATGATTTTGACTACTTGGATCAAGGAAGTTGAATGGTTCATCAAGAATGATAAACTTAGGGCAAGAGAGAAGGGTAGCGGTAATTCCAACCTTCTGTTTGTTTCCTGCAGATAGTTCACGAATATATACTTTTCTACCAAGAACCTCATTGCCAAGGAAAGTTTTTAGGCTGTTTAGCCGTTCTTCCATCTCTTGTTTGCTGATGTTATTTACTTTGGAAATGAAGCTAAAGAATTCTCTTGGTGTTAGGAAGTCAATAAGAAAACTCTCATCGAGATAAGCTGCTATATAACTTTTCCAAGATTCCTCAAGGTTAGAAATTGATGTCCTGATTTCCTGAATGTTTTCTTTATCATGATTACTCACTTCATCTGTAATACAGAAGTTCACGACACCATTATCCGCTTTGATAAGATTAAGAATTAAACGAAAAAAAGTAGTTTTACCAGCACCATTATTACCAACGAGACCAATTATCTCATTGGATGGGAAACAAAAATCGGGGATAGACACAGCTGTCTTATCCCCGAATTTCTTTATAAGGTTATTAACGAATATTGCGACCATGACACTTCTTAAATTTCTTACCACTACCACATGGACATGGGTCGTTTGGAAGTGGCATCTTCTCAGCACGGTATGGAGTGTGGTTTACTTCCTGTGCTCCTTCTCGGGTGTCATGCTGTGCTGCAGCAACCTGATTAGGATCATTGAGTTCAACCTTCTCCTCCTTGTATTGTTGGCTATGCTCCTCTGGTGCAGCTTCCTGAATCTCATCAGCGGGTTGCATCTCTGGAATCTGACCACGCATAAGTACGCTTGCTGTACGATTGTTCATATCGTCAATCATGTTGTCCCATAACTTCACACTCTCCAATTTGAAGATGAGCAATGGGTCTTTCTGCTCGTATGAAGCATTCTGTACAGAGTGACGGAGGTCGTCTAACTGACGGAGGTTCTCTTTCCAATCATCATCAATGATATGGAGGAGAATAACCTTCTCAAATTGTTTTACAACGGACTTAGCTTCACTCTCGTAAGCCTCTTTTAGGTCGCAAGGAATGTTGTAGACACGCTTGCCATCGGTAATAGGAACCATAATACGCTCATACATTGCGCCCTGATTCTCATATACCTGCTTGATAATAGGCCATGCAACAGTTTGGATACGCTCTGTCTTGCGGTTGAAAGCCTCCATAGCAGCTTGGAAGCTGCGCTCTGCAAGCTCTGTGGTGTTTCCACCATTGAATTCTTCCTCAGTGAATGGGCATTCCATAGCAAGAACCTTCAAGAATGCTTCTTTACAGCCCTCGTAATCATTGTTTTCAACAATGCTGACGCAACGGTCCCATATAATGTTAGAGATATCCATACCGATACGCTCACCCATCAAAGCGTGACGACGCTTCTCATAGATAACCGTACGCTGTTTGTTCATGACATCATCATATTCCAACAGACGTTTACGAATACCAAAGTTATTTTCTTCAACCTTCTTCTGAGCGCGTTCAATGCTGTTTGAAATCATTGAACTCTCAATACGCTCACCCTCTTCAAAGCCGAGTCTATCCATTACCTTAGCAATACGCTCTGAACCGAAGAGACGCATCAACTTGTCTTCAAGTGACACATAGAATACTGATGAACCTGGGTCACCTTGACGACCAGCACGACCACGAAGCTGACGGTCTACACGGCGGCTCTCATGGCGCTCTGTACCAATGATAGCCAAACCACCAGCGTCCTTAACTTCCTGAGAAAGTTTGATGTCAGTACCACGACCAGCCATGTTGGTAGCAATTGTCACAGCGCCAAGACCATCTACTGAACGACCTGCCTCGGCTACAATCTGAGCCTCTTTCAAGTGCTGCTTAGCATTCAATACCTGATGTGGGATCTTACGCATGTTAAGCATCTTGCTCAAAAGCTCACTGATTTCGACAGATGTTGTACCAACAAGACAAGGACGACCTTGGTTTCTCATTGCCTCAACCTCGTCGATAACAGCTGCATACTTCTCACGTGCTGTTTTATAAACGCGGTCTTCCATATCCTTACGTTGGATTGGACGGTTGGTTGGAATCTCAACAACATCGAGTTTATAGATGTCCCAGAACTCACCAGCCTCAGTAGAAGCTGTACCCGTCATACCTGCAAGTTTGTGGTACATACGGAAGTAGTTCTGTAAAGTAATCGTTGCGAAAGTCTGTGTCGCTGCCTCTACTTTTACATGTTCCTTTGCCTCAACAGCCTGATGCAAGCCATCGCTCCAACGACGACCTTCCATGATACGACCAGTCTGCTCGTCGACAATCTTAACCTCACCATTCAAGACAACATACTCATCGTCCTTGTTAAACATGGTGTATGCCTTCAAGAGCTGTTGCAATGTGTGTACACGCTCACTCTGAACTCCATAGTGAGCCATCAACGCATCTTTCTGGTCGATATATGTCTGCTCATCAATAACTTTATCATCCTTCTGCTTCTCAAGCGCAGAAAGCTCTGTGGTAATATCAGGTAATACGAACAACTGGTCATCTTTTACCTGTGCAGCTAACCATGCTGTACCCTTATCTGTGAGGTCGCATGAGTTCAACTTCTCGTCTGTCACGAAGTAGAGAGGTTCGATGGCCTTTGGCATTTCACGGTTGTTATTGGCCATGTAATACTCCTCTGTCTTCAGCATACCAGCCTTGATACCTTCCTCAGAGAGGTATTTAATGAGGGCTTTGTTCTTAGGCAGTGCCTTAAATGAACGATAGAGGGCAAGGAATCCTTCCTCCTGAAGCTTTTGGAAAACCTCTTTATTATTTGTATTCTTCTGTGCCTCAGCCAACTTGTGGCGAGCTTCTGAAAGAAGTTCTGTGGCCTGCTTGCGCTGAACCTCATAAAGGCTTTGTACCAATGGTTGGAACTCTTCAAACATCTGTACGTCACCCTTTGGTACTGGACCACTAATAATAAGAGGTGTACGAGCATCGTCAATCAACACAGAGTCAACCTCATCGACAATAGCATAGTTATGCTGGCGTTGTACGAGGTCTGCTGGTGATACAGCCATATTGTCGCGCAGATAGTCGAATCCAAACTCGTTGTTAGTACCGAAAGTAATGTCTGCTTGATAAGCTTTACGACGAGAAGGAGAGTTTGGCTGGTGCTTGTCAATACAATCAACAGAAAGACCGTTGAACATATAGAGAGGACCCATCCACTCAGAGTCACGCTTTGCAAGATAATCGTTGACTGTTACGACGTGAACACCATTACCTGTAAGGGCATTGAGGAATACTGGTAGGGTAGCAACAAGGGTCTTACCTTCACCAGTAGCCATCTCGGCAATCTTACCCTGATGAAGAACAACACCACCGAATATCTGTACATCATAGTGGACCATTTCCCATTTTAGGTCATTGCCACCAGCTGTCCAATGATTGTGGTAAATAGCCTTATCGCCATCAATAGTAATAAAGTCTTTTGAAGGGTCAGCAGCCAACTCACGATCGAAGTCAGTTGCAGTTACAATCGTCTCCTCATTCTCTGCGAAACGACGTGCTGTATCTTTAACAATGGAGAAAGCTACAGGCATAACCTCATCAAGAGCTTTCTCATAGTTATCAAGAGCCTCTTTCTCAAGCTTATCTATTTGGTTGAAGATTGCTTCACGCTCCTCAATAGGTGTAGCTTCAATCGTTGTACGAAGTTCTGCTATCTTCTCACGCTGTTCCTTTCCTGCATCCTGAACATACTTCTGGATTTCTTTTGTTTTCGCACGCAATTCATCATTGCTAAGTGCTTTAATCTCTGGATATGTAGCCTTTACCTTATCTACGTATGGTTGTATAAGCTTCATATCACGTGTTGACTTATCTCCAAAGATTGCCTTTAATATCTTATTGAAATTCATTTCTTCTTAATTGTTTTTTAATTTATATTTGAGGTTGGTTGACCTCTATTTGCTTTTTTATTCGTATAAGCTTACTCTTAGCTTATTATAAAGAAGAAAATGAATTGGGGGCACGAATCTTTATTCCAGTCCTCAAGGATGGATTAGGGAGGAATAGCTGTAATTCCTGGTTATTATTTGATTTAGAGATTAAATTAATTGGATATTTTTCGTATAAGTCTGACACAAAAACTGCTTTGTTTTGTGCAGGCTCAACTTCTTCATCTTCTTTAATTTGTTTAAAGGCTTCAAGGACGGACAATATTTCTTGTTCAACACCTTTAAACGCTTGTTGATGACAAAGGTCTTCGATATTGACATCACCCAACGCAATCTTCAGCGCAGACTGATAATTCTGCGCCTCGACTCCTGTTGTCGCAAGAACGACAAGT